>Ga0137401_10000006_pt1 | contig 62780 bp, 49 predicted proteins | sample CZOMad1_1_16fung_FD_108286 | JGI IMG/M metagenome (GOLD analysis project Ga0137401, IMG submission 108286) | Vadose zone soil fungal communities from Angelo Coast Range Reserve, California, USA - CZOMad1_1_16fungal (Illumina Assembly) | ecosystem: Environmental > Terrestrial > Soil > Vadose...
GCCGCGTCTCGGATCGGCCGATAACCGGTACAGCGGCAAAGATTACCGCAAAGCTGATCATCAATCTGCCAATCTGCACGCAAATCGTGACGGTGATAAGCTTCGAACAAAGAAATGGCAAAACCAGGGGTACAGTACCCACACTGCGAACCATGGTGCTCGACCAATACACGCTGCGCTGGGTGGAGTTCCCCTTCCTCTGAGGCTAACCCTTCGACGGTGATAATCTTGCGTCCGGCCAACGTGGGCAACGGTATCAGGCAACTATTAATCGCTCGATAGACCGATTTCCCATCGTTCGACAATTCGACAACTACTACTGAACAAGCGCCACAATCACCCTCCGCGCATCCTTCTTTAGATCCGACCAGGCCCTCGTTCCGAAGATACTGAAGGAGGGTGAGATTGGTGGCGAGGCCTTGGACCGTTCGCAGCTTTCCGTTTAACTCGAACGAAAAAGAAGCTGCTACTTCACGAGAAATCTGATGCACGTAACTTAATATGAGGCGCAGTCGGAATGGGGCGCAAATAAATTACCCCGAAAAATCTTAATAAATTCTTCTCCTGTAAATGATTCTGCACATTAACCGGTAACGTCGGTGATTGGTAGCGGCGACAGTCCCGCGAAAGCCAAACGCGCGCGCCGTCGGGAGCTTTGGAACGAGAGGAATGAAGCGATTCTGGCCAATAGGTGCAGTCGCCATCGTGTAGTCCGCGAATGCCGCACAGCATGATAAGAATGAGGAACTCCGAACGCCATACGCAGCGACACGATGGCGACTGCGGTTTTTGGCCGCGCAGCGCGGTCAGCTTTGGGCTGACTTCTAGTTTGCGCCGAACCTGGGGGTAGTGGGACAGTCGCCACTACCGTTTTCCGAGCCGAGCTTTCGTCCCATCTGCTCCGACAATCACCGAGCGCTCCCGGCGTTATTCCTGAAGAGCGCAATAGAGAGCAACGACATCACCATTATGTGTGAGACAACTAGCTAGCTAGTTGTTCCAATAGTTGTGCCAATACCAATGTTCCTTTGCCGATAGCTTCAGGCGATGCGTACTCGTCCGGGCGATGACTTACTCCATTTCGGCAAGGAATGAATAGCATCGTGGTCGGACAGGTCTGCGCCATAAAAAGTGAGTCATGATAGGCACGGCTTACCATGCAGCGGGCCGAGAGACCGACCCGCGCCGCCGCTTGCAGAGCAGCTTGCACCAGCGCAGCATCGCAGACGGCCGGCGGATCTTGATTGATTACATCTAAATGTGCCTGTACCCCACGACGCCGAGTTACCGCCAAAATATTCTCGCGGATTCGTTGCAACGCAGAGTCTCTGGTAGAAAGCCGGGTATCGCGTAGATCAATTTCTAGAAGAGCTCGATACGGCACACTATTAACCGCGCCCGGCTCGATCCGAAACACACCAGTGGTACCAACCGTGTCCGGGCTTTGGCTTTCTTTCGCCGCGCTCTCTACTGCCAAGGCGATTTCAGCGCCCGCCAACAACGCGTCGTGGCGGTCCGGCATAAGCACTGCTCCAGCATGACCACCTTCACCAATAAATTCCAATCGGAGGGTGGCGGGAGCTGCGATCTGCTCGACGACGCCCAAATCGATTCGCTGCCGCTCAAGCAGCGGTCCCTGTTCAATATGCAGTTCGATAAAAGCGGAATAGAAGTTAGGAACTAATCGAACGGATTGAAGATCACCGGATTGAGGGTAGACCTCCCCCAACCAATCAGCTAGCCGTTTACCGGCTGAGTCGGTTAGCTGGAGAGCTTGCTCCGGCGCCAGAGCTCCGGCTAGCAGCCGGCTACCTAAACAGCCGATACCAAATCGGGTCGGCTCTTCGGCAGTAAAGATCACCAGCTCGATTGAACGCCTCGGTTTGAACCCAGATCGTTTTAAGCCGCGAATGGCTTCAAGAGCTCCCAGCACTCCAACGACTCCATCATACTTGCCCGCGTTCGGGATTGCATCAATATGCGATCCGGTGGCGACTGCCGGTAGATCAGGATCTTGGCCTTGCCAATGGGCAAAGATATTACCGACCACGTCTTCACGCAGAGCCAGATCCAAATTCGTACAGCGCGCCTGAACATACGCGCGCGCTTGCAGATCGGCTTTCGAAAAAAGCACGCGAGTCACTACCGGCGGAGACGCCTCGGAGATTTTCGCCAATTGGTCAATCTCCGATTGGATTCGTTCCGAATCGATTTCTATCAGCATGGGTAGAGTTGGGAATGAGAAGCGAGTTGTATTCCAGTTTTCGGTAGGGACACGCTCCGACGTGTCCGCTCCTCCTTGTCATTGTCATTCTACGGCTGAAAATACACCTCATGAGTCCTATACGTCTCATAGGACTTATACGGACCGTTGGACCAGAAAGAATATTTTATTATTCATTCGGCGGTACAAATACTGCTAAACATCCACAGCTTCTGGCCATTCCCTACATGCGAATTCATTGGCGGCGTAATCTTTCTTTAATCTGCATATTGGGTACGGGTTCGTTGAGCAGCTGTGATACTCAGCAACAACCCGCCAATCTTTCCTATGAGGATACTCTCGCCAAAGTTCGACAAAAGATCCCGGCGGAATCCTATTTCTCCAATGAGTTCTTAAAGAAGGCAGCGGCGGAGCGACCAACTGTTCCAGTCACGCCCGATAAAGTCCGGATCGGAATGCCGTGGATTCTAAACGACGAATGCGCGTTGTGGTTTGTCGCAGTCGAAAAGGGGTATTTCCGAGACATGGGCATCGATGCCGAGCTGGTTCCTGGCGGTCCCGGAAAGGATCAATTGACCTTGCTCGCTGCCGGATCACTCGAATTCGCCGTCAGCGCGGGAGGTGATTTTGTCGTGTCATTGGTGGCTAGTCCAACCGGGGCGAAAGTTACAGCTATTTGTACTCTGCTAAAGGACAGCCCATACGATTGGGTTGCGCTAGACAAATCGGTTTCCAACAATCAACCCTCGTCGCTTCAGCTCAAGCCGGAGGATGTCATCGGCAAGACAGTCGGCATTCAGTCGGATGGTGAGATTTACGCGCGATTCCTTTTTCAAAAGTATCATTTGCCGGCCGATAGGGTGAAATTGATGCGTGCCGGGTTCACCGCAGACCCTCTGGTCAGCGGAGCCGTTGATTTTTATGCTGCCTGGGTCCAGAACCAGCCGCGTTTTCTCGAGCAGGATGGGCACAAGAATTGGACCGGACTTCGTTTCAAGGATTTGGGCTGGAACGAGCATTGTGACGTTTCGGTGGTCAAGAAGTCGCTGGCCGAGCAAAACCCTAATTTGGTAACGCGATACGTTTACGCGTTATCGCAGGCGATCCGGTTTTATTTGGATCATCCGGAAGAGACTGCCGATATTACGATCCGTTACGGCAAAGATGCGACCCTCAGTCGAGATTTGGTGCTGCGCCGATTCCAACTCGAAAAAGATCTAGTGGTCGGACGTGATGGACAACCACCGCTCTGGATGTCTGCAGACGTCTGGAACAATTCAGCTGCCCTAATGGCTGAATATGGTGTGATCAACCTGGACTAGCCGGAATAGTATGCCGGCGGTCGAAGCGAGTTCAGTCAGCAAATCGTTCGGACAACAACAGATCATCGCTCCGCTCGATTTAACGATTCGGAAGGGCGAGTTCGTCTCTTTGATCGGCTCCTCCGGTTGCGGAAAAAGCACACTGCTTCATCTATGCGCCGGATTGCAGGAGCCCACTTCGGGTTCGATCAAAATCTTCGGACGAACTCCGGCTGCGGCGTGCGCCGCTCATGAAATCGGTCTTGCCTGTCAGCGACCGGCTCTGGTTCCATCGCGAACCGCGCTGCAGAATGTTCAACTCACACTTACTATCGCTAAGCCGAAGCAAGCGCTCCAACCCGCGGAACTACTCCGCCATTTCGGCCTCGACGAGGCGCTAAACCTTTTCCCCCATCAGCTCTCCGGCGGCATGCAGCAACGAGTGAACATCGCCTGTGCATTGGTACACGAACCCTCGCTTCTGTTGTTAGATGAACCATTCGGAGCTCTCGATGAACTTACCCGTGAGCGGTTAGCGGACTGGCTCGCCGGTGTACTCCGAGTTGCGCACCGAACGGCAATCCTTGTCACCCACAGCGTGGAAGAAGCGGTTACTCTGTCGGATCGGATTATCGTGTTGTCCCAGCGACCCGCTACCATCGCCGATATCGTTCAAGTCAATTTGCCGAATCTGCGCGACTTCGATGTCCGGCAATCAGATAGTTTTTTGGGCCTCGTGAAACGAACCCGAGAGGCTTTACACCGAGCTGCGGCGGTTTAGATCATGAATTCGCGCACAGCACTTCTTTTGTTTTTGGTTTCCGTGGCAGTGATTTGGTACGGAGTAATCTGGATAGGTCAACTCGCGCCGATTGTCCTCCCACCTCCCCATCTCGTCGTCATGGTCATCGCCAAAGAGTGGTCCGCTCTTTTGTATAATACCGTGGTCACACTAGGCACTGCGCTCATTGGTTACTTTTTTGCAAACCTGATTGCGATCCTGTTGGCCATCTCCTTCCTTTATCTGAGTTGGCTCCGATCACTCGCCACTCCCTGGGTAATCGTGATAAAAAACCTGCCGATCGTTTCCGTCGCCAGCCTCTTAGTTATTACTTTCGGCGACTCGCCCACACCTCGAATTCTTGTCGTAATCCTGATCTGTTTTCATCCGCTGCTCGCCAATCTCATGAAGGGATTTGAAGAGGTGGATCCGAATCTTCTTAGCCGATTTCAGACCCTCCATGCGACCCGCTGGCAACGATTCTGTTATGTACTCTGGCCGAATGCCCTACCGTATTACGTGGCCGCACATGAGATCGCATTTACTAGCAGCATCATCGCTGCGGTTATTGCCGAGTTTTTCTTTTCCCGACAAGGGCTCGGCTACCTGCTCATCGAGGCAATGAATGATCATCGCGGTGACCGCCTTTGGGCGACCAATGTGATCATCGCAGTTCTCTCGGCGGCGGCCTACCTTGTTTCACGGTGGTTAGAATCGGTCCTGATCCCTTGGCGAGGGGAAGCAAAGTAAAAAAGGCGCGCAGCGCTAGGGACTTTAGCGTTGCTGCCGCTGGCGGAACGCCCCGACATTGTCTTGGTAGCGGCGACTAGCCCAATACGCTTCTGGTTGGGCGCCGCCTCGAAATGGACGCGGAGCCGCTCGCTTGGGGCTACCGGAACCGCAGTCGCCATGGTTTGCGATGGCACCGAAGATGCGGCGCAGCCTGAACCAATCTTCAAGGTGCAATCCCCAGGCCGCCAAAAGCCACACTGCTCCGGTTTAGATCGAGCAAAATTGCAAAGGAATTCAATGCGTTCGCGCGCCGAGTTGAGAGTGGCGACTGCGTTTTGTGGTAGCGCCGAGCGCACAGCTCCGGGATCACCTTCCAGGTCGCGCGAAACCGAAGGCAGAATGGGACAGTCGCCGCTACCGAAATCGCCGCCAACCAAGCCGAGATCGAGGCTCAAGTTGTCCCAATTTGAACATACCATCCTTCCCGTCGGTGAATATTGCTCACTTTCAAACACTAAGTAAGACATCGTGAAAAATATTACTCGCCGCCGAAATGAATTGGCGAAAAATTGGTACCCGCAGTTATTCATCGCGTGTTTATCGTCGCTGCTGGCATGAGGGGTGCTCCCGCAGCTTGGTTGCCTTAACCCCGCAGGCATCGCTGCCAGCGGTTAAAAAAGTCGAGAGAAAATAAACCAGGGAGCACATTTCATGACCCGAAGATTAGCGGGGATCCTAATCCCCAGTTTGGTCCTGTTTGTTGACCTGAGCCGGCTCGCTCAGGCCCAAGACCAAAGTCCGACCACTAGCACCACCACCCCAGGGGGTACTCTCCAGCAGATCGTGGTGACTGGTGCACAAATTCCGATCAACGAGGCGGTCGTACCAACGGTTCGTCCGACCAACGCGGCCTACGGCCTCGATCTGAACGTGATGGATATTCCTCGCAACATTACGATCATTTCGCGTGCTCAGCTCGATGACATCAACGTTCGAGATGTCCGAGATTTTACAAAACTAACCACCAGCAGTTTCACCACCACCAACTTCGGCGCTCCAGCTAATCCGAGTATCCGTGGCCAGACTGCCGACGTTTTCGTTAACGGGATGCGCGAAGGTTTGACCAGCAACGGCAACGGTTTGCCGATCGATTTCAATTCCTTCGACTCGGTGGACATCATGAAAGGACCGCCCTCAGTAGTCTATGGAGCATCGAATTATGTCGGTGGTTATTTTAACTTTGTTACCAAGCAACCCTATTTTGATCGGCTGCAGGCTGCGATAACTGCGACGGTCGGCACCTACGAACAGTACCGATGGAACGTCGATGTCGGCGGTCCAATCATTCCCGATAAGCTCGCTTTTCGGATCAGCTATTCCGGCGAAAACTCCGGAAGTTATTACGAAAACCAAGTCACGGAAACTCACTCGATTTACGCTGCTCTTACCTGGATCCCCAGTGATAAATACAAACTGGAAATGAACGCCGATTTTTGGTTCGGGACTTATACGGAGAACAACGGATTCAACCGGCCCACCCAGAATTTGATTGATAACGGGCAATACTTTACCGGCACCGTTCCGGGCGCACCTAACTCGGTACAATCGGGTAGTAATCTAATAGTGCCGGAAGGCACAGTGGGCCTGAACCGCAGCATTCGCTTATTTAATCCAGGGGACGGTTCCTACGGCAAAAGCTTCCACGGCCAGGCGATCCAGACATTTACGATCAATGATAACATGCAGATCGTTAATAACACGCTGGTCCAGTGGATCGATCGGCACACCAAAGATAGCGCTTACTATTCCGAAATCATCCCCCTAGCCTTCACGTTTGAGAACAGGACGGAACTGCACATCAACTGGGATATTCCATTCGGAGGCGGTGAAACTGTCAGCAAGGGCGATGAAAAAGAGGCGGACGGCAAAGGCGGGAAGGTCCCGCTCACGGAAACCGCCAAGCCATTCGTTCTAGGTAACAAGATTAACCTCGGTATCGATGTGAAGTATCAGGAGGTCACGGCTTTTGATGACTATTTTGACGAGCCGTTGAATGCCTGGGACATCAGCAAGTCGAGAACTTTCATCCAATATCGGGGTTTCAGCACGTTTACCGCGCAACCAGTCCCCAATCAACCGGGCTGGTCCGCTACGCCCGGGATCTTCAATAGCGATACCAACTACTCGAAGCTATTCACGCTTGCTCCATTCTACGAGCACATATTCGAGTTTGGCGAACACTTCTCCCTACTGGCAGGAGCGCGAGCTGATATCATGTGGGTGAAGGTGAATGATCCGCTCTACTTTGAAGCGGTCCGAGCCGGCTTCGCCGGTCCAGGCGGCTCCCCGGGTGATCACACCGTGGTGGTCGAACCCAACTTTAATATCAGTCCAGTATTCAAACCGGCTAAATGGCTCACCACCTATTTCACGTATAACTACAGCCAATCGTATGCAGCTGGAAACGGCGGCGGATTTCCGGCTGGAAACGGCGGCAACGGCGGCACCAATATCCCTGTCGCGAATGAATTGCATGTCGCTAGCGATCTCTACGAAATAGGTGCCAAAGCCTCACTGCTTCAGGATACGCTCTTCATCACTACTGCAGCCTACATTCAACATCGGAACGTACCAGGTCTCGGTGCAGCGCTGCGTCGGGATACTGCCAAAGGCTTTGAAATCGAGGCGGATTACCAGCCGAGCCGAAATTTCTATCTGAGTGCCGGGTATAGCTACATAAATTCCTTCATCCACGGTTCGCCTGGATTTGTTTCCCAGGTTTACCCGGTCGACTTTCCCCAGCAACGAGGGCCGAACGGTACCGTGATCACCGACAACGGCAGAAGCTTAGTACACGGTATTTATCGCGAACCGGGTGTTCCGTCGCATGCGGTCAACCTCTTGGCTAAATATCAAATTCCGACCGATTACGGCACATTTGGCGTGATCTTCGGGGAGACCGTCACCAGCATGATCTTCAACGGTTACAATGGTTATGTGCGGATTCCGGCCCAGCACGAAGAGGATCTGACTTTTTTCTACAAGACGAAATGCGATAATTTTGAAGCGAAAATAGCGCTCTTGAACCTGACGGATCAAAAGCTCTGGGGACCTCCCAATCCGGTATACGGATATGATTCCGTTGTGGCCGAATGGCCATTCCATCTTGAGGGCACCGTCACATTTAAGTTCTAGCTCGCGATTTCCCTTAGACTTTGCTCGCAAGAGGAAGGTTTCATTCTTCCTCTTGCCGTGTTGGTCTTGATTTTTCGTTCTCCTCCTCGTCCTCCAAATGACTTTACCCCGGAAAAAGTCCTCCCTTGAATGGTCATTCGCTTGGTAACATCGAGAACGAGCACCAGGACGGTTTTGTTGCAGCCATCGCCGGTCTGAGCCTTGGCGGTAAATCTTATGCTGACCGGTCTGCGCGCTTTCTTGCTTTCCTCCTCTGAATCCGGCCGTCTAAAGGAGCATCCAGATGGCGATGGTTTGGAACGAGGCTGGGCGAATCACGTTTGCTGGAAACTGGAAAGATCGACCTACGAACCAGCGAATTCGATGGGAAGATCAAAGTGGAAAGCTGGTTACGCCGGGATTCATCGACGTCCACTGCCACTTACCGCAGTATCCGGTCGTAGCTTGCGGCGGACAGGAATTACTTCCGTGGCTAAAGAAATTCATTTTTCCGTGTGAACGTGCTTTCAGTCCGGAAAAGGCGAAGACTGAAGCGCCGCTCTTCTTCGCTGAGCTAAAGCGCCACGGCATTACCTCCGCCGCGGTTTATACGACGGTTGACGCCGAAAGCACTGAGGTCTGTTTCCAGGCCGCTGCAGTAAGCAGACTGAGGATTGCCATGGGTCAAATGATGATGGATGTGGATTCATACGCACCCAAGCCGCACAAGAATCTTACGCGTCGCATGCTGAATGAGAGCGCGAAGCTCTGCGAAAAATGGCATCAGGCAAACGGTGGAAGGATCACCTACGCTTTCAGTCCTCGTTTCGCGTTAACCTGTTCGGCGACACTCCTGCGCGAATGCGCTAGACTAGCAACCGAAGCGGGTGCCTTTATCCAGACACATCTTGCGGAAAATCGCGCAGAACTTGTCGCAGTGAAAAACCTATTCCCTTCCTGCAAGGATTACACTCATGTTTACGAAAGGTCTGGGCTACTCGGGCCGCAGACCATTGTGGGACACGCGATTTACCTGTCAGCTCGGGAATATCATGCACTGGCCGCAACCGAAACTAAGGTCGCCCATTGCCCAAGCTCGAATCTATTTCTTCGAAGTGGTGTAATGGCATACGATCGAATGCGGAAAAACCGGATTACCGTCGGTCTGGCCAGTGATGTGGCGGCTGGACCGGAGCTCAATCCCTGGGAAGTGATGAAAGCGGCTAGCTATAGTCAGAATCTCCGCTCGTGTTATATCAAAAACGCCAAAGCTTTCTCGCCAGCTGAGTTGTTTCACCTCGCAACAGTTGGAGGCGCCGCAGTGCTGGGAAAGGCAACGGAGATTGGCCAGCTCCGAAAAGGGTCTCTAGCGGATTGCGCTCTGTGGAATACCGAAAACCTGCTCCCTTACAAATCGGAATTGCCTGACAACGCGAACGAATTGGTTTCGCTGCTGATCTATCGAGGAGCCCGATTGGAAGCAACCAAGGTATGGGTAGCCGGTGAGGTCGTATGGCCGAAAGCAAACGCTGGAAGCCGACCGCTCAGCGAACCGCTCGCGCGCTCGTGACCCTTTTCTGACGGGCCTGGCGAGTGACCTTAGTTTTCCGATGCGGAACCGTGGATCTTTGCGAAACACGCCTAACGGTTTTCCTTTGGCCCACATAAGACAGAACCATATCCACAGCGGTGGCAAGGTATTGGCTGGCAGAGTACGGGGATCGCTCCGAACGACTGACCCGAAGGACATGAACAAAGATGATTGCCGCGAGCTGGTGGACAATCAGATCGAGCTCCGCCGCCCCCAGGGATTCCTGCGCTAGTATTTGCCGTATCTCCCTGCGCATTGGCGAAAAAACCTCGCGCAAGATATTTCTCTCTTCCTCGCCGAAGTGCTCTGGGTCTCCGACAAATATGCGAATCAACGGTAAATTTCGATTGATGAAGGTTACCTGCGCTTTAACGCATTCCAGTAGCCGGGTGCGCAAATCGCCGGGTGTACTACCCTGAGCAATCGGCACACGCGCTGTTTCTTCCAAAAGCAACCGATCCATAACCGCGGATAGCAGCCTCTCTTTGGTTCCAAAGCGCCGAAACAGCGTCATCTCGCTCAGTCCGGCTTCCGCCGCAATTCTTCTGGTTGTGGCAGCTTTGAATCCGCTGCGGACTAGAATCCGACCGGCAGCGTTCTGCAGTTTATCCAAGGTGACGTCCTTTACCGAGGGAGCCTTTGGTGGTCGACGAGACACTTTGAAGACGCTAACGATTCGGGGATTGGAAGCCAAGCACGAAAGCTCGTTTCGATTGAATGTTTAGTTGAATTAACCGCCCGACCAGAGTGGTGAAATGACTAAAGCCGGACGCCCAGGGACTTGCGAAGCTAGTATGTGTAAGACTCCGAACCCTCATCGAGCGAGAAGCGAGCAGAAATAGAAAAGGTGGATCAGGCGTTCTTCAATCAGGAAGGAAACATCACGACAACTTCAATGAGGTCGACGCCAACGTCCATCGGATCGTTGAAAATCCGTTGACCGAATCGACCGATCCGAATGTTAGGACAGAACCGCTTCCGGAGGACGTAAAGTGGGCGCAACAGAAAACGTCGAACCGCAAATCCGAGGAGAGCGACAGCTGACGCTACCCGATCGCCAATTTGTCCGAACTAGCGGCGACAGCTAAGCTGGTTCGGAGAGACTGACGAGGGTGCCGTTCGGTGTCGATCGAGCAACAGCAATCGCTCGATCTATTTTTGTACCGCATATTCATTAGCCGACAAACGAAGTTAAGTAGGTGGCAAAGGCGCTGACTAAAGCGGCCGCCATTACAACGACGGCGACCAGGTTAGCCAAGCCGTAGATCCGCTCAGTTTGCCGGTTGATCCCAACTACGTAGCTCGACCGATTGCCCTCTCGGACATTGCTTCCATCTTGGAAAGCACGAGGGAATCGAGCAGTAACCTCGGGTTCACGTCTAGGACTCCTCGTTAACTGGCCCGCGTACGGGAAGAGTGTTATTATATTTTCCATAAGTAATTGAATGATCGGTGGTTAGGTTGTTTGCAGCTAAGTCGTCTTGGTTACTTTCGCTTGCGATTTTTTCCTTATGCATGCGCGATGCCAAATCAGTTCCCGACCGGTTTCTCAAGTGGAGAAAGGACCGGTTTCTCGAGGAGAAAAAAAATTCGCAAAATTGAGTCTGCGCACAGATCGAGGGTTCCACAGAGGTTTCTGACAGTTCCAGAAATGGGAAAGCGGACGGCGAAAACGGGAAGTCAGAGACATACTTTCCAGCGGAAGTCGGTGCCGTCTTCGGTAACGGTCCGGCAGCTGCCCATGCGGATCGATTTAAGCGGCGGTCTGGCAACCCGCGCAAGGTAGGGCGCGGAGCAACCAGCGACGACGGAAGATCCCATAGCGCTCTGTCTGTGTTTGGGCTCTTATATCGCGATTTGGTTTCCGTTGTCGCCAGACGGGAGTTTCATCACCGAGTCGGTCATCCAGCAATCGCTATAATCCCCCTCGCCTTGGCGAGAAAGCATGAACAGAAAATTCAATTGTGATCCGTTGGCGCTGGTCACAGTGACATAAACCCTTGCCTGGTCCGCCTGTACTGCGACTCCTCGTACTTCGGTGGCCTGCGATCCGAGCAGAGCCGAGTAGCCCGGGCTGTGCACAATTTCCGAAAAGTGACTGAGCGGACCAGTCACCAGACGATTAGCAGGCGACGCGAAACGAAACGATCGCTCAATCCCGGCATCGGTAGTCGGCTCGTCGTTGTGCCGTAAGGCGTCTAACTGAAATTCCACCACCTGCCGTGGGGTAAGGTCGGGATTTGGGTTCAGGTCCAGCGGCTCGGATAAAGCCGATGTTCTGACCGTGAGCAAGAGCAGTCCAACCACAGCGACCCGCGTCATATATTTACAGGCAGATCAAAATATCGCGACATCGCCAAAAAATGCGAGAGCGGACAGTAGCTAGTTCCAGGGAAAATTGAGACTAGATGCACTGACGAATGGCTACTTAGGCAAAAACGGCTTGGCCTTTCGAAATGGCATCCTTCCAATACTCCGGGCGAATTTGAGAGATCACTATTGGATCGGACGGACCTGCATTCCCATTGTGCAAAGTCGCCTCCACCCATTGCACGTCATGTCACACACCCAGCTTGTATCCAACGCCGTGATAAATTCCAACTGTTTGGAATCCCATTCTCTCGTGCAACCGAATACTGGCGACGTTGGGAAGAGTGATGCCGGCGTAAGCCCGATAAAACCCTGAATTCCGAGTAGGTGGAGAAGTGTGAGATATAGGGCTGTACCAATCTGTTTTCTGACGGGCGCGCTGATGGACGTAGACAGTTACATCAACTGACCAGCGATACGCTGCTCGGTCGCGATGACGACCCGCATAGGCATATCCTAAGACTTTTCCGGAATGCTCGATAACCAGCCAAGGCAAAACAGTTAACGTGCTTCGGATGCGACCTTGGATATCCAACAAGTTGGACTCTGAGTTTCGAAGCTTATGGGCGAAGATTCGCAAATCGGTCCATAAATCTCTAGAACCGATTCACCATCTTCCTCGCACGCAAGCCGAATAGCGAGCGGATCGTTCAATCCCGAGCTCATGCTTTAGCATAACCCGCGCGAATCCGCTCGGTAGAGGCCATTACGCGATTAATTCGGGCCCGGGCCCGGCGCCAGTTAATGCGAGACAGCCATGGTTAGCTCGCCGGAAACCAAGGGCAGACGCGGGTTACCGGAAACAAAAGTGCAGGCAAAACTCCGCCGTGGCGCAAGTCGGCCGGCAAAAAGCTGTTACGTGATTGTAACAATCTGACATTTGCCCGAACTGCAATCCTTTGGGACTAAGAGGGGTCTCCTATCTCTTATGAAAATCAACTCATTCAGGGTCGCCCTCTCACTCGTGGCAGTTTCTGCTGCGCCATACTCCGCCCCAGCACAAACGAAGTTGAACGGCGCAGGCGCCACTTTTCCCGCTCCGTTGTATCAGCGCTGGATAGCAGAGTTCACGAAAGCAAACCCGAACGTCCAGATCAACTATCAGGCAGTAGGTAGCGGCACCGGTATCACCAACTTTACCCAGGGGATCGTCAATTTCGCCGGGAGTGACGCCGCCATGACTGATGAGCAGATCGCCAAGGTTAAACAAGGAGTTGTTTTGATCCCTGCCACGGCGGGCAGTATCGTGCTGGCTTACAACCTACCTGGGGTGGAAAATCTCAAGCTTTCGCGGGATGCCTACGCGGGGATATTCCTCGGCAAGATCACCAAATGGAATGATCCGGCAATCGCGAAAACGAACGAAGGGGTAAAACTCCCGGACACAGCGATCACCGTTTGTGAGCGTTCCGACGGTAGCGGAACAACTTTCGTTTTTACCAAACACCTCAGCACGATCAACTCGGACTTCAAAACCCAGGTTGGAGAAGGCACGACCGTGACGTGGCCGATTGGTGTGGCTGGCAAGGGCAATGATGGAGTTACGGCCCTGATCAAGCAAACTCCCGGTGCGATCGGGTATGTTGAATACGGTTACGCCAAGAACAACAAATTGACGTACGCGCAGCTTCAGAACAAGTCCGGCGCTTTTGTGGCGGCGACTGCCGAATCCGGCGCAGCGACATTAAACAGCACGCAGTTTCCACCTGAGATTTTGCGCGCCTGGCCGAGCGATCCAGATGCCAAGGAAGCCTATCCGATTTCGACCTTCACCTGGCTATTGTTGTACAAGAAATATGATAACAAAGAGATTTTGGGCGCTTTGAAAAAGTTCGTGACCTATGGGTTGTCCGATGGCCAGAAGTTCGCTGACGAACTTGGCTATGTCCCTCTTCCGAAAGAAGTTGCTGCAAAATCCGAGGCGGCGTTAAAGTCGGTTGAATAGCCCCTTATTTGTAGGAAAGTTGCTTCTTTATGTCTGAGACCGCCGTAGAGACCTCGACCGGGAACGAATTTCGGAAGCGGCGGCTTCGCTTTGATTTATTTCTAGTCTTAACTTGGGTGACGTCCGCAGCGACGGTAGTCACCCTTGTCTGGATCGTCTGGAGCATCCTGCAGGCCGCATTTCCTGCGATTGCCTCCACCGGATTCGGGTTTTTTGTGAATTCGGTCTGGAATCCCAACCGGAATATTTATGGAGTCTTTCCGTTCCTGAATGGAACCGCCGGGAGTTCCGGAATTGCGTTGCTGCTTGCGCTGCCACTCGGCGTCGCCATCGCCATCTTTTTGAGTGAGGATTTCCTGCCTGCCGCGATTCGCCAAGTGGTCCGGTTTGTAGTCGAATTGCTGGCCGCGATTCCGAGCGTCGTTTACGGGCTCTGGGGTATCGCAGTCGTCATTCCGATCGTTCAGTCCTGGGGAGGATTTTTAACCCAGCATTTTGGATTTCTCCCGTTTTTCGCACCACCTGCGACCGGAAACAGCATGTTAACAGCCTCTCTCGTTCTCGCGCTTATGGTGCTTCCGACGATAACGGCGATTTCGCGTACTGCGCTGGTCGCAGTGCCGAAGACCTTGCGGGAAGGATCTTATGCAGTCGGTGCGACCCGTTGGGAAACGATCTTTAAAGTCTTATTGCCGACAGCCGCGCCGGGCATCGTAGCGGCAACGATTTTAGCCTTCGGTCGGGCCATGGGTGAAACGATGGCGGTAGCGATGCTGATCGGTAACAGCCCTCGCTTAACCTGGTCCTTGCTCTCGCCCGCTGGGACATTAGCCGGACTCCTGGCCAACCAATTTGGCGAAGCCTCCGGAATGCAGGTCAGCGCATTGATGTACGCTGCGCTCACACTTGTTCTGATGACCCTGCTGGTCAATATCGCCGGCGAGCTGGTTCTTCGTCACACCCAAAAAACTATTGCGGGGATACGTTGATCGTCATGAGCACTGCGATTGAATCAGCCCCAGGCTTGCCCATAAAAGCGAGTTCCGGTTGGGACCGCTTTCGCTTGGCTCGAAATACGTTTTGGACGGTGCTTTGCGTCGGTTGTTCGTTTTTAACGCTGATCCCTCTATTCTCGATAGTCTACCTGGTCGTCGTCAATGGATTGCCGCTCTTGACCACAAACGTATTTACCCAATTGCCTCCGGCCCCCGGCCTGGAAGGGGGCGGATTCGGAAACGCGGTTCAGGGAACAATTGTGATGGTCGGGATCGGCATTCTCCTGGCAGCGCCCCTGGGGATTTTGTCCGCCATTTACATTTGCGAGTATAATCAGCGTTCCTCCTTAGCCGCCGCTGTTCGGTTCATTGCCAAACTCCTGACTGGAGTTCCGTCCATCATTTGCGGTGTTTTTGCCTTTGCGGTGGTCGTCCTTTCCACAGGTCATTTCTCGGCTATTGCCGGCGGAGTCGCCCTGGCTGTACTTGCCCTACCGACCATTCTGCTTACCACAGAACAAGCGATCATCGGAGTTCCGAACGCGCTCCGGGAAGCTTCATACGGAATGGGAGCGACCAGGTTCCAAACCATTTTTCGCGTCATTTTGCCGGAGGCGCTTCCGGCTATCATGACCGGTCTCATGCTGGCCGTTGCACGGGCTGCCGGGGAAACAGCTCCCGTCCTGTTTACCGCTCGGTTTAGCCAATATTGGATTCAATCGCTCAATGACGAAACCGCTTCTCTCGCGGTTCTGATTTATAACTTTTCCACGCTTCCATACGATTATCAGATAAAACTCGCCTGGACGGCTTCTCTGGTATTGGTAGCGCTGGTGACGATCACTAACATCACTGCGCAATTGGTGTTTTCGAAGCGGCATCGTTAGGGATCCTCCAGCAGGGACCAGCGACCCCGGTATAGGTCCTATGAGCCATATAGGACCCAGGAGGCATATACCAAGCCGCGATCACGCGTCCCGCCGAAGGAGGAAGCTCGTTGCCAAGCCAGAAGCTCGCCAGCCGGCCTTATTTCCGAAGGCTTACCGGCTGTTTTCCCGGAATCTCTGGAGCCGCGACCTCTTTGGCACCACCCCATAAAAAGGTCACCGATGCACTCAGGATGTCGATCGCGGAGTCATACTTACCGCGAAGGATATGACCCTGGCCGTCGTTGAAATCTACCTGCGGGTCCGGAAGGAAGAGGTGCGCGTATGCGGCATCGAAATGATGTAGTGCAGGCCGGCTTGAAACTCTCCTTGCGGCAACAATGCAATTCCTGCGGGGTTAAAAAAGATGGTTGAAGCATCTTCGGCTTGGGCCGCACCTCCAGCATATGCAGTACCTAGACCGCTGACGCTCTGTTCATTAATAATGAAAGACCCGGCTCGGGCCTGATGGCACATAAGTCCAGTGAAAGCAACTATGGCAGTTACAGAAAAATAAATGCAGAAACGAACCCGCGAGCGCTTCATGGAAGGAGGATTCCAAAGGGGGGAGAACAACCTCCCCAGAAAAGCGTACCCGCTTTAAAATTACAATAAAATCTCTGCTAAACAGAAATTCTATAATTCCCTAGACTTAAGCATTTCAGAACTGTTCCTCGGGAAATTGGATAGCGCTTTCGCCACCGCGCACGACGGTATGAGCCAAACCAGGTGCAGCGGTAAGCACATGTTCGGTAAAGAAACGGGCAGTTGCGATCTTACTTGTATAGAAGACAGGATCTCCTTTGCCTTGAGCCAATCGATTTGCAGATACGACCGCTCCGCGAGCTAGTTGCCAGCCACCGGCAACTATACCAAAAAGCTTGAGGAACGGCACTGCTCCGGCCATTACCCTTTTTGGACTCACCGAATAATTTGCGAGGATGTGCTCCACGGCGTTGGATAGCGCGTCTACTCCTCGAGTATATCCGTCGCGGATGTTCTCCAAAGATGCGTCGGGTTGCTTTGTTCTTAATTCTCCCTCCAACCGTCGCATTTCGTCTACGACGGCGTGCACGGTCTTGCCTTGATCGCGAATGATCTTCCGGCCGACCAGGTCATTGGCCTGAATGCCGGTGGTTCCTTCATAAATCGTGGTAATCCGGGCATCGCGCCAATGCTGGGCCGCCCCAGTTTCCTCGATATATCCCATGCCCCCATGCACTTGAATTCCCAAGGACGCGATTTCAATTCCAGTTTCGGTGCTCCAGCCTTTCACTACCGGGGTCAACAAGTCGACGAAGGCTTGGTTGCGCTTTCGGTATCCTTCGTCGGGATGTCTCATCGCCAAATCACGGGCGCCGGCCACAACATAGGCAAGTGAACGAGTCGCCTGGGTCAGCGATTTCATCAGTAGCAACATGCGCTGTACGTCAGGATGCCGGATAATTGGCACCGCCTCGCTCCCGCCGGAAATATCGCGCCCTTGAACGCGCGTTTTGGCATAATCCAACGCCTGTTGGTAGGCGCGCTCGCCAATCGCGACCCCCTCCAGACCGACGGACAACCGGGCGACGTTCATCATGATGAACATGTATTCCAAGCCCCGATTCTCCTCGCCGATCAGGTAGCCGACGGCACCTCCCTGATCGCCGTAGGACATCACGCAAGTCGGACTTCCATGTATACCCAGCTTATGCTCCACCGAAAGACACCAGGCATCGTTTCGCTGTCCCAGACTCCCATCGTCGTTGACCAGAAATTTGGGCACGACGAATAGCGAAATCCCCTTCACTCCGGGCGGAGCATCGGGCGTACGGGCAAGCACCAGGTGAACGATATTTTCCGATAGATCGTGTTCTCCGTAGGTAATAAAGATCTTTTGTCCGAAAATCCGATACGTATCATCGGCTTGCCGCACCGCCCGAGTTCGCACCGCCGCGAGGTCCGAACCGGCCTGCGGTTCAGTTAAATTCATCGTGCCGGTCCAACGACCTTCGACCATTTTTGGTAAGAATTTCCTTTTTTGCACGTCGGTACCGCGCAGCAATAAGGCTTCAATTGCTCCCTGGGTGAGCTGAAAGCAGGCAGAAAACGCCAGGTTAGCCGATTTCCACATCTCTTGTACCGCAGCGCCAACTAAGCTGGGAATCGCCTGACCCCCAATTTCCGGCTCGAATCCGAGGCGGTTCCAGCCAGTATCGATATAGCTCTGATAAGCTTCCCGAAAACCGGGCGCCATGACCACATTGCCGTCCTTCCAGATCACACCTGCTTGGTCGCCTACTCGATTGAGCGGCGCCAGAACTTCGCTGGCAAACCGGCTCGCCTCCTGCAAGATCGCGCTTACTACCTCCTCGTCTATCTCCTGCCAGCCGGGCAGAGCGGTTAGTTGATCGAGGCCGGCAAGTTCGTAGATGACGAACTGCATATCCTTGAGAGGCGCTTCATAAGTTCTCATAGACCTGAGGAACAGTAATCGGTAATCGCTAATCCGTAATCAGTCATCGGCACTCGCTAATTTGGAAGAAGGGTGTCGTCCCGATTGGTGCAGTCTGCCACCGATTACCGACTACTGAATACCGATTACCGATTACTCTCTCCCGTTCCACGATGCTTTTCAAACGCGCGTAGTCACAATAGCCCTAATTTTGCCTTGCTCCGTCGCAAGTTCTCTACGGCCAATTCGGCAATATCAAGAATCTGCGGCGCTCCCAGCTTACCCGCGCTTTCGCTGGCGCTGAGCATCGATTTGCAAAACGGACAACCGGCAGCGATCACCTGGGCCCCAGTTTGCTCGGCTTCTCGAAACCGATTCTCCCCAACTCTCATCGTTCCCGGTTCCTCTTCTTTCCAGAACTGAGCACCGCCCGCACCACAACAAAAACTATTATTGCGATTTCGAGGCATCTCTCTCAGCCGCTCGGTATGACCACCGGAAAGAACGGTACGAGGAGATTCGTAGATGCCGTTGTGGCGTCCCAGATAGCAGGGATCATGATAGGTAATCTTTTCGCTCAGGATCATCTCGGGAAGTTTCCCTTCTTCGATCAGTTCTTCGATTAACTGACTATGATGCAGTACTCGATACTCTCCGCCCAATTGCGGATAATCGTTCCTCAGGGCATTGAAACAATGCGGACAGGTGGTCACGACTCGCTTTGGCCCGCCTTTCTCCGGCTGGAGGACAGCATTCAACGTTTCCACATTTTCCGTCGCCAGCTGGTAATATAAATACTCATTCCCCGCCCGGCGCGCCGGATCGCCGGTGCATTTTTCCTTTTTGCCTAAGATAGCAAAACTTACCTTGGCATGAGCCAGGATCTCGGCCAAGGAGCGCGCGACCTTCTGGGCGGAGGGGTCATACGCACCCGCACATCCAACCCAATATAGAACCTCAAAGTCCGGATTCTCCTCCACGGCTGGTACCTTGAGATCGCGTCCCGGCCAATCCGCTCTGGATTCTTGGGCTACGCCCCAGGGATTCCCCGAACGTTCCATGTTGCGGAAAGCGGTATTGAGTTCTTGCGGAAATTGTCCCCTGGTCATGACCGCGTCCCGTCTGAGATCGACGATATCAGCCAACTGTTCGCAACCGACTGGACACGCTTCAACGCAGGCCCCGCACGTTGTACAAGCCCAAAGTGCGCTCTCATTGAGCGCAAACTCCATTACCGGCTGGGGGCTTGGATTTCCGGCGGCCAGCTTCGGCCGGATTAAATTGAGCTCGTATCGCTTGTTAATTTCGAGCGCCGAAGGCGCTAAAGCCTTCCCCGTGACGTGAGCCGGGCATACATTGGTGCATCGGTTACATTAAATACAGGCGTAAGGATCTAAGATCTGAGTGAATCGGAACTGTTCCAGCTTTGCTACACCGAATTGTTCGATCGTCTCGTCCTCGAAATTAATTGGATCAAGGGCTCCGGTTCCCACCTTCTCGCCGGTTCGATCGCGTGGTCCTAAGCCCAGCCGAATTGGTGCTACAAAAAGGTGGATGTGCTTTGAGCGTACGAAGTAAGGCAGAAAAGCGAGGATTAACCCAAGCGACGTCCACCAGCCGACATGCCAGCCGATCATTCGATTTGGATCGAATCCAAGGCAGCGTGCGATCGTACTTGCTACCGGTTGCCATCCATCGACGTGACCCTCGGCGGCTAGCAACGACCCGGCACCAAACAGACGAAATCCAACGTGGAAAAATATAAAAGCGGCAACGATGAAGCTGTCCCGCCGAATACCTCCGGCTCGGACATTTGGATGAATCAAGACGGACTCGTTCAGTCGCTCTAATTGGACGTCATTGCGGATAAAGCGACGCCAAAGAAAATAAATTACCCCAATTAGCACCAAAAACCCAAAAATATCCGCACCCGCTCGAAACCAGTTTCCAACCAAAGGACCAGCGGACCAGCTAAACCAATGACGTGGGAAATAGCCTTCCGCGATGTCCACTAAGTTAACCAACAGATAAAAGCTGAATCCGTAAAATATAAAGCTGTGAAAGAAACCCACAATCGGGCGTCCCCGAAAGACCGTGACCTGAGTGAGTGTTTGGATTATCGCCTCTCGAAATCTCGCAAAGGCCCGATTTGTTCTTGAATAGTACTCCGGCTGCCCTCGCCTAACGACGGCGACAATCTGCCTGAATCCAAGGTAAGTATAAGAGAGAGAAAGCGCCGCTAACAAAGCGAACAGTACCTTCTCGGGAAGGGTCAGCATAGAGCGGGATAGGCGCGCATCGATCGTGGCACTAGGAGCAATGGAGTGTTGGAGTATGGGAACTGAGCGTTGTGCATTCCTCCGCTACTCCATTGTACTATAATTGCGCGGTTAGCCGAGGAAGAATCTCCAGCGCGTCCCCGACCAGGCCATAGTCCGCCACTTGGAAAATCGGTGCATCGGGATCTTTGTTAATGGCGACAATTACTTTCGAATCCCGCATGCCGGCCAGGTGTTGGATTGCTCCAGATATTCCGACAGCGATGTACAGATCTGGTGCAACGATTTTGCCGGTCTGTCCGACCTGATAGTCATTGGGCACGTAACCCGCATCTACCGCGGCCCGAGAAGCTCCGACGGCCGCATTCAACTTCGCCGCGAGCGCTTCAAGCAATTTGAAGTTCTCCGCCTTTTGCAAGCCTCGCCCTCCGGAGACAACCACTCTAGCCGCGGTCAATTCAAGCTTTTCGCCCCCCGACAACTGCCGGCCGAGCAATCGGGTGCCGCTGGCATCATTAACAATTTCTCTCACCGGCTCAACTGTTGCGTTTCCTTCAGCGACGGCTGCAGCGGCAAAACCGGTAGAGAGAACGGTCAGAACTTTGATCGGGTCGGTTGCTGACTGCACGGTCGCGAGTGCGTTGCCGGCATAGATAGGTCGGACAAACGTATCTACCGCTAGCACATCGATGATCCCAGAGATTTGCTGGACATCCAACCGTGCAGCGATGCGAGGAAGCACATTTTTTCCGAACGTAGTTGCCGGCGCCAGCACATGCGAATAATCACCAACCTGGATATGCTGGAGTACTTGAGCGCAAACCGCCTCGGCCGTCTGAGCACCGAAGTGCGGAGCATCCGCCAGGAAGACCTTGTTCACACCAGCAACGCGCGCACTCGCCTGCGCAACCCCCTGCGCGTCTTCTCCGATGACTAAAACGTGAACCTCCAGATTCCCGCCTTTCTCACTGATTTTCGAGCCAGCGGTAATGGTATGCTGCGTGGCGGGCTTCAGGGCGACGTTATCATGTTCAGCCAGGACTAGGATCGACATAAAGAACTAATGGAGTGTTTTAGATAACTTTCGCCTCGTCCCGAAGCTTAGTGATTAGTTCCTCTACGCTGGCCACCCGAATTCCCGCTTTTCGAGGACGCGGCGCTTCAACCTTGAGAGTCGTTAGCCGAGGCGCAATGTCGATCTGCAGATCTGCCACTTTCAGGATATCCAGTGGCCGTTTCTTCGCCTTCATAATGTTGGGGAGAGTCGTATACCGGGGCTCATTGAGACGCAGATCAGTCGTGATCACTGCCGGCAGCGTAACCTCTAGGGTTTCCAAACCTCCGTCGATCTCTCGCGTCACCACTGCTTTTCCATTAGTCATCTCCAGCTTGGAAGCAAAAGTCGCTTGTGGCCAATCGAGTAAACCGGCAAGGAGCTGGCCCGTCTGATTCGAATCGTCGTCGATCGCCTGTTTACCGAGGATGACCACCTGCGGGTTCTCTTTCAACACCACTGTTTTGAGCAGCTTGGCAATGGCCAGTGGTTCAAGACCATTCTCCGATTCGATCAGAATACTGCGGTCCGCTCCCATCGCCATCGCGGTTCGCAGAGTTTCCTGGCAAGCCGGTGAACCGATCGAAACCGTGACTATCTCAGTCACAATTCCACGTTCCTTTAGACGAATCGCCTCTTCGACCGCGATCTCGTCGAAGGGATTCATTGACATTTTGACATTGTCCAGATCCACGCCGGAACTATCTGATTTAACCCGGACTTTTACGGTAAAATCAACAACTCGCTTGATTGGGACTAAAACTTTCATGGAGCGATTCTGGGCCTTTTCGTTTTGGAGCGGAGCGATGGAGTAAGGGGAGAAAAGAGTGGCTGGTAACAACCGCCGGCAAGATTGGCTATGGCATTATTAGCTATCGAACCTGGGGAATGCAAACGGGACCGCCCGCCGGGGATCGAGCACGATCATCAACGTGCTTGTTTTTGTTTTCGCGACACCGTATTTTTTTCTGAAGTCTGCTTTTGGGCAGCCCTCGATTATTCAGTGATGTCCGCGGCGACGAAACACAACTATCCTACGCTCGATTTCGATCTAGGTTTTGAAATTGATCAACTGCGCGAGACGGTTCGCGCTTTTAGTGATAACGAAATCGCCCCACGCGCCGAGTCGATCGATCGCGAAGACAGGTTTCCTCGAGATCTGTGGACAAAGATGGGGACCCTCGGGCTCCATGGAATCACGGTAGAAGAGGAGTATGGTGGTACTGGCATGGGGTATTTGGCCCATGTGGTTGCGATGGAAGAAATCAGCCGAGGGTCGGCTTCAGTAGGTTTGTCCTATGGCGCCCATTCCAACTTGTGCATGAATCAGATTAGCCGAAACGGCAGCATGGAGCAGAAGCAGCGTTACCTGCCGAGGCTGATCAGCGGCGAGCATTTGGGAGCTTTGGCGATGAGCGAGTCAGGCGCTGGTTCGGATGTCGTAAGCATGCGCGCCCGGGCCGATCGCGTCGGCGATCACTATCTGCTCAATGGTACGAAAATGTGGATCACTAATGGGTCGGAGGCCGATATCCTTGTGGTTTATGCCAAGACCGATCCGAGCGCCGGTTCCCGAGGAATCACCGCTTTTCTGATCGAAAAATGGATGAAGGGTTTTGCGGTGGCGCAGAAGCTGGATAAACTCGGCATGCGCGGCTCTCCGACCTGCGAGTTGGTGTTCACTGATTGCGAGGTGCCGGCGGAGAATGTGTTGGGCACGGTAGATCAGGGGGTCCATGTGCTGATGAGCGGTCTCGACTATGAGCGCGTGGTGCTGGCCGCCGGACCCCTTGGGATTATGCAAGCCTGCCTGGATGCTGTGGTGCCTTATGTTCACGAGCGCAAACAATTCGGTCAACCAATCGGCGAGTTTCAGTTGATGCAGGCAAAACTCGCCGACATGTATACAACCCTTAGTGCTTGCCGCGCTTATGTGTACGCCGTGGCAAAAGCGTGCGACCGCGGCAAAACAACCCGCAAAGATGCGGCGGGCGCAATCCTTTACGCGGCCGAGCGGGCAACATGGATGGCACTCGAAGCGATTCAGGCGCTCGGAGGTAACGGCTACATCAATGATTTCCCTACTGGCCGGCTGTTGCGCGATGCCAAACTGTACGAGATCGGCGCCGGAACTTCTGAGATCCGTCGAATATTGATCGGCCGCGAGCTTTTCAACGCAACCTAGCAAATTACAATCACCAATCCAAACGCTCGGCTTTGGGTCTCGCATTCGTCGATCGTCCCGTCCGGGACGGATAGCTCTTTAAAAACGCTTACCCAGCACTTCGTACTGGGCTTCTACTTTCGTCGCGTCCCTCCGGGACTGATTTTCTCCAACCCCCAACCGGGCTAAGTTCTTTTACGCTTTCCACCGTCGCAAAGTTATTGATGATGCCGGCACTCTCATCGTTGCCGGCGTTTTCAAGACAGCAAATCCCGCAAACCAAATATTGCAGCGAATCACAAAGACCGGTAACGTCCGTCGGTAGGTCTTCCTCGATTGTAGTTACTCCCCCATGAGCCGTGCTGAACCTTTCTCGCCGTCGCGAGTATTCGACCTGCTACCATTCCAGCAAAATAGTTTTCCGAAGGCCGACGCCTTTGCCTATAAGGTCGGCGGCGTCTGGAAAAAATTTTCCACCAGCGACTCGATTGAGATCATCGATAAGTTAGCCTGGGGCCTTCATCTGCTGGGCGTCCGATCCGGAGATCGGGTGGCGTCAGTCAGCGACAATAATCGCCCGGAATGGAATTTTCTGGACAACGCGATTCTCAGCTTGGGCGCTGTCCACGTCCCGATCTACCCAAACATCGCGCCGGAAGAGTACGAATTCATCCTAAATGATTCTGGCGCTTCGCTTATTTTCTGTTCGAGCCAGCGATTGTACGAACTGTTGTGCCCAGTGGTTGAAAAGCTGCCATCGATCAAAGAGATCTACGTGTTTGATCCAGTACCCGGCGCAAAATCCTGTTGCGAGTTAGTCTCTTCCGGTCAGGAGGTTTTGCAGCAAGAAGACCTGCGGAGGCAACTCGCGGGTTTCCGAGCGGCAGTCAGAACCAGCGATCTGGCTGTCCTGATTTACACATCGGGCACCACCGGACCACCGAAAGGCGTGATGCTGTCCCACCATAACCTGGTGACTAATTGTATCACTTCTGCGGGAATCCTCCGCAATACTCCCCATCAGCGGGCACTCTCCTTCCTGCCTCTTTGCCACATTTATGAGCGAACCGTCATTAATATTTACGTTTATTCTGGCACGTCAGTTTATTATGCCGAGAATCTCGAGCAGATTGGTCAGAATCTCCGCGAGGTCCAGCCAGAGGTGTTCAGCGCCGTCCCGCGCATCATAGAGAAGATCTATGAAAAAATCCGGGCCCGGGCCGAGCAACTTTCCGGATTCCAGCGCTCGATATTTTTCTGGGCGGTCAACGTTGGTTTGAACTGCGACCCAGACGGAAAAGTGCCGTGGTACCAACGCCTGCAGCTTTTGCTAGCTGACCGGCTGGTATTTAAGAAATGGCGTGAAAGTGTCGGCGGAAAAGTTCGGGGAATCATTTCAGGATCGGCTGCCTTGCAGCCGAGGTTGGCTCGGCTCTTCTGGGCGGCTGGAATTCCAATTTACGAAGGCTACGGACCGACCGAGGCAGCGCCGGTAATCGCGGTAAATCAACCGCATACGCATTTGCACCGAGTGGGAACCGTCGGGCCGGTGATTCCCGGCGGCGAAGTAAAATTGGCGAAGGATGGCGAAATTCTCTATCGCGGCCCCAATGTGATGCTCGGTTACTATCATCGGCCCGATCTAACGCAAGAAGCAATCGATAGCGACGGCTGGTTGCACACCGGTGATGTCGGAGAATTTGACGGTGCCTTTCTCAAGATTACCGATCGAAAAAAAGAAATCTTTAAAACTTCCGGCGGCAAGTACATCGCGCCACAGCAGATCGAGAATAGGCTCAAGGAATCAAAATTCGTCTCGCAATGCATGGTTATTGGAGAAAATCGAAAATTTCCTTCGGTACTGATAGTACCCCAATTCGAGGCGTTGAAATCGTGGATGGGGTCACAAAGCTTAACGCAAATGCCGCTAAAAGAATTAGTAAAAGATCCACAAGTAAATGCGCTGTATGCAGGCGAAATCGAGCGTTGTAACCAGCATTTCGGTCGATACAGTCAGATCAAGAAATTTGCCCTCTTGCCGGAAGAGTGGACGATCGCCGGGGGAGAATTGACCCCAACCCTCAAAATTAAGCGCAAAAACACTCTGCAGAAGTATGCGGCGGAAGTAGAAGCAATTTACTCGGGTCAGGAAATCGGAAGAGCGTCGGTTGAGGCGCCCAAGGCACAAACCACCGGTATCACCTCTTCGGCCGGTTAAGGCCCCGACACTCGGAGCTTTTGGGCTTCGGCAGATTTGTGATAAGTTTAGCTACAATCGGTAACGCCCGTTTGAACCGGCGGTTAGAAGTATGAATGAAACCATCTACATCGTTGACGGCGTCCGGACCCCATTTGCGAAATCAGGGACAACGTTGGCCGATTACGATGCGGTCGAGCTCGGCAAAGCAGCAGTGAGCCTGCTGGTGGCTCGCTCCGGGATAGAACCCGTCAAGATTGAAGAAGTGATTATCGGTTGCGTTGGTCAACCGGCGCATGCTCCCAATATCAGCCGTGTCATCGCCTTGCGAGCTGGGATCCCGGACTCGGTACCCGCTATAACCGTCCATCGCAACTGCGCTTCCGGATTCGAGGCAGTAACCCAGGCTGCAGAAAAAATGCTGGTTGGCCGCGGAGACGTATTCGTTGTCGGCGGAGTAGAAAGCATGTCGCAAATACCGCTGCTTTTTTCCCAGGAAGCCGCAAAGAAATTTGTGGCATTGTCACGAGCCAAAAATCTTTCGCAGAAGCTCCAGGCCATCAGCAGCTTTCGCGCTTCTGATTTCAAACCCCAGGCGGCGTTGCTGCTTGGCCTAGGTGATCCAGTCAGTGGATTCAACATGGGCCAAACCGCGGAAAATCTTAGCCGCGATTTCAACATCGTCCGCGAAGAGCAGGACGCGTTTGCGATGCGCTCTCACCAACGAGCCACCGCCGCGCGCGACCGGCTGCGAGAAGAGATCAGCCCGTTCTATCTTACTAAAGCGAAGAACGGGAAAACTCATATGGATCAAGACAATGGTCCACGCGAGAACCAGAGCATGGAAGCTTTGGCCAAATTAAAACCGGTTTTTGAACCGAGAACGGGAACGGTGACCGCAGGTAATTCCTCTCAGATTACCGACGGTGCGGTGGCTTTGTTGCTGATGACCGAGAAAGGGCTTCGAGAATCAGGATTATCACCACTTGGGCGGCTCTTGGGCTACGCTTATGCCGGAGTCGATCCATCGCGGATGGGTTTGGGCCCGGTATTCGCGATCAATCGCGCCGAACAGCGGACCGGCCTGGCAATCAAAGATGCCGCTGTGATCGAGATCAACGAGGCGTTTGCTGCCCAGGTAATCGGCTGCCAGCGTGCGGCGAAGTCGGCCGAATATTGTGCCAAACATCTAGGTCGAGAGACTGCGCTGGGTGAAATCCCGGATGAGATCTTGAACGTGAATGGAGGCGGAATCGCGCTCGGTCACCCGATCGGTGTAACCGGGTCTAGACTAGTTCTTACCGCACTAAAAGAACTCCATCGCCGGCAAGCAGACAAAGCCCTGATCTCTCTTTGCGTCGGCGGCGGACAAGGCGGTGCGCTGTGGCTAAGTCGAAACTGACAAATTGGAGATAAGACGTGGACCAAAACATCCGGCGCGAGACCATCGAATCCGGGATTGCAGTGCTGACTTTTGATCGTCCGGAATCTTCAGCGAATATTTTTGATCAGACCACATTCGACGAACTGAATGAACATCTCAATATCCTGAGCCGAGATTCGACGGTTCGAGGATTAATCATTCGATCGGCAAAACCGAAAATCTTTATCGCTGGCGCAGACCTGCACGGATTTACCAAAGAGCTGACCGCCGAAAAGCTCTCCGTCTTGATCGAACAAGGCCAAAAAACCTTCGATCGAATTGCCGCGCTTCCGTTTCCAACGATCGCTGCTATCCATGGTGTGGCAGTCGGAGGCGGTTTCGAAGTGGCACTTGCTTGCGATTATCGAATCGCGTCTTTAGACCCGGCAACCAAGATTGGTCTACCGGAAACCATGCTGGGAATTCTTCCCGCCTGGGGCGGATCTACTCGGCTGCCGCGCCTAATCGGCTTACCAGCTGCACTTGACGCCATACTGTCCGGGAAACAGTACAGCGCCAAAGCAGCCAAAAAATTGGGCATGGTCGACGAAATTGCTCACCGGGAACGTTTGCTCGGACTAGCTGCTCGACTCATTGGCTCGAATCAGGGCAAAAAGCGGAAGCTCAAGCCACAGCTGACCAATCGGCCACCGATCTCGAGCTTCATCGCAGCGCAAGCCAAAAAGAAGGCTTTAGCAAAAACGCGAGGACATTATCCGGCTCCACTGAAGGCGCTCGAGGTGGTGGTCGCCGGCGTGACTATGCCTCATGCCCAATCTCTCGAGAACGAGCGGCGCGCTTTCATCGAATTAGCCTCCGGCGAGATCGCGCAGAATTTGATCCGGGTCTTTTTCCTACAGGAGCGATCCAAGAAACTTTCCGTCAAATCGGACCAGCCAATTCGAAAGGTGGGAAAGGTATTGGTTGTGGGAGCCGGATTGATGGGCTCGGGTATTGCCCAGTGGCTGAGTGCTCGGGGTCTGCGCGTGGTGTTGAAAGATATCGGACCGGAGCCGCTCGGCAAAGGCCTGCAATCGATCCACAAAATTTATCGTGATGCCATTAAACGCCGAATTTTTTCGGAAACAGAGGCACAAGCCGGGCTCGACCGGATTCTTCCAACCTACGAGGACATTCCTTTGGGAAACATTGATTTGGTGATCGAAGCCGCGATCGAGAAACTGGAGTTGAAACAGCAGATTTTCCGCAAGATCGCAGAACAAGTTCCCACCTGCCAGGCGATAGCCTCGAATACCTCAGCACTTTCAATTGATACGATTGCGAACGGGCTGCCAGATCCTGCCAAAGTAGTTGGAATCCATTTCTTTAATCCGGTGCACCGGATGCAATTGGTGGAAGTGGTACAAGGAACCAAGACATCGACGCAGACGGTGGCAACCGCTATTCAATTTGTGAAATCGATCGGGAAGCTACCGGTGCTAGTCAAGGATAGTCCCGGTTTTCTGGTCAACCGAATCCTGCTGCCCTACATGATGGAAGCCTTCAATCTCTTTGGCGAAGGCTATCGTCTAGAAAGGATCGACCGAGTTATGCTCGATTTCGGTATGCCGATGGGCCCGCTTCGGCTCACTGATGAAGTAGGATTGGATGTCTCCTTCCATGTTGGCAGCGATCTCGTCCAGCGGATTCAAAATTTACCGCCCCTCAACAATACGATTGAACGAATGATTGCCCAAGGCTGGCTTGGCCGAAAATCTGGAAAAGGTTTCTACGATTACAGCTCGGGCGCGGAACGACAGAACACCGAAATTCATGCGTATCAGCCGGAAACTGAGCCGACCGGCGCAGACGATACGACATTAAGAGATCGCTTGGTATTAGTGATGGTCAACGAGGCCGCGCGCTGCCTTGCCGAAAAGGTGATATCCGATCCGGCAGACGTGGACTTTGCCATGATCATGGGTGCCGGTTGGGCTCCATTTCGGGGCGGCCCACTTCGCTACGCCGACTCCGTTGGTATTTCGAATGTGGTCGCTCGGTTGCAGCAACTCCGCGAAGACCGTAGAGACTACTTCGCTCCCTGCGCGCGGTTAACCGATATGGTGAATCAGGGCTCGTCTTTTTATCTCGCCGGCCCGAATCAATCCGCCGCGGCATCATCCCTGGAATATCAATCGACCCCATGAATGATGCCCTCGCAAAATCAGCGGCCGAACTCGATCGGATCGGTGACGGCAGTCAGCCGGCGGTCAGTAGCGATCTCAGTTACCCGCCCATTGAGCGACCGCGCGCCAGTTTCGAGCCAGTTGCCATGCAACACTTCTTGGATGGCGAACATCGGCCAGTGAGGGAACTGGTCAAGCAGATCGTCACTCAGCCTGAATTCAGGTATTTTGCCGGGACAGATCACCTCGCTTTTCGGAGGCAAGTTCTGGCTTGGACGAAACGCCTCGCCGATGCTGGCATCGGCCGAATCTTTATGCCGAAGAATTTCGGCGGCGAAGAGGATCCGGCGAAATTCATGGCTGCTGGCGAGACCCTCGGTTTTCACGACCTCAGCCTATTGATCAAGTTCGGGGTACAATTTGGTTTGTTCGCCGGAAGTATTCAGCGCCTTGGGACAGAATCGCATCACCGCAAATATCTGGTCGATGCAGCTTCTTGCCAATTGATGGGTTGTTTCGCGATGACCGAGATTGGTCACGGTTCCAACGTACAGGCGCTCGAAACGACTGCGGTTTACGATCCCACCCACGAACAGTTCATCATCCACAGTCCGACGTTTTCGGCTGGCAAAGCTTACATTGGGAATGCCGCCAGCGACGCTCGGCTGGCAATTGTATTTGCTCAACTGGCTATAGGCGGAGGACAACAAGGAGTACATGCTTTTTTAGTCCCGCTTCGAGACGAAAGCGGTCGCCCGCTTCCGGGGATAACGATTGAGGATGACGGTTACAAAATGGGGCTGAACGGCGTCGACAATGGCCGGATCTGGTTTGATCAGGTCCGGGTCCCCAGAACTGCATTGCTGAATCGCTTCGCCGACGTCGATAGCGCCGGGAAGTACCAGAGCCAGATCAAAAGCGCTGGAGCGCGCTTTTTTACCATGATCGGTACACTGGTTGGCGGCCGCATCGCGATTGCGGCAAGCGGGAATAGCGCGGCCAAAGCCGGCCTCACGATTGCGATCCGCTATGCTGCTCGGCGACGCCAATTCGGTCCGGGAAAACCGCCCGGAAAGGAAACCCTTCTCTTGGATTATCCCGCGACTCAGCGGCGGTTGATGCCATTGCTTGCCAACGCCTATGCGGTTGATTTTGCACTGAAACACCTGGTCGCCCTCAGCGCCAAAACACCCGACGGTGCCTCGCGCGCCATCGAGACGTTGGCGGCCGGTCTCAAGGCTTGGTCTGCCTGGAACACCACCCGCACGATTCAGGCGGGCCGGGAAAGTTGCGGAGGTGAGGGATATATCGCGGCCAACCGATTCGCAGCGCTCAAAGCAGATACTGATGTTTTCGCAACGTTCGAGGGCGATAATACGGTGCTCATGCAGCTCGTTGCGAAAAACCTTCTTACCGATCTGAAGGACCACCTCAAGGATCTGCGTCCGGTCCAATTAACGGGATTTCTGTTGAATAAAAAGATGAGTGGGTTCACTAGAACGATGCCCCTCTTTACGTTGAACACGAGCCGCTATCACTTGCTCGATGCCAATGTCCAACTCAGCTATTTCAAGCACCGTGAATCCGGTTTGCTCCTGCCGGTCGCCAGCGCGTTTCGGCGGTTAACCAAAAACCGGGAAATGGATGCTTACTCGGCGTTTACCAGGCTGCAGCCGGAGTTGCTGGAGTTAGCGGATGCGTATGTCGAACGAGAGATTCTTGAAAGGTTTACTGCAGTAGTGGAAGACGCCTCGGACCGCACTTTGCACACTCCGCTCAGACGATTGCGCGATCTTTTTGCCCTTTACCATCTCGAGCTCCATAAGGGCTGGTATCTGGAGAACAGCGTGATGTCGGGTTTCAAGGCTAAGGCAATTAGCCGATTAGTCACCGCGCTCTGTGCCGAGCTCCGCCAGGATGCAGTCGCGCTGGTCGACGCTTTCGGAATTCCGGATTCCTGTTTGGCTGCGCGAATTGCGTTGTAAGGCTTTTGACTGAGGAATTCAGACGCCGATCGCCATTGTGCCAGGGCGAAAGCCTGACTACGCGAAACGCTTCGTCGCGGCCACACGCGGAGATATGCGCACCCTTACAGTCAGGGCGCGCCGGAGCTGGTGAAAGGTGGCCTCGGCGCGGTAGGAAGTTCGCTGCTTTTTTGATACAGCTCTCGCAAATCCACTTTGGTCGACGGATCCACCAGCACGGATGGATCGAGATCAAAACTGTCGGTAATAATCTTTCGGATTCTCGGCAGATGTAGGTTTTCCCGGTCAAGCTCATTTTCGCTAGCCCACTGGGCAGCTGCTACGATCAGGCTTGATACCTGGTCGGCGGTAAGCTTTTCAGTATTGATAATTATATCGAAGTCGCTCCGATCATTGATATCGATTCCGTAGAGTTGAAGGTAACGCTTCCGATTCTGCTCGTCTCGCTTTAGAGTCGAATAGAGTACGGCTTCGTAGCCGCTGTATTTGGCCGGCTCTCGCCGAAAAATGCGCTTCGCTCTTTCTTCCAGCGACGCGTGCAACCAGACCCGGAGATCGGCGGCAACCAACCATGCGGATAGACGAGAACCGACTACGACTTTTGACCGAAGCGAAGCGCGGATCTGAACGAGATCGGTAAGATAATCGAATATTTTAGTTCCATTGGCTCGCGCATGAATTTCATCAAAAGTGATACCAAGATCGTCTCCGAGATCACGAAAGGTATAATTAACGACCTGCAACCCTAAGGTTGCGCCAACGTTCTGCGTTGCCGTAGTGTTGCCACAGCCGCTTTGGCTTGAGATAGCAATGCGTAGCTCTTTAGGATCAGATTTCACGGATTCAAGTGATCGTATTTTCTTCGCGGGCCGAGCCGATTGATCATAGCAAAAGTCATCGCCGATATCGATCAGTTTAGTCGCTGGGCTGGTTTTCCAAAAACCACTCGTAAGTCCGCCGGAGGCCCTCGCGTAGGCTGATCTTCGGCTCCCAGCCGAGCTTCCGCAGCTTTGCTGTGCTCAACAATTTTTGCGGCGTTCCGTCCGGCTTGGTCCGGTCGAAGCGGACTTGGCCGGAAAAACCCGTTATTTCACAAATGATTTCCGACAATTCTCGGATACTCACGTCCTTTTCCCAACCAACATTGATAATCTCGGGTTGATCGTAGTGATCCAAAAGAAAAAGCAGCGCCTCCGCCAAATCGTCGCAATGCAGGAACTCTCGGCGCGGCGCACCAGTGCCCCAAACGATTAGCTCCGAAGCACCGCTAATTTTCGCTTCGTGCGCTTTCCGAAGCAATGCCGGCAAGACATGAGAGCTTTCCAAATTAAAGTTATCTCCCGGTCCGTACAGATTGGTCGGCATCACCGAGATAAAGTTTGCGCCGTATTCACGGTCGTAAGCCTGACAAAGCTTGATTCCAGCAATCTTGGCGATCGCATAGGCTTCGTTCGTGGATTCGAGTCGACCCGTCAAAAGAGACTCTTCCGGAATGGGCTGGGGAGCGAATTTTGGATAGATGCAGGAACTACCCAGGAATAATACTTTTCTAACCCCAGCCTCATGTGATCCAGAAATCAGATTGTTCTGGATAAGCAGGTTTTGCAGCAGAAACTCTACCGGATAGCGGTCATTGGCTTGGATCCCACCGACCTTAGCCGCGGCAATAATGACTGCTTCAGGCTTGGTCGCCTGCAGAAAGTCGCGCACGGCGGCGGGGTGTTCCAAATCAAGTTCCTCGCGGGTTCGGGTCAAAATATTTGGATAGCCTCGCCGGTGAAGCGCGCGAAGCATTGCGCCCCCGACAAGACCGCGATGACCGGCAAGGAATATTTTCCCAAACTGCATCAGGTTGCTTAGCTAATGCTAATCTCCCCAGCGGTCAATGTGCACTCAATTGCATAATGGGAATTGCAAATTGCCAAGTAAGAAATCCGAAATTCGCATTCCGAATTTCGCAATGGTAAGCTTCGCCTGGTAATTCTTTATGAGTCTAGAGTTCGATCCGATTGACGAAGTCCTGGAGTCGTTGCGCCAGGGACGCCCGATTATCGTAACCGATGATGCGAATCGCGAAAATGAAGGTGACCTAATCCTGGCCGCCGAAAAAACCGCGGCGGAAACGCTGAGTTTCATGATTCGCTATACCTCTGGGGTGATCTGCGTACCAATGGAAGGCAGCGACCTCGATCGGCTGGAATTGCCACTTATGACTCTGCGTAACAACGAAGCGATGCGCACGGCCTACACCATCTCGGTTGACGCGAAATCGGGTGTAACGACCGGTATTTCCGCTGCCGATCGGACAAGAACGATCCGCCTCCTTTCCGATCCTGCGACTCGCGCGGACGATCTGGTTCGCCCGGGCCACGTGTTTCCGTTGCGCTATCGGGAGGGAGGTGTCTTGCGCCGTGCCGGACACACCGAGGCAGCGGTCGATCTTGCACGGTTGGCTGGGCTGAGGCCAGCTGGTGTTTTGGCTGAGGTCGTGAACGACGACGGCAGCATGGCTCGTCTTCCGGAACTGTTTGCGTTTGCCGAACAACATCAACTCAAACTTTGCTCCATTGAGCAGCTGATCGCTTACCGGCGGGCTCGCGAGAAACTCATTGTCAAAGAACAGGAGGTCAATCTGCCAACCGATTATGGCAATTTTCAGCTGCATTTGTACCGGTCCCTGGTCGACGATGTGCATCATTTAGCGCTTGTCCGCGGTACGATTTCAGCGACGTCTCCGACGCTGGTGCGTGTACATAGCGAGTGCCTGACCGGAGACGTCTTTGGTTCCAGGCGCTGCGACTGTGGAAACCAGCTTCACGCGGCGCTCGAACAGATTGATGAAGCTGGGTCCGGAGTCCTCGTCTACATGCGACAAGAGGGGCGTGGCATTGGATTGGCCGCGAAAATCCAAGCCTACAAATTGCAGGAAGAAGGCCTCGACACGGTCGAAGCGAATGAACGACTCGGATTCGCTGGGGACCTCCGGGAATACGGAATCGGGGCGCAGATTCTGGTCGACATCGGGGTGAAGGAGATCCGACTGCTAACGAACAATCCAAAAAAAGTAATCGGTTTGGAGGGCTACGGCCTCAACATCGTCGATCAACTTCCGATAAAAGCCCCGGCTAACCAACACAACGAAAAGTACCTGGAGACAAAACGCTTAAAACTAGGGCACCTGCTGTAACGAGTTGCCGGCTACAGGCTAGAGGTTACAAGTTGCAGGTCTACGATCGCGAGTGTACATCCGGCTGCTTCCTAGCGCGGCTTGCAACCTGTAATTTGTAACCTGTATGTCCCATGAGTTTCCAGATCGACCACCAATTTATCATGATGCCTGGCGGGTCGCGATCGTCGCGAGCGAATACAATTCGACTTACGTCGACGGCTTGGTGAAATTTGCCAGCGACGAACTGAGCTTGCTTTTGCCAGACTCAAACTTCGCAACGCTAAGGGTTCCTGGTTCGTTCGAGATTCCGCTTGGCACCAAAGTCGCAATCGAGACACTCGACGTTCATGCTGTTTTGGCTTTCGGATTGCTTTTTGACGGGGAGACATTGCACGCGGAATTGATTGCTGGGGCCGTAACCAAAGCGCTACTTGATCTAAGCTTAGCCCACCGTGTCCCGGTGCTACATGAGGTACTGGTCTGCAAAACTCAGGATCAGGCAAAAGAACGTTGTTTGATGCCGGCGATCAATCGCGGAACCGAAGCGGCGCGAGCGGCCGTGCGGATGTTGGCGGCATTACGCTCGCTCCGAGCAGTTTAAAGATGGGAAAAAGAAGAGAGAGTCGAGAAGTCGCGTTACAGCTCCTGTACCATTGGGACCTGAATCTTCAGGAATCATTGACTGAGGACGCGCTTATCCGATTTTGGGAGCTTCGATCTGCTACCGGATCGATCCGCACTTTTGCCACTCAACTGGCACATGGGGTTATCGCGCAGCAGAACGTAGTTGACGAGAAAATTAGCCGCTACACTGCAAACTACGAGCTCAAACGGATTTCGGCCGTCGACCGCAACATCCTTCGGCTCGCGGTTTATGAAATGCTATTTTCCGACGATGTACCGCCGGTGGTGGCAATCAACGAGGCGATTGATATCGCAAAGAAATTTGGCACCGAAGAATCGGGGAAATTCGTCAATGGCGTGTTGGATCGGGTGAAACTTGATCTCAATCGACCGCTCCGCACCGCTCTGAGCGGAAAAAGGTGATTTAGGCCCGCGCAGGTGAGCAAGTCGCGCGACGATCTATGGCTTTTGGATTCTTTAAAGATTTGTTCGAACGCTTCTCCGGAAAGCCCGTTGATTGGGATGAGTTGGAAGAAGCTTTGATTCGTTCCGATATCGGCGTTCCGATGACACTGCAGATCATCGAGTCCCTTCAGCAGCGGGATTCGCAAATTTCCGCCAAAGAGATAATCGAGGTCACTCGGGGCTACATCGAACAGATTTTGCCCAACGCTAATCCCAAACTCCGTCCTCTTCCGGATCGTCCCAAAGTCATTTTGATGGCTGGCGTGAACGGGACCGGAAAAACGACTTCCACGGCGAAGCTTGCTCACCTGCTTCGCCGCGAGAAACATACGGTGATGTTGGCCGCTGCGGACACATTTCGTGCGGCGGCCATTGAGCAACTCAAAATCTGGGCCGAACGAGTTAATGTTGAGATCATCGCCAGCGAATATCAAGCCGACCCGTCAGCGCTTTGTTTCGATGCCTACTCGGCCGCCCATAAGAGAAACATCGAGTTTCTTATCTGCGACACTGCCGGCCGCCTGCACACAAAACACAATTTGATGGAGGAATTAGGCAAAATCGTTCGCACATTACAAAAACACGATCCGCACGCACCGCATGAATGTCTCCTGGTGGTCGACGCTACTACTGGAAGCAATGCCCTGGTTCAAGCAAAAGAGTTTCGTGAAGCGGTTGGCTTGAGCGGATTGGTGGTGACCAAGCTGGATGGCTCAGGCAGGGGAGGAATAGTCGTCGCGATCCAGAACGAACTCGGAATACCACCGCGATTTGTCGGCACTGGAGAGAAGCTCGAAGATTTCGCCTATTTCAACAAGGAGGAGTTCGTGGGCGGGCTGTTGTAGAATTTTCGGTAGAGGCATTCCTTCTCTCCAGCGGCCACGGATCGCGAGTTCGCTGTCGCTACGCTTCGGCGCATCACTAGGTAAATTCTACCTTTTGGATTCCTTCAGCTCATCTTCCGCTTTGCCCTCCGGAGCGGGCCGATCTCTTTTGAAGTGGAGTTGAAGAATTCGCCGTCCGTCAGTCTGGGTGATAGTGACCAGGTAACCTTGGATATGGACTTGCTCCCCCTGCCTTGGCAGGTGTCCGAGCAATTGAACAACGTAGCCACCGATCGTACTGACGTCCGCCGTCTCAAGCTCCAGATCGGCTAACTCCTGGAGCTCATAAAGATTTACCTGCCCCTGGACAACAAATTCCTCATCGCTGAGCCGGACGAACTCGCGCGTCTGTTCCTGATCAAATTCATCTTTGATCTCACCAACCAACTCTCCCAAAACATCGTCCAACGTCACGATTCCGACGGCTCCGCCATATTCGTCCACCACCACCGCGAAATGCGCTCGCTTCGCCAAGAACGCTTTTAATAGTTTTTCCAGCGGCATGAATTCCGGTACCGGCATCAACTCGCGTTTCACGCTGAGCAGATCCGGCTTGGGTTTCTTCATTTCCCGCATCAAATCTTTCACGTGAATCAGCCCAATCGTATTATCCAGATGGCCCTGCACCAACGGAAAACGCGTGTGGCCAGATTCGAAAGCAACTTCCAGATTTGTTTCGAAAGAATCCTGAATATCTAAATAGATAACGTCGCCCCGCGGCGTCATGATATCGCGCACAACGCGTCGCCGAAAATCGAGCGCATTGATTAGCAACTCCTTGCTCAAAGGGGTAACCTCAGCTTGTGACTCACTTTCGGTCAGGATGACCCGCAATTCCTCTTCGCTGTGGCTGAGCTCATGCTGGGCCACTGGGTTCACGCGAAAGATAACTTTTAGGACAAGCCGGGCCGAAACTTGGAGAAACCAAATCGCGGGCCGAAAAATCGTATAAAATAGATGCAAAGGTCCGACCAACAGCAAACTGGCACCGAGCGATTTACGGATCGCCAAAGTTTTTGGCGTCAACTCGCCCAAGACGATATGGAGATAGGTGATCAGCGAGAATCCGATGGCAAAGGAGATTCCACTGATGACCGTCGGCGAGCTCACACCGATGCGGAGCAACAACGGTTGCAGAAGTTGAGCTACGTACGGTTCGCCGATCCAACCGAGCCCCAGGCTCGATAAGGTAATTCCTAACTGGGTAGCTGAGAGATAAGCATCGAGGTTGGAGATAACGTGGCGGACAAAACCTGCGCGCTTGTTTCCTTCGTCTTCTAGCGCGTCAAGCTGGCTGGAACGCACCTTGACCAGAGCAAACTCCGACGCGACAAAGAACCCGTTCAAGACAACCAGCCCCACGATGATTATGGCGTTCAGAATCACGACGCTCGGTGACGCAAACTCCACCTGGAGATCAAGTAACTCGGATCCAGTACCGACCAGCGAACCAATTGTCATCAAAACTATCTGCACCCTCCTCAGTAAGGCCTGCGACCGCCATTTCTAACCTCAAACCCAGCAGATCGACAGAGTCTTGAAGTAACAGATCCGGGCCGGATCCGATACTTCAAAAACCTGTGCTGGCCTAGCCGATATGTTTTACCTGGTCAATAGAAGACGATGCACCAAGCGTCGTATTTGTCGACCCGCCGATAAAATGAGTCTATCAAGAGGCGCGACAATTCAGATCCGGAATCGATTCCGGCACCCAAGAGTGCTGAGATCACCAACTCGATTTCGTGACCCCGGGAATCAGCCCCTGGGACGCGCATTCGCGAAAGGCGATTCGGGAGAGGCGGAAACGCCGGATGAAACTGCGACGACGACCACTCTGCTCACAACGATTAACCAAGCGGGTGGGGCTGGCGTCGCGCGGAAGCTGGGCAAGGCCTTCGTAGTCGCCCTTGGCTTTTAATTCGGCCCGAAGTGCGGCATACTTCTGTACGGTCTTTTGCTTGCGCTTATTCCTTTCAATCCAAGCTTTCTTCGCCATAAAAGAGCAAGCAAAGTAATGGGAAAGCAGCCGGTTGCAATGGAAAACTTAGGGCCGCCCAGAAAACCAGGAAGAGAGATCCTGCGGAACATGGGAGGCTGCCTCATACTGTGGCGTCTCTGTCGAAACGTGATAGTGCGTCTCTCCGACTAAGTAAACAAAACCAACGAGGTTAATTATCCCGATGGTGACATATGCGATGATTTGGACCTTGATTCTGTTCATGGTCCGAACCTAACCCCGGAGATATACCTATACTAAATCGATAAATCACTTCGGTATATCTGTTTTTTCGATATTTGCCCCACCCGGCTTCATGTGAACCAACCGGTGACGAAGGCTCACCGTGCGGCTTTTTGACCAGTGGACTCTACCAAGCAGGGCGTTTGCCGGACTGTTTCGCCCTAACTGTCACGGGCAAATTCACAACGTCTCATTCCAGAACTGGCGGAAAGCGTGGCTCCAGTTACGGTCCTGCACGCGTTCGCGCCCTCGTTGTCCCATCGTACGCCGGAGATTTTCGTCCACAATTAGGCGCCGCACCGCTTGGGCAAAATCTTCGACATCGAGCGAGCGGGTCACCAGTCCATCTACTCCATCCTCCACCAGCTCATGCGGGCCTCCCTGATCCGAAACGACGCAAGGCAAACCAGCCGCCTGCGCTTCAATCACCACATTGCCAAACGTATCCGTCGTGCTTGGGAACACGAAGATGTCACTCGAGGCATATGCGGTCGCCAGTTCCCTCCCTTTCAGATACCCGGTATAACAAGCCTCCGGCGCAATCTCCATCAACTCTTTCAAGTAAGGCCCATCGCCAACTATCAAAAGTCGCACTGCCAATCCTTCGCTACGAAGCAGACGCAAGGCAGCGACCGCGATGTCGAGATTCTTTTCTTTGGAAATCCGGCCGACATACAGCAGCCCGATATCTTCCGGTTCTTTTCCGAATTGCTTCCAGAACTTCGGATCACGTAACTCGGGGTTGAACTGAAGTTGATCCAAACCGCGAGGAAAGATTTTCAGTTTTTCCGGAGCGATCCCTCGATCAATCCAGCGTTGGCGATAGTGTTCGGAGTTTACATAGACGAGATCAAGTTGGGAATAGAACCAGTGCATGAAGTTCCAAGCCAGGGTCTCCATGTAGTTGTCCTGGGTCAGTATCCGAACATATTGCGGAAAATCGGTGTGATAGATGCCGGTAGTTTTCAGATCGAGCACCTTGCCGGCAAGTAGCGCGGTCAGTCCGACAGGTCCCGGGGTGCTGATGATCAACTCGGTAAAACGCTCTCGCTGGATATAGTCAATCATGTGCAACACTGGCGGAAAACTGAGCTTCTGTAACTCGTATTCCGGAAGTTCAAATTCGCCGATTGGAATAAAGTTTCTGATCGGAATGTCGGTTAAACTGATCTGCTGGCGCGAGGTCACGACGATCAGATCGGCACCGCATTCCTGACCAGCTGCGGTCATCTTACGAATCGTAGTGGTCACCCCATTGACGTCCTCGAGGGTATCGGTAAACCACGCACGTTTCGCATTTTGGAGGACGTCCGGCACGAAGTTCACCGTGCCGGCACAGATATCGGTCAACCGACGGCGAGAAGGAGCCTGGCTATGAAAACCGTAAAAATAAGGACCTAGCAACATTCCCATGGGCAGAAGCGCGCTAAGCGTCTGCATGGCCTCCATCACGTTACCGCCGGTGATTTGTTGAACAAATTTGTCGAAAAAACGAAAGCCGAGCTGATTGAAAATCAAGGCAACAAGCAGAAACGCGCGTCTTTCGGGTTCTTTGACCCCTTCGGTCTCTCGAGCCAGTTGTGCCTGGACGTTGGCGCTACCAAAATAATTCGCAAGCTCTGGCCAAATGGAAAGGTTGGAGGGACGCGCAAGTTCAAAAATCTTGCCGGAGAGGATGCCGCTGAACATGAGGCCGATCTTTTCGGCGAGGCTGAATTGAGTCGGGTTTTTTCCCTCCATAAAGCGGGAAAACATTACTTCAAGGAAATCGACGTTCGGACTAACCGCGGCCGAGAACTTATCCTTCGCAAACTGGTAGGTAGTATTATACAAGCCGTGCGCTATCGCGAGCGGAGTACCGCCAGGCCCACGAACAACGCAATCGCCATGCTCAATGTGTCGAAGGAATTGCGCTGCGTTCTCGCTGGTTGGAGCCTCAGTGTAAGCCGATGCGGGAAAAATACCGGCGTGATCATCCGAGCCAGCGATCAGGACCTTGCGCCACGGTTCTTTGTGGGTTGGCATTAACTTCTGTCGGTCGGCAAATCTCTCGATTAGTTCGGGAGTGAGCGATCGAAAGACGAACCGAGCGACTTCGCTCAGCAGAGAATCGCGAAGTCCATTGACTCCTTCGAAATGTTTGAAAAGCAGGACCAATTTCTGAACATGATCAGCCGTCAATCGTCGGTCTTTATCGTAAAACGGATGAGCGATCGCGTGAACGATTCGTCGATTGGCAAGATAGGCCTGCAACTCGTAAATGTTGCGACGCACTTGTTGGATCTCCCGGTGCTCTAGTTCCGTGATGTTCCATACCAGCACATGAGCAGCGACTTGATCCTCGGGAAATTCCGCCGTGACTTCACTGCTGACGAAAGTCTCTGGGTGGTCGGCGATCTCAAGGCAACCATCGATTCGGTTATGATCGGTGAACGTAACGAACGACATTCCCTTTTCCCGCAGTCGCCGGTACAAGCTTCGCGGATCGGAGTAGCTATCGGGAAATTCGAAACGTCGAAACAGCCACTCGACAGAGCGATCGCTGAAACGTGAGTGCAGATGCAAATCAACTTTCGCAGCCATGCTTGAATTCGCGCAGCGCCTAAGATTCGGTTGAATCGAGGTGGTTGGCAATGAACTTCTCGTAGGTCAAAGGCCTCCGGTCCGCTAGTGCCGATCCGAGCACGCTTTTCACTTGCGACCAAACCATCGGGATCTCTCGATCGGTCGGATGGATGGCGATCCGCAAAAGGGGCCGCTCGCGTAAACGAGAGCTTAGACCTTGGTTCCAGGCCAAACTGAACACCCGACGCCAGGAAGATCTGGTACTCCAAACTAACGAGCGAGAGACGTAACGCTGAAGGCCATCAAATACGTCAACGGAGCTAACCGTTGTGATGTAGCGAAAACCGACGTGTCGCACGGCCGCTTCCGCTTCAAAACCAAGCAGCCAAGCCGGCGCAACAAATCCGGAAATCGGTCTCTGCAGAAATTCCAGGTCGTTCAAGCCTTGCCGCAATCGCCGAGATGCCTCTGACCGATCCAGATCGTAGAATTCTCCTTCCCCGGCAGTGTAAACCTGGTTGGTAAATTTTACGATCCCAGCATCAGTATTCTTAGGGCTCCGAGCGTGAAAGTAACCGTGCAAAATCGGCTCATGACCTTCATTCACCTTAGTCTTCAACCAGCCTTGAAACTCCTCATATTCTGAGACCGGCGCGCGTTCATGGTGATTGGGAATGATCAGGAGCGACGTTATGGGAACGCCAATCCCCCGCAAATCGTCCAAAATCCGAGCGCAACTTGCCTGGGTCAGCGGCGAGACATCATGGATGGAAACGACGAGGTTCCGCATAAAACTTCTTCAAGCCTTCACTCAAAGCTAAAAACAGCGCTAAAACACCCAGAGCGATCGGGAACCAATCGCCATAGACAGCGTAATAGGAGGAGTCAACACCAACCGGTGGATCAATTTCCCCTACGGTCGCTCCTTCAATCTCCGGATTTATTGATCCGGTCACTCGTCCCGAGTTAGCCATTAGGATCGCTCCTGCTCGACGGGAGTTGAACACAATCGGCCGACCGAGCGCAACCGCCCACACGCGGACATTCTGTTTTAATTGCTCCTCCTCCGTCGCGACCGCCGCCGGTTGATCAACGAGTACAACGAAGCATTGAATCTGTTTCTGGACCGCGGCTCGGAAAGTCTCGAGCGAGCCTGCATCATTCCCCAAAAAAGGGCATACGGTGACATCCTTACAGGTGATCGGCTGATCGATGCGCAGCCGCCGGTCGGCCATCAGCTGAAAAAGCGGATGCGATGCAACGACAAATACGCTCCGGACCGACCCAGATGTGAACAGAGTGTATCCAGTGAGTGGCGCTTCCGGCGCGGCAGCCGTTCCGGCAATTAACGGGGTGTTCTGCCCCAGGGAGGCTTTGGCTAAAACTTGGTAGTCACCGCCGCGCAATTGAGTTCGGCGCCAGACAACCAAGTCGCAGTGGGTGGCCGGAGCGACGAGTGACAGGTCGGTTAAGCGGTCGAGATCAGTCGCAGCGGAGGAAACGATACAAACCTTGAGTCCCTTTGGTTCCGGCGCGGATCGCAAGGACCAAAAACCGGCGGCGGCTACGAGCAGCAGCACAGCCAAAGTCGCGGTGACATCGAAGCGTCCGGCCCAATTCATCCGTCCAGGCTGAAGAATGAAACGCCTGACGTTGGCCAGAATAATCGTATTCGCAAATACTACGATAAAGCTTAACCCGGCAGGACCGACCGCCTTCGTGAGTTGAAGCACCGCGAGATTGTCACTAACCGGAACGCCCGCTTGGTTCCAAGCCGGTAAGAGATAGCCTCGCGCCCACTCCAGAGCGGTCCAAGCGGAGGCTACGAAAGCTGCGAGACGAAGATGCGCCCCCGAACCTACCCACGCCGCGCTCGACCGTCCTGGTGCGAGCAGGATCGGTTCGAGTGATTTCCTCTTTCCGTTTTTTGTTTTGGGGAATTCAGGGAAGGTAGCAAATCGACCAACCAGCCAAGCCCAAACTGCTCCGGTGACCATCAAGGTTCCACCATTTTGCGCCAACTCACTCCATCGCGTCTCCGCGCCCAGCCAATAGAACGCGATGAGTCCAAACGTCGCGCAAAATACCGCCCCCTGAATGAGCAAGACCGGCGCGGACCCTCGCAGAATCAACAAACCACACAGTACCGGAACGAAAGCAACCCAGACTAGCCAAGACACGTTCCAGGGGGGAAACGCCAACCCCAAGAGCACGCCGCTTAGCAAGCTCAGGCCGATTTGCCAAATCAGGTGCATTTTCATCGCAGGATCTCCTGGTGAGGTTTTCTGCAGAGCTCAATCGCGCACCGCCACCCGAGCAAAATCGCCAGGGGATAAATGGCATGATGAAACTGTTGTGGCAACCAGGGTGACGCGAGGAGAAACAGCGCAATCTCCGCTAGAGCGATTCCCAAATAGGCGCGCACCCAAGACCGCGATGATCGGTTCAGGAAAATCAGACCGACGCCGACCAGGAGATGAGTTGGCACCAACCAGCCAAGATTCCAATTGTCGTAAGTCTCCCAGTGAAATGTGTTCGCCGCAAAGACAACCAGGAATGTCCCCACCGCGCCGAAAGCGAGAAAGACCAGTCCAGAAAGGACGGCTGATGCCGAATAGCCTCTGATCACCCAGCAAGCGATCCAAAATAGGAGTAGAGTCCAAAAAACGAATTCGGGCCGAAAATACCACGGCACCGAAGGCAACGGTTGTGGCCGGTAAATCATTATTGGTTTACGACCCAAAGGACCTGCTTCGGTTGAACTTTCCTGAACCGCTCGTTCGAGATTGAATGGCAAGTAACAGGCTTCGCGCGGCGTGACCAAACGATCAATGCGCGCACCCAAAAGAAGATAAACCCCGAAACGGATCCAGGGGATTCGAAGAAAGTACGGGTCTAACATTTGCCGAAAGGTTACTTTTCCAATCGAAGGATCGGCCACCGGATGACCCCAAACTTTTTCGAATATGTCTCGGACCCGAGTTGAGCAGTTATCCAGGATAAAGTCGTACCGATAGAAACGGTTTTCCGGGAGGAGGTTTGTCTCCAACTCGGAGAACATTGCTTGCCGCTGATCAGAGTTGAAGTTCAAAATCGATTCGGTAACACCTTGCCCCAGGCTGCCTCGCTCATTGATCTCGGCATTAGATAATCCCACCGACAATTGGTAAAGCAGATCGCCCTGAGCAAACTTGATATAAAAAGCGTCCGTTTCGAAATCGAAAGTTCCATAATTATAAAGCCGATCGATCTCTTGGGCATCGTCTCGCACGCGGATCGAGCTATGACCAAACGCAGTATAAAGCTCGTCGCCGGGAGAATAGGTAACCAACGAAATCGTGGCATGATCGCTCAAACGAGGAAGGTCGAAACGATCCGTGGCGAAACTCGAGTTGGAGACGAACAGGACCCAGGACAGAAGGAGACCGGCATTCAGACGGGAGCTACTCCAAATGTTCCAGTGGCTATTCATCAATTCGTCTAACCGACTCAAGAGAAAGAGTCGACACTCTGCCAAGCCTACGCAGTCTCGCAAGCAAAAGAGCATGTGGGTGAGGAGAAGTGGGAAACGACCAATATCAGCGTTCAGCCTCGGCTATGACAGCGAGGTCCCATCGCGCGGAGGGTGCGTCGCTCGCGACGCCCGGAAATTATCCCGGGGTCTTGTATGTCTCCGACGCATTAGAGACATAACGAGCGCTGAAAAAGGCGGGAGTCAGCGCCGAACGTTATCGTGGGTAGTTTCCGGGCGTCGCCAGCGACGCACCCTCCGATCGCCGAACAGCTTTGACTACCCTACCCGCTTCCTCGCATCAGCCTGCAACCATTCCCACAAGCGATTCAGCGATTCGCGCAGTTCTTTTTTGGCCGCGGGAAGCATTGGTTGATTTAAGCCTTCCCTTTTGCCGAACAGATAGAATTTGATCTTTGGCTCCGTACCGGAGGGACGAACTGCGATCTTGCAACCATCCGCCAGCGTGAAGATCGTCATCTTCTCGCTCGGAAGCAGATCGCCTTCGCTATCGCGGATGTCGCCCGACGTGAAATCCTGAACTTGCGATACTTCTACCCCGTTGGCTTCCTTCGGTGGCATCCGGTTGTATGAATCTGCCAGCCGGCGGATCTTGTCTGCGCCTTCTGCTCCTTCGAAGACCAATGAGCCGCTCTGCTCGAGAAAATAGCCGTATTGCAGGTAAATCTGATCTAGCAATTCGTCCAAAGTAAGATCTTGTGACTTCGCATACGCAGCCACCTCGGCGAACATGAGGGTTGCGGCATTGGCGTCTTTGTCCCGGACAAAGTCGGCGCCACTGTAGCCATAGCTTTCCTCCCCCCCAAATACAAAGAAATAGGAGTATTCCAGCCGAGCTTTGCGCGATTCCTCCTCCGCTAACGAGCGATATGAACGGCGAATCGATTCCGGCAATGCCATCTCGTATTTCAGGAGCTTGGCTCCGATGTATTTAAAGCCGGTGAGCGTCTCCACGCAATGCAGTCCCTCTCCTTGCGCAATCGCTTTTTGCAGATCGGTGGTAACTAGCGTCTTGATGATAACCCCGCGCGATTTGTTCTGATCGTTCAGAATTCCAAGCTGTTTGAAAGATCGAGAGCGGTAGTAGGTCAACAGAGAGCCGATTTGATTTCCAGTGAGAAGGACTAGCTCTCCGGTTCGATTCCGCACCGCCACACCCATGCGATCACAGTCAGGATCGGTAGCGATGACCAAGTCCGCGTTTTCTTTGCGGGCAAGTTCCATCGCCATCGAAAGCGCGTCGGCATTCTCCGGGTTCGGCGATTTTACAGTTGGAAACAGCCCATCCTGGCGGTCCTGTTCCGGTACCGTCAGCACGTTGAAGCCGATCTCGCGCAACAGCGGTACGGAAATTACGCCACCGGTTCCATGGATGGGCGAAAAAACGACTTTGAGTTCTTTCTGTTGCGAGACTACCGCCGGTTGCAAGATCACTGATCGCAATCTCGCTTTGTAGATGTCGTCGAAATCCGATCCGAGAACCACGAGCTTGCCTTTTTGCTCGGCAGCGACCGGCTCATAGCCTTCGCTCGTAATCGCATTCACTTGCCGGATAATCGCGGTGGCATGTGGTTCGACTACCTGAGCACCATCTTCAAAATAAGCCTTGTAGCCATTATCGTGCGGGGGATTGTGGCTCGCCGTGATTACGATTCCAGCGGTCGCATCAGTATGGCGAACCGCAAAAGAGAGCTCAGGAGTCGATCGCGCCGATTCGAAAAGGAAAACATCGCAGCCCAGCTCGGTCGCAACCTTAGCAGCAAGCTCAGCAAATTGGCGGGAAAAGATTCGGGTGTCATGCGCAATCGCCAGGCTCGGCCGGCGATCTGACCGGATAGAGTTGAGGTAGCCTTTCAGATAGTTAACCAGTCCTTGCGTCGCGCGACTGACATTATAGAAATTCATTGCGTTAGTCCCTACGCAAGGATGCTCCGGTGGTTCGGACTCAGGGTGCGATCCACGTTCGGCCTCAGTCACCCGATTCCCGATCGACCGGCCTCGCAATCCGCCGGTTCCGAAAGCAAGCGTCTTGAAGAAGCGGTCGTTCAATTCCGACCAAGCCTTTGCTTCCGCTAGCTGCGAGATCGCCAGCGGGTAGAGTGGATTGTTCCCGGCCGCCAGCAATAGGGAGATATTTTCGGCACTTGTTGGCAACAAATGCCCTTCTCTGACGGCTTGCTCTAGAGTTTCCCGCAAGGCGCTCATATTCTTTGCATTTATGCCCACCTGCGAGGATACGCAAATCAGGATGTATCTGAGTGAAAAAATCGTCCACGCTATCGCCAGAAGGGCTGGGCTGCGTCAGACCGGGACGACTGCGTGCCGCATTGTCGATGGCGGCGGTGACGATCTCTCGGGTTGGGTGATTGACGATTTCAATGGAAACTGGCTGCTTAGCCTCGAACCGAGCCAACCGATGCCGGATCTGGACCTAACACTCGGCTATCGTTCTCTCTATGGAAAAATACTGAGGAACGAAGAGAAAAAGTCCCCGATCTTTTTGGCGGGTGAGCCAATCACGACGAGATTCCTCATTCAAGAACGTGGCCTGAATTTTTGGATCGATTTTCAAGCCGGCTACTCGCAAGGGATCTTTCTTGATCAGCGCCTTAATCGGCAGCGCGTCCGACAGATTAGCGCGGGCACGAGCGTGTTGAATACGTTTGCTTACACCTGCGCTTTTGGGGTTGCCGCTGCCGCCGGCGGCGCTTTGACCGTAAATGTCGATCTTTCGCAGACGTATCTGGATTGGGGGCGCGAAAATTATTTGGCTAACGATATTGATAGCCCAGAACACGAATTTGTTTACGGGGATGCATTCAGCTGGCTCAAGCGATTCGCAAAAAAAGGGCGTTGCTTCGATTTAGTTATCCTGGATCCGCCGACGTTTTCGCGAGATCGGAGCGGACGAGTTTTTCGGGCAGAAACCCATTATGGTGAACTACTCGAATTGGCGCTTTCCGTTAGCACCAAAGACGGTCGATTGCTCTGCTGCACGAATTCTCACCGCCTTCCTCGGGCTGACTTCGAAAAGATTCTACGGACAAAGTTACCTAGATCCGCGACTATAGCGCACATCGGGATGCCGGAAGATTTCCCGGGCAGCGATTATCTGAAGTCCTTCTGGATAGAACGGGCCCGCTGAAGTTTCGGTTGAATTCCACCGTTGAACCGCGTTAGATCTAGCGCAATTCCCATCCCTTCTTCATGATTCGCTTCGTCTGCTGTTGCCTCGTCCTGATCTCACTCTGCCTAACTAGCTGCGACAACCGCACTCAGGAGGCGCGCCGCTGGGACGCGATCGCCAAGAACCTGAGATCAGGTATAGCGACTCAGCCCTGGAGAGAAGCGGCAGAGCCCTGGAGCAACCAGAATCATCAAACCGGGGTCGCGTGGTAGGCGGGAGTTAGCCGTTCACGTAGCCGATGATTCTTACGCCCCTTCCGTACCGCACTCCTCGATGTTTTCGAAAATCAGCTATCGCCGAGCGATCGCTTCTCGATCGATATAAGTTACTTCTGTTCGGGTCGGCGCTGGTCTGGGTTTATCGCTTTCTCCCAGTCTCAGGGAAAGACAGCCACTGAGAACGACGGACCCGCAGAATAACAGAACATATTTGGCGAAACTGGGGCGGCAAACGGCAAAGAAGCCGATAACGAAAAGCGAAAATACAATCTCAGGCCAAGACGCGGAGGTGGAAAGATTCAGAATGGGATTATCCATAATTTTGAGAAGGTAAAACCGCAGCTTTTATACTCCCTTTGGACTGCAAATAGCTCGATACTATTCAGCCACACTGATGAAGAAGGATGTACCGTGGATGCACCTTCCCGGTGCGAAAACGGCGCTGCATTGCAACTGGAGGCCGACTTTGCCGTTGCGCCGGCTAGCGGGGAAGCTGGTGAGTGTACCGGAAAATCCAATAATCCGGGGTCTCTCGGATCAGTTCTACAATCGAGAATTCTGATTCGTATTCCGGGAAATAGACATCGCCTGGATACTCGCCTTTTAGTCGCGTAATCAACAGCTCGTCGCATCGGCCAACCAGTTGCTGATAGATTTCGGCACCGCCGATCACGTACACCTCCTCCTGGTAATTGGCGGGATCAAACTGAGAGAGATCACGAATCATTTCTGCTCCTTCCCAAGTCTGACTTCGACTGACTATCAGGTTTCGCCTACCTGGAAGCAGTCTACCGATCGAAAGATGGGTTTTGCTGCCCATCAAAACGCAATGTCCCATCGTGACTTCCTTAAACCACTTTTGTTCGCCAGGGATTTTCCAAGGAATTGTGTTTCCGCGGCCGATCACTCGGCTCGGGGTCATTGCCACGATTGCCTTCATTCCATTCTGCCCTCCCGGCTCGAACGGAATAGCCGATCACCGATAGCCAATAGCCAAAATCTGTTGTTGGTCATCATCGGAACAATTGCGCTTGCGCTTCGCTTACATTCGCCGGCACGCCTCCTGACTTCTAGCTTCTGCTAGGTTCAAACCGCAATCGGCGCCTTGATCGCTGGATAAGGATCGTATTTCAGCAACTCAATATCCTCGTACCGGAAGTCTTCGAGGCGCTCGGGAATCCGTTGAAACAGTATTCGCGGACTTGGTCTGGGTGTCCGGCTGAGCTGTTCGCGGACTTGGTCGAGATGATTCTTATAGATATGCAGGTCCCCAAACGTGTGCACGAAATCGCCCGGTTCCAGCCCGCACACCGCAGCCATCATTTGCGTCAGCAGCGCATAGGAGGCGATGTTGAAAGGTACACCAAGAAAAAGGTCAGCACTGCGCTGGTATAACTGACAGCTCAATTGTCCTTCCAACACATAGAACTGGAAGAGAGCATGGCAAGGCGGCAGGGCCATCTCGTTCAGTTCACCCGGATTCCAGGCCGACACTATCAGGCGGCGGCTGTCCGGATTGGTTCGGATCATTTCCACGACCTGAGCAATTTGGTCGACCGATTTCCCGTCAGCCGCGCGCCAGCTTCTCCATTGGGCACCGTAGACCCGTCCTAGATCTCCTTTTTCGTCGGCCCACTCGTCCCAGATAGTCACGTCATTGTCGGTGAGGAATCGAATGTTCGTCTCGCCACGCAAGAACCACAGGAGCTCATAAACAACCGACTTAAAATGGACTCTTTTGGTTGTGATCAGGGGAAACCCCTGGCGTAAATCGAACCGCACTTGCGCGCCAAAATATGATATAGTCCCGGTTCCAGTACGGTCATCCTTGGAATGCCCTTTTTCTAAGACAAGACGGAGCAATTGATGATATTCCTGCACAGTCCGTAAACCTTTAATGAAGGGGGAAACTTTCGTCCCGCTTCTTCATGACAACACGAAAACTATGGAACAGCAAACTACTTTGATCGATACGCAGAACCTTCCCGACCACCGGGAGGTCGCTATCGACCGTGTTGGGGTGAAGAACCTGCGTTTTCCGATCCTGGTTCGGGACAAGGCGCACACGTCGCAACACACCGTGGCAACCGTGAGCTTGACCGTCGATCTGCCTCACCACTTCAAAGGAACTCACATGAGTCGCTTCATCGAGGTGCTCAACCATCACGGAACCGTCATTCATGTCGATAATATCAAGGTGATCTTGCGAGAATTACAGACGCGATTGGACGCGGAAGCGGCTCATGTCGAATTCGAATTCCCCTATTTCATCGAGAAGCAAGCACCGGTGACCGGCGCGTCGGGATTACTCGAATACAACGTGCGGTTTAATGCCACTGCGCACCAGAAACATTCCGAATTTGAAGTGACGGTCATGGTTCCGGTAACCACCCTCTGCCCGTGCTCCAAGGCGATCAGCAAACAGGGCGCACACAATCAACGAAGCCTGGTGACGTTTGCGGTGCGGTTCAGTAGCCCAATTTGGATTGAGGACTTGGTGCGTATGGTCGAGACGTCAGCCAGTGCGGAGTTGTTTAGCTTATTGAAGCGCCCCGACGAAAAAGCGGTCACCGAGCATGCCTACGATCATCCGGTTTTCGTGGAAGATCTGGTGCGTAATATCGCGGTCAAAGCGAACGCTGACCCACGAATCCTCTGGTATAAGATCGAAGCTGAGAACTACGAATCGATCCATAACCACAATGCCTACGCGATGATCGAGAAGGGCTAAGGGCCAGCGGTTAGCAGTCAACGGATCAGGCGGCTATTCCGCGTGCCAGATCTGGTTAGAACTTTCGAGGGAATTGCCGCTTTTGGCCGCTCTGTCAATTAGAATGCTCAGGTAATGATCTTGAGAAGCTTCGGTCAGGTCATAAAAAGAATTTCCCGTTTCCAGATAGCGGGCCATCGATTCAAGACAGGTCGCGATTGCAATCTCGTCATCAGACAATCGCGCAGGTGCGAACGAATTCCGATACCACCACGCCCCCCCAGCAATGTAACCTTTGTGGTGGTAACCTTCCAGATTGCCGGTTTGGCCGGCATCCATTCTCTTCAGTTGCATCTCCATCGGCGTCGCGAAGTCGATTAAATATCGAACATCCAGATTGCTAATCTCTCCGCGGTCACCGCGCACCAGGACACGATGCGATCGGATCCAGGAAAAGTACTGATCTTCGACAAAATCGAAGACAGCGAGCTTGCCCTCGAATTCGAGGCTCGCGATGGTTTGTTTGGTCAGAATTTTTCGTTCTTCCTGCGGCGGTCCCGCGCGGGTCGAACCTGCAACAATCGGGGACTTGAATTCCAATGCGCGGATGGAGGCGCGCTCAAAACCGACGTTCAGAAACTTACGAATCAGCGATACGCCGTGGTACCCATGCGCAACCGAAATCTGGACCTCAGAAACTTCTCCAAGCAAGCCTGATCTAGCCAGAGCAAGCCTGGCCGCGTGGACGGGCTGAAACTGATATTGCTCGGCCACTTGGACGCGTGCATTCTCTGGCAGTTCTTTCCCCAATTTCGTCAAGGTCTCGAGATCCTGAGCAGGCGGGGTCTCCGCCAGAACCCCGACATCATGCGCCGCCAGTTCGAGAATGACCGGTGCCGATTCAGCCCAAGGCACCGATGTAACGACAAAATCGGGCTTTGATCTGACCAAGTCGCCTATGGAATTGAACGTTGCGATTCCCCAAGCACGCCCGATCCGTGAGCGTGTCGCTTCCGTGCGTGCGACACATCCCACAATTCGAAAACGGTCCGGTAAAGCCTGGGCGATTCTAAAAAAGAATTCGGCGCGCCATGCTCCGCCGACGATGCCAAATGTGATCGGTCTATTCATCAGAGATACCTGCCGTCTCGCGCATTTGCCTCCCCTAAATAATGCGTGCCCGGCTGCCAGTCGCTCGGCTCAGGCAATGCAAACTCAGCAAAAGGAAAACGAACTTCAACGCCATGCTTGGCGGAAAGATATGCAGCCTCGCAGATTTCAAGGGCTTTCAATGAGCTTTCCGGTAAGGAATAATCCGGCTCCTTTGATCGCAACATCGGAATTAGGTTTTCCAGATGACGCCGATGGAGGGAAACAGGTTGTTCCTCGGGTTCTAACAACTTTCCGTGGGGAAAAGCCGGGTTGACTAGATAATAGTCCGGCTGCCAGCCCCAGAATTCGATCTGGCCTGCGGTACCGAGAATTCGAAACGTGACATCACTTTGTCGAAGCCCGTTCGAACGGATGGCATCCCCCGTATACATTACGATCCGAACGCCATTAGCCAGCTGCACTGAAGTAACCGCCACGGTCTCGACCTTCATACCGTCGCGAAACGTTCGCGTTGTTTTATCGCAAGCCGCGAGGACAGACTCCACCGGGTGGTCCGCATTCAGGTTGATCGAGAATTGAAGCCAATGGATGCCGGCACTTATAATATCAAACCGCGGAGACTGGATCTCGACCAATTTTAGCTCCCCGATTTCGCCGTTGCTTACGCGCTCGATAATTTCCAGGGGGCATCGCTTTACCATGAGACCATGTGGTATCGCCAACGGGATCTTACTCTGTTTGATGAAATCGAGAATTCGGCGACCGGATGCAACCGTATCGGCGATCGGTTTTTCAACTAGAATCGCCTCTAGCGGAAGCTTCAACGCTTCGACCGCAATCTCTTCATGGGTAGGTGGATAAGTGCTAACGCAAACCACATCGGTCGGACAGGTTGCGAACATTTCGCGAAAATCCGCGAAAATCCGAAGACCCGAAAATTTCCTTCGAAGCTCGTCGCCAATTTCAGACCGGAGATCGGCAGCCGCGATTGGCGCATAAAACTCGGATTCGGCAAGAGCCTGGAGACTCAATTGTCCGCCTCGGCCGCATCCGACGACGCTCGCAGTTAACTTTTTCACAGGTATCATTTTTTCTGCGAACCATTCTGAGCGCTGTCAGAGTTCCTTCTCTTTGCTCCTTTTGCGGCGGTTTCGCAAGAAACGACTTTCTCCCCGGTCGGGCCCTGAGGCAATCTCACGTTACCCATTCTCCTAAGCGAAAAGGTTCGCCTAAAGTAAAACCACTCCTGCAGCTTTTCTGGCCAGAAATGCATCGAACAGAGGGAGTCCGTTCGGGAGCCACAACCAACGAAAATCACTTTGGCTTTAATCGTTTTCGATAGTCAGCAACCGAAACAGTGAGTGACTTTTTTAGATCAGCGACAGCTCTCTGATCGACTTGAGAATTTGACGATTTCGCAGAGTTTTCCACGACGCTGCAGAAATAGGCCACACGCATCGCGCCAACGTATCCGGCGGCGGCCTTCAGCTTGTGCGCCTCTGACGCAAGGACCTCCGGATTGTCTGCCAACTCCGGCAACCGGCGTGCCAACCGTTCGGCTTGCACAATGAAAAGTTGTAGAACATTGGTAACAAACTGGTCAGCTTCATCAACTTCCATAAGCTCTTTCAATCGGCGCTCGTCGCACACCGGCAAATCAGAGCCCGATGTGGGCGAAGGTCGATCAGGCGATCCTATTTTGCTGGTTGCCGCCAACACCTCTTTCAACTCGTGAATGCGTACCGGCTTGGTGAGCTTATCATCCATACCGGCTCCGAGACATCTTTCCCGTTCCTCGCTGAGAGCAGTCGCCGTGAGCCCAACGATTCGCGGTTGTCTGGAATAAGATAATGAGAGACGAATCTGGTGGGTGGCCTGCAAACCGTCGATTTCCGGCATATGTACATCCATCAAAATGAGGTCAAACACCTGGCTTTGCGCAGCAGCGATTGCCTGACGTCCGTCTTCGGCTTCCGAAATCTTCCGAACCCCGAGCTTTTGCAGTTGCGCGACGCAAACCAGGCGGTTCACGATGTTGTCATCCACCACCAGAATGTTGAGCTCGGAGAGAATCGGATCTGCCTCCGAAACTGTTTCGGGCAAGCGACTGGCATCGTTAGTATCGACTAACAACCCAACGGCCTGGAGGAACTGGCGCTTCTTAAGCGGAAGCGACAGTACGGTCGCGCTCGGATAACGGTTTGCCAATTCGGAGATGTTCTTGGAACGAGTAAGAAGAACTGTTCTTGGACTGAACTGCGGAATCCGAATCTCGCAGTGATCGGCGTCCATGATCAAGTAGTCCAGCGGAGCGTGATCGAGAGTTTCCGGTGGCTCGGATCGGACGGTGAATTCTACGGCAAGTTCTTCCGCCCAACTGGCAAGCAGACGGGCGAGACGGGCATTGCGGACCACCGCAATCATCCGCTTGCCGCGCAAATCCTGTCCTTGGTGCTTGGTCTCCCCAATGTCTGCGGCTGGAAGTGAGATTACAAAATGAAATTGGGCGCCTTTCCCGTCCGTGCTTTCCACCCAAATCCGACCTCCCATTAATGCTGTCAAATTTTGACAGATTGACAGGCCCAAGCCGGTGCCGCCAAAGCGCCGATTCGTCGACACGTCCACTTGGCTAAAAGCGCGAAAAAGCCGATCGAGTTTCTCTGGTGGGATACCCACTCCGGTATCTTCCACACAAAAATGGATCATGTTATCGACATCGCCGGAAGGCTCTACCTGCAAGTAGATTTCGCCGCTAGACGTGAACTTGATCGCGTTGTTCAAAAGATTGAGCAGAACTTGCCTCACCCTGGTGATGTCGCCGACCAAAGCGGAAGGTATTCGTGGGTCGATCCAGGCGCTGATTTCAAGCCCCTTCTCGAATGCCATAGGTGCCAATAGATCCATTGCCTGATCGACCACGTCGCGGAGCGCAAAGGGAATTGACTCCAATTCAAGTTTGCCGGATTCGATCTTGGACAGATCCAGAATATCGTTGATGATGTGTAAGAGAGTCTGCCCACTGGTGTGGATGACTTTGACAAACTCGCGCTGACGAGTGTCGAGGCTCGTGTCAGAAAGGATCTCCGCCATCCCAAGAATCCCAATCAATGGCGTCCGTACCTCATGGCTCACATTTGCGAAGAAGACCGATTTGAAACGAGTTGCCTCCTCCAACTTTTGGTTGAGAAGCTCTAACTCGCAGTTTTTCTCCGTCAGTTCCCGTTGACTCGCTTCGAGAGCCTGAAACGCTCTCTGCCGTTGCAGCTCGTGTATGTACGCTTCGGAATGCAAACGCACCCGCGCGAGCAATTCGATCCGATGCGGCAATTTGACCATGTAATCGTTAGCTCCCGATTCAAACGCTATCTGTTTGACGGCAGGCTCCTCTTTGCTCGAAAGCACGATGACAGGAACCGCGCGAGTGGACGGGTGGTTGCGGTATTCTTTCAGCAGGTCGAGTCCGTTCACGCCGGGCATCACCAGATCCTGCAAGATCACGGTAGGGGCAATCTTAATGGCCGATTCAAGCGCTTCCTTCGGATCGCTCACATAGTGGAAGGCGATCGCCGGATCGGCTTCCAGCATGCGTCGAACGCCCTCGCCTACCATTGCTTGGTCATCTACTAATAACACCAAGATCTTCTCTGTCTCCCTCTTGATATTTTTGATTGCCGAACTCATTTGTCGCCCGTTGCTAATCGTTTATTGGCATTACCCGTACGGACCCCTGGCAACCTCCGTTCGTGCCGGTGGTCTGTTTACCGATCAGCTACTCCTCTCTGGGATTGTATTGTTCTTGCTTGGGGACTAAAAAGCTCCCTCAGGCGTGGTCCAATCTTCTGCAGCGGCAAAATTTCACTCGCAGCGTTGATCGCGGCGGCAGCTTTCGGCATGCCGTACACCGCGCTGGTGCTTTGGTCCTGCGAAATGGTATGATATCCCGCATCGCGCAATATTTTTAAACCTCGTGCACCGTCCCGACCCATGCCAGTCAAAAGGACAGCTGCAATCGGTCCTCGAAAGAAGCGCGCTGCACTGCCGAAGAACACATCGACGGAAGGACGGTAGGGATTTTCTTTCGGCTCGGCGGTGTATCCAAGTTCGTGGGAATTCTTGAAGACAAGATGATCTTCGCTGCCGGCGATCAAAACGTTGCCGGAACTCACTGAATCGCCTTCACAAGCCAAACGCACGGGTAACTTTGAATACTCCCTTAACCACTCCACCAGTCCTGGCGCGAACAGCTGGCCAATATGCTGAACAATGACGACAGCCGGAGAAAAATCTTCCGGCAGAGCGGACAGAACCTCGACTAATGCGGCCGGGCCGCCCGCTGAAGCGCCAATCAAAATTAACCTGTTAGCTGTGCCTTCAACTTTTGGAACGATGTCGCCGACCACCTGCTCCAAGCCAGAGGTCTGACGCTCAATGCGGTTGATCTTCAGCAGCAACGCCTGTCCAGTCTTTTGCGATGGATTATCCGTCGGAGTGTGTATGGCGTCTATCGCACCTGCACTCAAAGCCGCAAAAACCTTCGCCGCGTTTCCTGCAACGGTCGCTGTCACAATCAATATCGGACAGGGCGTCCGACTCATGATTCGACGAGTTGCCTCAGCACCATCCATGTATGGCATGATTAGATCCATCAAGACGAGTTCCGGCAAATCTCTTTCACATAGCTTGACGGCCTCCACGCCGTCGCGTGCGATCCAAGCAATCTGATGCTCCTCAGAAGAGCAGACGAGCCGGCGCAGCGATTCAGTCGCCATTAGCGAATCGTTCACGATGCCAATTCTCATGCCGTGGCCTCGCCGATTAAATTTAGAACCGCCTGGAGTAACGCATCGTCATGGAAACCTGCTTTTACCAGATAATAGTCTGCTCCGGCATCTAATCCGCGTCGTCGGTCTTCCGCGCGATCTTTGTAGGAAACAATCATCACCGGGAGTGATTTCAGGTTTGAATCCTTTTTGATGAGCGTCACTAATTCGATGCCATCCATGCGCGGCATATCAATATCAGTTATGACTAAGTCGAAGTGGCCCGTTCGGGCAGCATTCCAACCGTCCATTCCGTCGACGGCAACCTCGACTTCGTAATCTCGAGTCTGCAAAAGCTTCTTCTCCAATTCCCGTACCGTCAGTGAATCGTCCACCACCAATACACGCTTGGGCCTTTTTTGTGTCTCTCCGCTGGTCCCACTTTGCACTGCCCCCGAGGTCCCGGCTTCAATCGATTTTTCGATGGAGCGAATCAGATCCTCTACATCAACGATCAAAACCGGTAAACCATCATCCAGAAGCGCTCCCGAACTGATATCTTTGATCTTTCCTAGTCGCGGGTCCAACGGCCTAATTACGAGTTCGCGCTCACCAAGAAATTTCCCGGTCACGACGCCGTAAAAATTTGCTTTGTTGCCGATGACAACCACTGGGACCTGCTCGCCCGAGTGATTGTCTTCCCTGCCTCCGAAAATCTGGTTAGCCGCGATAAGACCGATTTGCCGATCTTCGAAGCGAAAATGTTGCCGTCCGGCTGTAACCTCAATATCTTTTTTCGCCACTTTGAGCGCACGATTGATGTGCACCAATGGAAACGCATACGCCTCGTCCCCAATCTCAACGAGCAACGCTCTCACGATGGAGAGGGTCAAGGGTAGCTGCATTTGCAAGGTTGTTCCGCGCCCGAGATCCGTCCAGACGCGGATAGCACCGCGAACTTCCCTGACTATGGCCTGAACCGCATCCAAACCGACTCCGCGTCCGGAAATATCGGTAACCGTCTGCTTCATCGTGAAGCCGGGCAGAAGAAGAAACTCGAGCACTTCGCTATCGCTCATCTGTTCGGCCGCATCTGGAGTTGTGAGGTTCTTTTGAACAATGGCATTTCGCAAATCCGCCAGATCGATTCCACTGCCATCGTCTGAAACAGTAATCAAAAGATTGCCTGCACTATGTTGAGCCTCCAGCCGGATGGTGCCTTCACCAGATTTGCCTGCCGCGGAGCGCACCTCGGGTAGCTCGATTCCATGATCGATCGCGTTGCGCAAAAGATGGGTGAGCGGTGCTTCAAGCTTTTCCAGAATATCCCGATCGACGTAGGTATCTGGGCCTCGTATTTCAAGCCTTACCTGTTTTCCAAGATCGCGCGCCAAATCGCGCACCATTCGCGGAAAACCGTGAATGCCGTCCGCAAACGGTCTCATCCGACAGGCTAAAGCCTCGTCATAAAGGCGATGTGAGAGATTGGCCGAACGCCGGTGGAAGCTCTCCAACTCAAGTAGCCGTTCTGACAAATCCTCACGACATCGCACCAATTGAGCCCGCGCTTGGGCAACTTGAGCTTCTGCGCGTTCGCCGAATTTCTCCAGGTTAAGCAACTCACGAACTCGATCGAGTATTTGAGCCAACTCGTTGTGCTGCCGTTTGAGCCGCAGCAACGACTCTAAAAAAGGAACCAACCGACGGGATTCCACTAGCGATTCCCCGGTGAGCGCAAGAACTCGATTTAAATTTTCCGGAGTTACGCGCAAAAATCGCTGACGTTTCCGCCTCGCATCGTCGACGTCGTTCGACGGAGAAGGGAGCATTGCGTGCGCCTTGGAGATAATCGCCACAGAATCAGAAACATTGGTATCCTCCGATTGCAGCGATTCTAAAATTCCCTTTACCGCCTTAGACGGGTCGTCAAGTCGCACTTTTGCTAGATCCCGTAGAAGCTGTTGCACCTCGTCAGCACGCTTAGATTTCTCTGTTTCGATTTCGTCGTCTGGCGCTTGGGCAATTCGGTGTAACAAATCCACACCGCGCAGCAGCACATCGACATGTTCGGGGAGCAGCACCAGCAATCCTTCTTGCGCCGCGACAAATACATCCTCCAGCTCATGCGCCACCGAGACTGCGGCATCCTGGTCCACCATCCGTGCGGCGCCTTTCAGCGAATGCGCCGCGCGCATCAACGCCCCCAGCCGCGACGCATCGATTGGATTTTGCTCTAGCCCGAGCAAATTCTCCGTCAAGACAACACTCTGATTTTCCACTTCGAGCCGGAAAAGCTCCGCCATGGAAAACTCGCTCAAATCACCTGGATCTTTCGCGCTCACGTCAGGCTTCGATCGAGCATATCGAAAAGCAATTGATCATCGAGACAGCCAACGGTTTTGTTCTGCCAAAGCAGCATGCCTCTCAGGTAAGTTGTTTGTGCCTTTGCTACGGTGGAAGGAACCCCTTCCAGCTCATTCGGGCTAAACCTATGGATGCCATGCACTTCGTCGACGGGGAAAACGAATCGGGAACCTGCGCGACCAGCCACAACCAGGCGACGATAAATCGCGCGTTTTGAGCTCGATTTTTCTGGTCCCATTTTTTCCATACCAAGCACTCGATCGAGTGCCACGCAGACTAGCAATTCCCCACGAATATTGGCTAAGCCCAAAAGTATGTTGCTTCGTGCTTGGGGCACAGAGTGAGTCGGACGACTCTCAGTAATCTCCTGTAAATTCGTTGGTGACAATGCTAGCCACTCGGCACCGATTCGAAATATCAGAGCAGCTTGCGTCTGTCGGCTCTCGACTTTTGGCTCCATGGCGAAATGCGTGGTCCAGCCTTCCAGGTAGCCCTTTGGCAGCTCTCCTCCGAGGAGTTGTGCGGCCGCCGATGAATAGACGATGCAGTTGCGACAATGGATCGCTTGCTTCAACTCACCGCATTCCCGGTTGCCCCAAACGCCGATCTTGTTCCAACAATCGTTGAGCTTGACGGAACTCATGGATCTCCCATCTGGTTTCGGCAGATCCGGTTTCATTTCGTTCGCTCCAGAACACGGTGAGCACGGTTCTTCAAAGCCCTGGCCGCAGCGCTATCGCCGCTTTTATCCGCTAGTAGCGCAAGGTGTATCAGCGAATCATAATGATCCGGTTCAAGATAAAGCGCCTTGCGATAAAACTCATTCGCCTGGTACTGATCTCCCGCACAATCGCGGATCAAGCCGAGCAAGTGAAAGGCGCGTGCTGACGGGCCTTCCTCACGTAAAAAGCCTTCGCAGATCCCAGCCGCTGCTTCTAGTTGCCCTTGATTGGCCAGTTGTTCGGCCAAACCCAAATCCGGCACCAACCTATTTTCCTGCTTCGCGGTTTCAGGCACCGTTTTTTGAGGAGGTGCCAAATCCGGCGTGCGCAAGGGTTCGGTCCGGCGTGCTTTGGCGGGTGACCAAACTTTCAGTTGTTTCAGTTTCGGCAGTGTACGGAGAGCAACCGGCTGGCTCTTGCGAAAAACAAATGCCATCGGCAACTTCACGGCGGAAAAACCGTGCTGAGTCAGTACTCCCGTTTCGGCTGATCCGACAAACAATAGTCCGTCTGCGGTCAAAAACTCGCTTATGCTTTTGAGCGTTTGGCGTTGGGCCTCGTGATCAAAATAGATCAGCAGGTTGCGGCAGAAGAGAAAATCGTAGGGCTCACCACCCAATCGAAAACCTTCTTCGAGCACGTTTCTTTGCTCAAATTTGACGCATTGGCGCACCCGTTCGCATAGACGAAAACCAGTATCTATTTTCTGGAAATATTGATCGCGAAACTTAAGGTCGTTGCCTCGGAATGAATTGCCGCCGAACACGCCGAGCCTTCCGATATCGACCAAATGCGCGCTGATGTCGATCGCATCAATTTGGAATTTCTCCGAAGGCAATCCCGCATCGAGCAGGGTCATGGCGATCGAATAAGGCTCTTCCCCAGTGGAGGAGGCAACGCTCAGGGCGCGCAGCTTTCGGGTTCCGCAGAGAAATTGTTCCTCAGCGATCTGTCGTAAAGCGGCGAATGATTCAGGATATCGAAAGAAAAAGGTCTCCGGGATCACGACTACTTCAACTAAGCTCTGCAATTCCGTTTGGGAGCGTTGCAAAAGTTCGGCGTATTGCGAAATATCTTGAAGGTCGTTCGCGCGAACGCGCTGTTTGACAGCGCGTTCGATCAAGCTAAGTCCCACGGAAGCGACATCGAGACCGATGGTCTGGCGGAGCAATGCAATGATTGGTGCGAGCGACATCAGCTTTGAACGAGTTCACAAAACAGCACATCACGAACTTCGGGCGTGAGCAATCGTTCGATTTCGATGCACTGGATTAAGCCCCCAGTGTCATTGGCCACTCGGCCAAGATAGGGCGCATTCTCAGACTCAACCCCCGTCTCAACAAAATCCTGGATAGACCGCCGAATCATATTCGTTGCGTGCTCAGCAATCAGGCCGAGCGGATGTGGATGCTGAGCCTCGAGCGGATATTTCACTAGAATGATGCGCGTGCTTAAGCGGCGCGCGGCAGGTTCCGCCAGCATCATTTCGTTTAGGTCGATTACCGGCACCGGATTTCCATGATAATTTAACACCCCAGCCACCCCGACCGGCGCCCCGGGGACTCTTTTTAGGTTTGTTAGCGGAAGGACTTCAATAATGCCGCTGGCAGATAAAGCGTAACGGTCCCGGCCAATCTGGAATAAGATAAAAAGCATGCAGAAAGAAATGAGAGTTTGCGCTCAAGCGCCATTCAACTTGAACCGGGAGACGCTGGTACGCAGATCGTTGGCAGTGGAATTCAATTGATCCATCACAATATTTGATTGATGCAACGACTCGACGGCTTGCTGTGCCGATTCGGTCAACTGGGCCAGCGCTTCGCTGATTTGTTGGGCACCGGTAGATTGCGATTGCATCCCTTCGTTTACGGTTTCGAACTGAGGGGTTAATGCCTGGACTTGGCTGATGATTTGCGCCAATTGTTCGCTCACCTGTTCGACTTCCTGCACTCCTCGGCGCACCTCTTCGGAGAATTTGTCCATCCCCATTACACCGGCAGAAACCGCCGACTGCATCTCCTTTACCAGCTGTTCGATATCGTAACTGGCTACAGCAGTTTGGTCGGCCAGACGCCGAATCTCGGTAGCGACAACAACGAACCCGCGGCCATGCTCGCCTGCCTTTTCCGCTTCGATGGCCGCATTGAGCGAGAGCAGATTCGTTTGGTCTGCGACCTTGGTGATGGTGGTCACGACCTGATTAATGTTACTGGCTTTTTCATTCAACACCGCCAGCTTGGCATTAACTGCCCCGCCTGCTTCCATCACCTGCCGCATCGTAGCTTCCATGCGGGCCAAGCCGTTCTGGCCTGTGCCTGCCAGACTCGCCGTTTGCTCCGCAACTTCAGTCACGTCGTTGATTGTGTTGAGCAATACCTTGGAGGTAGCCGCGATCTCCTTGGAGGTTGCGCCAATCTCGCTGGTAGCAGACGCTGTCTCCGCACTGGTAGCCTGATGTTCTTTGCCGGTAGCCGCAATTTCAGTAACTGAAGAGGCCACTTGCAACGCTGAGCGTTGCACTTGA
>Ga0137401_10000007_pt1 | contig 61019 bp, 50 predicted proteins | sample CZOMad1_1_16fung_FD_108286 | JGI IMG/M metagenome (GOLD analysis project Ga0137401, IMG submission 108286) | Vadose zone soil fungal communities from Angelo Coast Range Reserve, California, USA - CZOMad1_1_16fungal (Illumina Assembly) | ecosystem: Environmental > Terrestrial > Soil > Vadose...
ACGCCGATCGGTTTCAGTTGCGCGGTCAGCATTAACCCGCTGGCCGTGACCAAAGTCATCATCAAATAAAGCAAGTGAAACGATTTGCTGCGCACCATCTCAGCCGGTGTGTAATCACGCGCAGACTGTTGCACCTTCGTTTTAACTTTCGCTTTAATCGCTTCCCAGCCTGCCGGCAACCAACCCGTTGGAGGCATGCGCAGAAACTGAGCAGCTAAGAGCACGACCAGTCCTTGCAGAATGCCAAAGACGATGAATGCGGTGCGATAGCCGTTGTGCTCGATCAGATAAGCGATAGGGCGGATGGTTAGTGCCGTGCCGAACCCATACGAACCAGCGACGACTCCGACACAGAAACCTCGTCGATCAGGGAACCACTTCATCGCGACGCCCACGCAGCCGCCGTAAACCGCGCCGGCGCCGACACCACCAATCGCGTAGACAAGATAAAGCGCGGGCAGGGAATTGACGCGGCCGGCTCCAATCCAACCGACAGCCACGAGGATGCTCGCGAGCGTAACGATCAGGCGCGGCCCGACCCGATCGATCAGATAGGCGTTAATGGGGAACAGGACGGTTTGCGCGATGATGAAAGAAGTGAGCGTCCATTGCACCGCATCCAGCGGCGCATGCAGACTCTTGGTAATGTCGGTGGTAAAGAAGGTCCAGGCGTACTGAAGGTTCGCGATCGCCAACATCGCCAGGATGCATGGCAGAAGGATTGGCCAGCGTCGGGTCGTCTGCGTTTGCGTTGACGTATTCATCGTTCAGAGTTCCGGCTTCGCCGCCTGATGTGCGGATGCCGCTAGCTCCGTAGGAGCCGGATGTTTATAGCTCAAACAGAAATCCTGATTAGCGAAGCTCCTTTAGGAGCGGAATGTGGCCGCAAGCGGCCCGATAATGTTGCTCCTAAAGGAGCAAAGAACTTAATTAAGAGTAGCTTTGCTATAAATATTTCGCTCCTGGCGGAGCAAAGAACAATCAGAAACATTCCGTGATAACGAGGGTCGGCCAGCGTCTTACTTTTTCGACTTAATCAATGATGCCGCGCCTGCTCTTCCAGCAATTTCACACAGGCATAAACCGATTTTGTGTTTGGTAAAGCGAGCCCGAGCTTGTCGCCGAGTTCGATCACGGCGCCAACGATTGCTTCCAGTTCCGTCGGTTTACCGGCTTCGATATCCTGAAGCATGGAAGTCTTGTGATGACCGACTTCCTCTGCCCCTTTTAATCGTTGCTCGATCGAGACGCCGATTTCGATGCCCAGTTTTTTCGCGACCGATTCAGCCTCGCTCATGATCGAAACGGCGAGCGAGCGCGTTTCGTTGCACTGAACGATTTCGATGAGCGTCGCGCGAGTCAGCGCGCTAATCGGGTTGTAAGCGACGTTGCCCATCAGCTTGACCCAGATGTCGTGTCGAATGTTTGTGCGGACAGGAGATCGCAGGCCAGCTTTGATGAGTGAGTCGGCGAGGCGACGACATCTTTCGCTTTTCGATCCGTCAGGCTCGCCAATCGCGAATCGAGTTCCTTCCAAATGCCAAACGATGCCCGGCTCGACAATCGAAGTTGACGGATAGACGACGCAGCCGATCACTCGCGATGCGTCGATATTCGCACTAATCAAGCCGCCGGGATCTACGCTCTCCAGTCGCGTGCCTTCCCATTCGCCGCCGTTACCGTAGAAATACCACCACGGGAAACCATTCTGAGCAGTGAGGACCGAAGTGCCCGCGCCGATCATCGGGCGCAGGCCGGCCGCGATTGCCGGCACACTGTGCGCCTTGAGTGTTAGGACGACGACATCGACTTCGCCGACGGTTGCGGGATCGTCCGTCGCGGTTACCGGGACGTGAAACTCTCCGATCTCGCCACGCACGCGGACGCCGTGCTGCTGCATCGCGCGGAGATGTGCGCCGCGCGCGACGAGCGTAACGTCTTCGCCGGCGCGCGCCAGCATCGCGCCAAGAAAAGCACCGATTGCACCTGCGCCGACGATCGCGAATCTCATATTGTTTGATCGTTTAGAGTCGGGCTACCGCCAGACCGGCAGGCGGTAGCCTGCCGCTAAACATTTTCGTTGGGTTGTGTAATTGCCGCCGCGACATTACGCCTTTGAATTTTGCCCGTTGCCGTTCGCGGAATTGAATCAAGAATGTAAATCGTCGTCGGACATTTGAAGTCTGAGAGCGACGCGCGACAATGCGCGATCAAATCCTTCTCAGTCGCTTCCTTTTTAAGAACAACCGCCGCAGCGACGCCTTCACCATAGACGCGATCAGGAATGCCAAAGCAGCAGGCTTCGGCAACTGATGGATGTCGCAACAGAGCCTCGTCGATCTCGCGTGGTGAAATTTTTTCGCCGCCGCGATTGATTAATTCCTTGAGGCGACCAACTAACGTCAAATAGCCCGCGTGGTCCAGCGTTCCCTGATCGCCGGTGCGAAACCAGCCGTTTGAAAATGATTCCGCGTTGGCTTCAGCGTTTCCTTCATAACCACTAAACACGTTGGCGCCTTTGATTGAGACTTCACCCACGGTGCCCGGAGGCAACAAGTCTCCGTTCTCATCAAGGACCACGATTTCGACAGCAGTCCCTGGCCCAACAGATCCCGGTTTGCGCTCGAATGGGGGCAGGGGATTCGACGCCATTTGATGAGCGGCCTCAGTCATTCCATAAGCCTCGAGCACCGGCGCGCCAAAAGTTGATTCGAGATCACTCATCACCTGCGGCGCGAGTGCAGCGCTGCACGATCGAATGAAGCGCAGTTGTTCTGCGCCGGCGGGCCGAGCGCCTTTCGCTCTTGAGAGAAGTACTTGATGAATCGTGGGCACCGCTGAATACCAGGTTGCGTGTTGCTCTCTGACTGTGGACCAGAACGAAAGCGGATTGAACTTCGGCGGGACAACGACTGTGCCGCCCGTCGCGAACGTCGCCAGCGTCGAAGCAACCAGGCCATGAACATGAAAGAGCGGCATGACGCAGAGTGAAACGTCTTCGCCAGTCAATTGATAGGTGTTCGCGACATTGCGAGCCGACGTTAGTAAATTTGCGTGAGAGAGCGGCACGCGTTTTGGCCTGCTGGTTGTTCCGCTGGTGTGAAGAATGAGCGCGATGTCGGCGTTTGGTGTTGCGTCGGCGGCCTTGCCGTTCAGCCGTCCGTCCGCAGAGAATCGCACGCGGCCGTTGCCATCGATGGATGCGTCGATGATAAAAATTTTGCCGTCGATTGCGGCAGCTCTGGCTTCATCGGAATTATCTTTCGGCAGAATCAACGCGCGCGCGCCGGTGTCTTCCAAGTAGAATTTGAATTCGTCTCGCGTATAAGAAGGGTTGAGGGGCGCGGCGGTACCAACCGTCGACGCGGCCAGAAACGAAGCGATCACTTCCAGGCCATTCGGCAGCGCCATCGCAATGCGATCGCCCTTGCCCAGGCCAATTTCTGTAAGATATGCGGCAAGCTCATCAACCTGGTCAGCGAGTTCCTGATAAGTCGTCGCTCCACTCAAGGTATCGACGGCGGGATGCATGCGCCCGCCGTTCTGTAAAAGGCTTCGAATAATCATCCGCAGGTGGTTTGTTCGCAAAGAGTCTGAAAAGCGGTGCGCAGCCTACCACAAAGAGTGGCCAGTAGTCAGTTGTTCGTTGTCAGTTGTGAGTGGGTCAGTCGCCGGCGAGTGGAAAAATGGATTCCGCTGACTCAATTTAGCTACCCGGCGCGTGATTGCTGATACTGACAACAACTGAGGACTGACTATCACAACTTACAACTGACTATCTACATTTACTATTCGCCGCTCACGATTTACTATTCACTTCGATGTGCTCCCGTAGCTCAGTTGCATAGAGCGTCCGCCTCCTAAGCGGAAGGTCGCGCGTTGGAATCGCGCCGGGGGCACCAAGATCGTTCATTGCCGGCTGGTTGCAAGTCCTTGCTTGATCATCGCGCGGGTGCGGCGCCTTGCTCGATTTGGCAGAAGAGATTGAATGGCTATTTTAGTGACTGGCGGCGCAGGCTACATCGGTAGCGTAATGGTTCAGCTTCTCTGCGATCAGGGAGAAGATGTAATTGTTTTGGATGACCTCGGGCGAGGGCATCGCGGCGCACTCGATGACAGCGTGCCGTTCTGTGTCGGCGGTACGGGAGACCGCCAGCTCGTAGGCCGTATTTGTAATGAATGGAACATAGAGTCGATGTAACCGAACCTATCCTTCTTGAAGTGGATTAAATTTACAATCTTGCGTGTCCGGCTTCTCCGATTCATTATCAATACAACCCAGTCAAGACGGTAAAGGCCAATGTGATGGGTACGATGAACGTGCTCGCTCTTTAGCTTCTCGTGAAACTGCCGCACGTTAAGATCAAAGTATTGTTCCTGGTACAGCCGCAGCACCGTCTCCACGGTCTCGACTGGCAACCCGCCTCGGTGACGGTACGCCACGCCGTCGATCAAATAACCCGTCATAACCTTCATGCTTTTACCGGGTCTGCCAGCGCGGCATCTGCCGCCCACTAAGCCCCAGGATCTCGGCCGCCTCATACCAGGTGATTCGCTTAGCCATCGTTCGTAACATCACGTCCTATAGTTTCATTGCCCGCTCCATCGCGGCTGGGTTATCTGCTTCATGACTGCATCCGGTGATGCAGTTTGACCCACCCGCTCAGATCGGACATTTCATCTGCTAATTACATCCGGACATATCATGTGCTAACGGCAGATATGGCCGACTTGGATTGACTCAACGGGGTTTGTACAGTAAAGTCTGCCGCGGGAATGGTTTGCGAATAGGTGAAGGTCATTCGAATGTGTTTTGGGAATTCCGCTCGACGGATTTTCTTGAAATGAAGGTGATGTGGCACATGGCACGTTCCCGGGCCCGGTAGGTCGTGCTGAGCTGGTGCGATAGTAATTGCTGGTGCGATAGTAATTGATAGAAACGGGCGTTAAGACTAAGAATTTGCCAGGTTGTCCTGCGATTCCCGCGCCCTCACATAATCGAAGTAATGCTACAAGCTGGCAACCCAGCTCATGCTAAAATGGCGCGCATGGCGTTCGCTGGGTTAGTAAGAGTTCAAAGAACTCGGTCCGCCCAGTGGCATACTCACGTCGCCGTCTGTCATCAAAGTGAGCCTCGATGATTTTTCTGGTGCAGGTAAAGGATTGTTCTCTGGTTACATATTAAAGAAGGCACCCCATCCAGGCGCGCCCAGGCCTTATGCCTGTTGCGCTTGTAGCGGTGACCGGATGGCCGTCGAATCCAACAGCGTAAAATTTGGAAGCGGCCTCTAAAAGCTGAATGTCGCCTTGCGAGATAGGCTTCCCTTACGGGTATTGCGTAAGTCCTTTGGCGTCTCACTTGCCGGAGGGGCAGTGCGCTTCGCGGAGTTGTGCCATCGTTTGGCTGGTTTTGCGATCATTGATAAACGCTACCAGGCATTTACCGCTCTGTGGTAATCTCTCAGGTTTGATAGGAAATCCTTTTTGGGTCAGGTAGAAGAATTATGCGAATAAAGACATTCCGTCCAGGTATCGTCGCGTCCACGCAGCTGCGCTGGAAATTAATTTTGCTCCTAACCGCGACATTTTTCTCGAGTCTGTTGGGCGCATCGTTCCTAACCGCCGCGGCTCAAGAGAATGCGGTGCCGGTCACCGGCTCGCGGAACCTTGCCACCAGTGCTGTTTCCGATGATGCGCGCTACAGGATCGGCCCGGGAGATGTTCTGGATATTCGGGTGCTAAAAGCGCCGGAACTATCGCGCGAGGCCGTCCGTGTCGATCAACGAGGCATGATTCATATGCCGATGATCACCGAGGAAATAACCGCCGCGTGCTTGACCGAAGCGGAACTGCAACAAAAGATTGCCACGCGCTATCTGGAGTATAAGCGCAATCCGGTGGTGGATGTCTTTATCAAGGAATACCAGTCGCAGCCGGTGTCCATTGTTGGAGCCCTGAACAACATGCATCCCGAGGGATCGCAGTTCAGACTTCACCGCCAAGTCAGGCTGCTGGAGTTGATCGCTCTTTCCGGAGGCTTGTCCGAACGTGCCGGACAAACAGTCAACATCGTGCATACGACGGGAGCAGATTTGTGCTCCAAGTCGCCAGTAGCTCCTGGGAACGATAGCGAGCTCGGCGCGCTGGTGAGTTATAGATTGAGCGATACCATGCACGGATTGCCTGAAGCCAATCCGATTTTGCGCGCCGGCGATATCGTTGTGGTGCCTGAAGGGGCGCAAGCATACGTCGTCGGAAACGTTTTGAAGCCATCAACCATACCTCTGCGCGAGCCAACCACGGTTTCACGGGCGATCGCGATGGCCGGCGGAACAGGGATGAGTAGTCGTAAGGAACGTGTGCGTATCGTGCGGCAAATTCCCGGTAGTCAGATTAAGCAGGAGATCTATGTTGACTTGACCGCGGTTGAAAAGCGCAAAGCCGAGGACATCATTCTGCTGCCTAACGATATTGTAGATGTGCCGACATCCGGAACAAAGAGTTTTCTGCGTTCGCTAATGGGTGCGGTTGCCCCGGCGATGTCTCAGGTTCCCGCGCGGATCATCCCTTAATTCACCAAGCTGAGTTATTGAAATTAAGGTTACGCTAATGAACGAACCAACACCTCTGCCACTACGAAGCCAGTTCGGCGAACGAAGCGAGTCGCTGACACTCCCGACTTTGAATGGTGTGCCTGACGCCCGCTCGGCCTTATCCCGTTTTTCTTATGACGACTACCGTTCGGAACAGAAGGGTTTGCACCTTAGAGATTATTGGCACACCTTAAGGAAACATCTATGGCTGGTGATCGGCATAACTGTCTTGATTCCAACTCTGGTCGCGATTTATTTGATTCGCAAGCCAGACATATTCGAGGCGCAGGCAAGAATCCAGGTCGATCTGGAAAATTCAAATTCCTTGCTGGGCGGAATGTCGAAAAGCAGCGGTTCGGTGGTTCTCAATAACGAAGGCAATGACCCTGCTTACTTCAATACTCAACTTCAAATTCTTACGGGTCCGGGCTTGCTGCGGCGGATTGCGAAAAACCTCGACTTGGAACACAACCCGGATTTTGCCAGCGACCAGGGATCGAACAGTAAGTCTGTCTGGTCAAGGCTGCGGAGTCTTCTCGGATTTAAATCGAACTCTGATTCGAAACCGCCGGCCACCGGCGAGGTGCCGGTGACTGGCGCGTCGCCTAACAGTCAGGATCTTGCCGAAGCCGAACGGCTATCTGACTACGTCGATGCGCTCCAATCGATTCTAGTGGTTGATCCGGTGAAGGAAACTCGCTTGTCGGTGCGCGAAACGAGGTTAATCGACATCAGTTGCAGGCATACCGATCCGCGGTTGGCTGCGAAGATCGTTAATAACGTAGCTGAAACATTCGTGTTGCAGAATCTGGAAAAGAAAACCGAAACGAGCAGCAGTACAAGCACCTATCTCGCCAAGCGTATTGCCGAACTGCAATCGAACATCCGGAACAAAGAGGAAGAGCTGATCAATTATGGTAAGAGTCATCAAATTCTCTCTCTCGATCCGAAGGAGAATACGGTAGTTGAGCGTTTGGCGGGTCTAAGCAAACAACTGCTTGAGGCTGAGAACGAGCGGAAGCTTGCAGAATCTGCCTACAAGACAAGTCTTCAACCGGGGGCCGCGGAAGCTCTCGCTGAGGGCGGCGGCGGCGAAAGGGGAGTGATTTCCGCGACCGCGCTGAACACTGACGCTGAACTAAAGCTGGCAGAACTCAAACAGAAGCGGGCTGAGCTGTTGGTTGAGAATACTGAGAAATGGCCGGCCGTCAAGGAAATTGACAAACAGATCGCCGAACGCGAAAGGCAGATGAATGACACGCGTGCGCGCGCTTCTCGGGTTGTGACAACTAACCTCGCGACGCGATATCGGCAAGCGCAGCAGACGGAAGATGCGTTGCGAAAATCGTATGAGCAACAACGAGGCGAGACGTTGGCCCAGAACGAAGCAGCCGTCACTTATCGAATAATCCAGCAGGAGATCGACACGAACAAGACTCTGCTTGATGGATTGTTGCAGCGCACTAAGGAAAACGATGTTGTCATGGCGGGCACGCCGAACAATGTGCGCGTGGTTGATTACGCAATTGCGCCAAAGAAACCGGTGGCTCCGAAGCGAACGATGGTTGTAGCCATCTCTTTCTTGTTGGCCCTTGGATGCGGCGTCGGACTCGCGTTTTTACTTGAGTATCTTGACGACAGTGTACGTTCAGCTGAAGACGTGGAAAATTTTCTCCAGCTACCGTCCATCGCGCTCATTCCGCAAACCGAAAATGGCGCGCCCAGGCGACTGCTTGCTTCGAAGAGCGGATCGCGTAATGCTGTTGGAAGCAGTGAAGTTTTGCTGACGGAACTCGATAAGCGCTCGCCCATCACCGAAGCCTATCGGCATCTTCGCACGTCGATTCTTTTGTCAACCGCCGGCCGTCCGCCTAAGAGTCTACTGATTACTTCCAGTGTACCCTCGGAGGGAAAGACGACCACGGCAGTAAACACAGCGATCAGTCTGGCGCAAACCGGCGCCAAGGTGCTTCTGATCGATGCCGACATGCGACGCCCGCGCGTGCATTCGATTTTCAAACTTAGTAACAACTATGGTTTGAGTTCGCTCCTGGCGAGCGACTTGCCTTTTAGCGAATTGAGTTCCGCGGTCCAGAAAACCTCAGTGCCTGACCTGTCCATCATGACGGCCGGACCGCTGCCCCCAAACCCTGCTGAACTAGTTGGCTCGGAACAAATGTTGAAGCTCATGGCGGCAGTTACCAGCCAGTTCACGCACGTGATCGTCGATTCTCCCCCGATCGCGGCTTTTACCGACGGTGTTCTGATCGCCTCAATGGTAGAAGGTGTTCTGCTCGTCGTTCACAGTGGGAAAAATTCGCGAAAGGTGGTCCTCCGGGCTCGCAAGTTATTACGCGACGTCGGGGCGCGCGTGATCGGAGTCGTGCTAAACAAAGTCGAGGCGACGCCGGAGAATTCCTACTACTATTACAGTGGGTATTATTCGCAGAATCATCAGGACGCCGAGACTGGCGGCGACGAACAAGCGGTGACCGGGACCTAGGCGCGGCCGTATATGGTCTTGCAAATTCGCTCGAACCAACCAATAAACTAAAAAGCAGGCGCAAACGATGGCAGGTAAAGTACCCAATTTGGATAACCTGACTGTGCTAGTGACTGGTGGCACCGGATCATTCGGGAAGAAATTTACCGAGATGGTGTTGGCTGATTACGCACCGAAGAAGTTAATCATTTTTAGCCGCGACGAGCTGAAACAGCATGAAATGCGCCAGCGTTTTCCCGACGACGGAAATTCGCTCGTGCGTTACTTCGTCGGCGACGTTCGTGACAAGGAACGTCTGTATCGTGCGCTCGACGGCGTTGACGTTGTAGTACACGCCGCGGCACTCAAGCAAGTGCCCTCATGCGAATACAATCCGCTTGAAGCCATTAAGACCAACGTTATCGGAGCGGCGAATCTGGTGGATGCTGCAATTGATCGAAACGTTAAGAAGGTTATCGCCCTTAGTACTGATAAAGCGGCAAATCCAATCAATCTTTACGGCGCCACGAAGCTTTGCGCGGACAAGTTGTTCGTCGCCGCCAATAGTTATTCAGGAGGGCATTCCACTAAATTTAGTGTCGTTCGATACGGCAACGTGGTGGGCAGTCGCGGTAGTGTCGTTCCTTTCTTTATGGAGATGAGGGAGAAGGGGGTGCTGCCGATTACCGACACGCGCATGACTCGTTTCTGGCTCACGCTTGAGCAGGGCGTCAGATTTGTTTTAGCTTCGCTCCAGCGGATGGAAGGCGGGGAGATCTTCGTTCCCAAAATTCCCAGTATGAGCATTCTCGATCTGGCAACAGCAATAGCACCCGAGTGCGAAACCACCTTGGTTGGCGTGAGACCTGGCGAAAAGTTACACGAAATAATGGTTCCGATAGACGATGCTCGCCATACGTTGGAGTTCGACGATCACTTCGTGATTTTGCCGACCTTCGCGCATCAAGGAATTGAGAAATACCTGAAGCATGGCGAAGGCAAACCATGCCCGGACGGCTTTCGCTATTCCAGCGATGAGAACACCGAATGGCTGACTGTCGAGCAATTGCAAAAGATTCTCGGGTTGGTCGAGATTGAAAAAAACGCAGTAGCATGAGCCGCATCTGCCCGATCAGTTTAGCCCTGAATTCCAAATCCAATTCACGAACGCTCATGGCATTCACCCCTTACCTTGGCCACAATAATCAAACGAACCACGACTGATTTGGCGTTAGACGGGGGAGAGCCGATTCGAAAATCGATGCTTCCTTACGGCAGGCCGAGCGTCGACGACGGCGACGTGCGGGCGATGATGCGGGTCTTTGATAGCGAGTGGCTGACCACTGGTCCTAAAGTTGGCGAATTCGAAACTGGCTTCGCGGATTTTGTCGGAGCCGCAGAGGCTGTCGCCGTCAGCAACGGCACCGCCGCACTTCATTGCGCCATTTATGGCCTGGACGTCGGGCCTGGTGATGAAGTGATCGTGCCTGCGATGACGTTCGCCGCGAGTGCGAATTCGGTCGTCTATCAAGGCGCTACGCCCGTTTTCGCCGACGTTGATCCGGACACGTTGCTGCTGGATCCCGCAGATGTTGAGAGAAAAATTACCGCGCGTACGAAAGCCGTGATGGCGGTAGACTACGCCGGTCAGCCATGCGATTACGACCAACTGCGCCGAGTTGCCGGCGACCGGATCAAGTTGATTGATGATGCTTGTCACGCGGTCGGCGGGAGCTACAAGAATCGCCCGGTTGGCACCCTGGCTGATCTGAATACATTTTCGTTCCATCCGGTCAAACACTTCACGACCGGCGAAGGTGGAATGATAACGACCGATGATTCCGATCTGGCACAGCGAATGAGAGTGTTCAGAAACCACGGAATTACAAGTGACCATCGCCAGCGGGCAGATCAGGGAAGCTTTTTTTATGAGATGGTTGACTTGGGATTTAACTACCGATTGACCGATTTTCAATGCGCGCTGGGCTTGAGTCAGTTACCCAAAGTGCCTGAGTTCGTGCGCCGCCGTCAGGAGATCGCTGGAATATATGATAAAGCGTTCGCTGACATGCCCGCGGTGCGCCCGCTCAGGACCCGTCCTGACGTAACACACGCATATCACCTGTATGTAGTGCAATTCGATCCGGAACGATCGACCGTCAATCGTGACGTTATCTTTGCCGCGTTGCGGGCCGAAGGAATCGGGGTCAACGTCCACTATGTTCCAGTGCACCAGCACCCATATTATCGGCAGCGTTACGGATTGAGTTGTGGATTGTGTCCGGTCGCCGAGGCTGCATACGAGCGGATCGTCTCACTGCCGATCTTTCCCGCGATGAACGATCAAGACGCTCAGGATGTCGTAGATTCGGTGGAAAAAGTCTTGACGGCTTACAGGAGATAGGCGCATGAGGGTCGCGGTACTGGGTTGCGGTTCAATTGGCCGACGCCACTTGCAGAATCTCCTGACCCTCAATTACAGAGATTTGATTCTCTATGACCCGTCGGCCGTGATTCGTGATGATATCGGCCGGCAATACAACATAGAAGCGTTTGATCAGCTAGAAGACGTTTGGCATAAAGACCCTCAGATTGTTTTCATTACTTCTCCTACACAGACCCATATTGAGTTGGCACTCGAGTCCGCTCGGCATAATTGTCATATCTTTATCGAGAAGCCGATCTCATATTCAAATGTTGGACTTCAGCAGCTTTGCTCAGAAGTTAAATCACGCGGTCTGGTGACAATGGTTGGTTGCAACATGAGGTTCCATCCCGGACCGGCGACGGTGAACAGACTATTATCCGAGCGAACAGTGGGCAGGGTCCTGGCCGCGCGAATCCAAACCGGCTCGTACTTGCCACGGTGGCGACCCACCCAAAACTACAAAGAAAGTTACAGCGCATCCCCGGAATGGGGTGGCGCGGTTTTGGATTGCATCCACGAAATTGATTTAGCGCTGTGGTATTCAGGCCCCGCAGAATTGTTGTACGCAACCACAATGCAAGCTGACTCGCTCGGCCTCGAGACCGACGGATTGGCTGAGATCCTGTTACGCCACCACGATGGCGTCCTAACCAGCGTTCACCTCAATTTCGTGCAGCGTGATTACCGGCGAACATGTCAGATTATTGGAGATGAAGGAACCATCTACTGGGATTTCGAAAAGCGGAAGGTTGAAATCTACGGGTCAGATGGAAATCTGATGGAAACGATTGACGAACCCCGAGATTGGAATGTCAACGAAATGTACGTCGACGAACTGAGGCATTTTTTGAAGTGCGCCGAGAACAAGGTCCCTACTGTGAACCCGGTCGAACGTGCTCTGGCGGCGTTCGAAATAGCATTGGCAGCCAGGCTATCTGCCTGCGACCACGTGACGGATGGATTCGTTGCGTTGTCGAATCCGGGTAAGTAATGAGAAACGTGGGATCTCCAAGCGGAGTCACACCCACGCCATCGCGTGATAGCTCTAACCGATCATCTGGAACCCGATTGCGTTGAGACCTTACGGCTTCATGATTCCACATTGCTGGCTTCTCCTAACCAGTATAGAATGCGAACCCAACGGGGGAAGCTTCTTCGATTACTTTAATAGTCGCGCAAGGAGCGGCCTGTGAAACCTGATAAAATCGTTTACTTTTTAACTCCGCCCATTTTCTACCGAATTTTTGGAAGGGTTTTTCGAAACACCAAAAGCTGGGAACTGGGTCAGAAGACCTCGGCCATGGTGAGCCGCGATGTTCTTAAGGAACTCCGCGCCGAGAAAATGAACTACTTTTTTAAGGAACATGTGATCGATGAGTTTTGCGATCTCATGGAAGAACACTTTGACCGCAACCCTCCCATCGCAACAAAGAACAAGGCCAACCAACCTTATCTGGATGAGCTCGCGGAAAATGGCTTCTGCAAAATAGAAAACTTTTTCTCAAAAGAGCAAATTCAAGCGTGGCATGATCGCGTGTATCCGGCCGTGTCAGCCGAGAAAGAGACGTTCGCAGATTTATTCAAGAAACATGGAAGGGAGTCCGGCAAGGACATTGGGATCGTGAAAAATCAGATCCAATATCAGCATGACTTGAGATGCGGAGCCATTCGGGCCTGGGACATCGATGTTCTTGATGCGAGCATCACGACATCTTTTCGCGACAACGCTGATATTTTCGACATCTGTAATAGTTACTTAGGCGGGAAAGCGAACGAAACTAGAGTTTACGCCGAATTCAAACATGAGCTCTTCGCGAAGGATCCCAACTTTCTTCTCCATTCGGACAATCCTTTTCGGCAAATCAAAGTATTCTTGCCTCTGAGGGACATAAAGGTTGAAAACGCTCCGTTCATTTATCACAAGAAAACCCATCGCGTTCATGAATGGAGAGTGCTCAAGGACTTAATGGAGTTTACGCACTATGGCAAAAAATTCTTTACGCATTTCGCAAGCTGGGGTGACGTGGAAATGGGCAGATTTGCGGAGCAATTCCCCGAGTTGGCTGCCTATGAATCGATCGTTACCGCGAACGCGGGTGATGTGATTATCGCCGACACCCGAGGAGTTCACGGCGGTTCTATTTTGCTTTCCGACTACCGACTGCAACTCGGAACCTGCTACACAATGCTTGGGTTTGACAATGGACACCTGCCCAGTCGAATTACGAAGCTGGCGAAAAACACTCAGTAGCTATTTTCCAGGCTTTTAATAGATGTCGTGAAAGACCTCTCTGCGGTCCGAAAAGGCGGTCGCAGAAAAGAGCGCAAAATTTCTGCAGAATTCTTCTTGCTCTCCTGCACCAATATGCTGAACTTGTCAATTGTTCCCTGCTCGAGCGCACATTTTTCCGCTGACAAAAAAAGCGCAACCATGGTAGTGGTGCTCCGTCGGTGTGTGTTTTGCTGAAATAAGTAAGCTCCGGAGGAGCGAAATATTATCGCGGGCTATAGGACATTTCGTCCCTCCGCGACTAAAGGCGTTTTTCTCAAGCTATTCTGTAATACGCACAGCAACACACTAATATGCCACTACCGGCAGTCAGGCGTAGTTTTCACAACTGAGCCGAATGAATACCGTTGCCATCATCCAGGCCCGGATGGCGTCGACCCGACTCCCGGGAAAGGTGCTCGCAGACTTGGCGGGTCGTCCCTTGCTTTACCATGTAGTAAACCGAACCTCGCTCGCCCGGACTCTGAACAGTGTGGTGGTAGCCACCACGGTTGAAAGTCAAGACGATCCAATTGAAGAGTTTTGTGATAGTCAGGGCGTACTTTGTTTCCGGGGTAGCGAAAATGACGTCCTGGATCGGTACTATCAGGCCGCCAAATATTGGAACGCGAGGGTTGTGGTGCGAATAACCGCCGATTGCCCACTCCTCGATCCTGCAGTGATCGATGAGGTTGTTGCGATCTTCAATCGCGGTCCCGCAGATTATGTGACAAACACAATTGAGTGCACTTATCCTGATGGGCTGGACACCGAAGTCTTTAATCGTCAAGCGCTCGCTCGCGCGTGGCGTGAAGCGCGGCTCAAGTCAGAGCGGGAACATGTCACGCCTTACATCCGCAACCACCCGGAGCTTTTCCGCTTAGGTAATGTCAGCCATTCTGAAGACCTTTCGGCATTGCGATGGACAGTCGATGAACCGAACGATCTGGCTTTTGTGCGGGAGATATATGATCAGCTTGGTACATCGATGTTCGGCATGGAAGAGGTACTGAAACTGTTGCGCGAGCATCCGGGCTTGAGCGAAGTCAACCGGGGAATAATGCGCAACGAAGGTTATCTAAAATCACTGCGTGATGATGTAGCAATCAAGCAAGCGGAGGCAAAGTGAACGGTACCGGCCAACTCTTATACAAGAAAGCAAAAACCAGAATTCCCGGTGGCACGCAGTTACTGTCCAAACGCCCGGAGATGTTCCTGCCCGATCAATGGCCGAGCTATTACAGCCGGGCCAAAGGCGTCGAGGTCTGGGATCTGGACGGCAACAAGTTTCTGGATATGAGCTATAACGCGCTTGGCTCCTTGATCCTGGGCGCTGCTGATCCCGAGGTCGACGCGGCGGTCAAAGCAGCGATCGAGGCAGGTACGATGTCCACTCTCAACTGTCCCGAAGAGGTCGAGCTGGCCGACTTGCTTTGTGTGTTGCATCCCTGGGCCGACATGGTGCGTTACGGCCGTTGCGGGGGTGAGGCGATGGCGATCGCAGTCCGCATTGCCCGGGCCCGAACGCGCCGGGAAAAAGTCGCCTTCTGTGGTTATCATGGTTGGCATGATTGGTATCTCGCGGCCAACCTCTCGGATGATTCGGCTTTGGACGGTCATCTATTGCCGGGTCTCGAACCGGCCGGTGTGCCCCGTAGTTTGAAGGGAACCGCTTTCCCATTCCGGTACAATCAGATTGAGGAGTTGGAGGCAATTGTAGCCACAAATCGCGGCGAATTGGCTGCCATAGTAATGGAGCCAATTAGAGAGCATCCGCCGGAAGACGGTTTTCTAGAGAAGGTCCGACACCTTGCGACCGAGACTGGAGCTGTATTTATTCTTGACGAAGTGACAGCAGGCTTTCGTCTGAACACGGGCGGCGCCCATCTTCTTTACGACCTCGTGCCCGACATTGCCGTATTTGCGAAAGCGATTGGTAACGGCTATCCAATGGCCGCAATTATTGGTCGTGGGGACGTGATGCAAGCGGCGCAGAACAGCTTCATCAGCAGTACCTATTGGACCGAGAGGATTGGTCCCGCGGCGGCGCTGGCAACCATTCGTAAACATCAACGACATGACGTTGGCAGTCACCTTGTTCGCATGGGTCAGCTTGTCAAACGCGGATGGGAACAGGCTGCCGAGCATGTTGGACTGCCGATTCATGTCGGAGGTCTCGATCCAATAGCGCATTTCACCTTTACTGGTGAGAATAGTCAGGCTGCGCACACTCTGTTTACTCAATCCATGCTCGAGCGAGGCTTTCTGGCAAACAAATCGTTTTACGCTACGTTCGCGCACAACGAAGAGCATGTCAACAACTATATGGCCGCGGTTGAAGATGTTTTTTCATCAATTGTGCAGACCTTGAGCAACGGAACGCTGATTGAAATGCTAAGAGGGCCGGTTGCGCACGCAGGTTTCAGTCGCCTGACATGATGAACTTGCTCGTTCGTGGTGATGCTAATTCGCGCATCGGGAGCGGTCATGTTATGCGTTGCCTGGCATTGGCCCAGGCATGGCAGGACGCAGGCGGGGCCACGGTTTTCGCGGTCGCCACTGAAGTACTGGCGTTAGAGGCTCGATTACGCATCGAGGGCGCAGAGGTAGTTCATTTGTCGGCTCAACCGGGAAGCAGAGATGATGCGATTCAGACGGCTGGTTTAGCGCGAGAAACAAACGCGCTTTGCGTCATCATTGACGGATATCACTTTGGCGCCGATGAGTATCAGCGAAGAATCAAGGACTCTGGGCCATGTTTTCTGTTCGTTGACGATAACGGAGATGCAAAGCATTACTACGCCGATATAGTGCTGAACCAGAACATTTACGCTCATCAGAACCTCTATGCGGAGAGAGAGCCCTACACAGAGCTTTTGCTGGGCACGCGCTACGCGCTTTTGCGGCGGGAGTTCTTGCTCTGGAAGGGATCGCAACGAGAGATCCCGGATGTCGCCCGTAAAGTACTGGTCACAATGGGTGGCGGCGACCCCGATAACGTTACCCTCAAAGTCATGCGTGCTCTTCAGCAAGTCGGAGTTCCTGGCTTGGAAGCGAGGATCATTGTTGGCCCAGCTAATATGCATCTGAACCAACTTCGGCAAGAGGCTGAATGTTCAAATTACAGCGCCCAAATTTTGACTGCCGCTGATATGGCTGAGTCAATGGCGTGGGCCGATATCGCAGTCACAGCCGGCGGAAGCACCTGCTGGGAAACGGCTTTCATGGGGTTGCCCAGCTGCATCATCATAATCGCCGACAATCAACGGCAGGTTGGCGTGGCCCTACAACAGCAGGGAGCAGCCGTGAATATTGGTTGGTTTGCCTCAGCCGATCAGGAAAAGCTTGGTCAGACCCTGGCTGAGTTGATCCGCGATAAGATACGCCGTAATGAAATAAGCCGCCGAGGGCAGGGCATAGTTGATGGCAAAGGCTCTGAGCGAGTAGTTGAGACAATACTGAAACGGGTGCGGTGAAAATAAGTGACTGAGCCAACAAAACAGATTGAAGACGTTCGCGACTTCTGGAATAGCCGCGCCGGACTTGGCCTGTGGGCCGGTACCAGAGATGTGACTCTGAAAAGTCTGGAGATTGAAGCGATTGCGCAGCAGGTCGAGGACGGTATGCGCATCCTCGAAGTTGGTTGCGGCAACGGCATCACGGCAATCGAACTGGCCCGCCGGTACGACGTACAGATCGCAGGTATAGACTATGCTCCCGAGATGATCACCGCCGCGAGAGGTTTAGCAGACGGTCAACACCTTAAAGGCTCCGTGCAATTTGAAGCAGGAGATGTAGATAGTGTGCCGAGTCCTTCAGAAAAATTCGATTTGATCTACACCGAACGCATGTTAATAAACCTTCCTGATTGGGAGACGCAAAGGCAGGCGATCGTTAAGATTACAAAGCTGCTGGCGGATAATGGATTGTACGTTATGTGCGAGAACAGTCAGGACGGTTTGGATAAGATCAATGCGCTTCGAGAGCGCATCGGGCTACCGCGTATCACACCTCCCTGGCACAATCGGTACTTACTGGATGCTGAATTGGATCAAGCTAATATTCCGGGAGTTGAATTAGAGGATATCAAATACTTCACCTCGACCTATTACTTTTTAAGCAGGGTGGTTAACGCATGGCTCGCGGCCCGAGAAAAGAAGCAACCTGACTATGACGCCCCGATCAATCAACTAGCGCTGGAGTTGCCCTCGTCTGGAGATCTGGGTCAGACTAGGCTCTGGTTATGGCGGCAGGTGAATCACGATATGGCATCGATTAGACCAAATGCGTGATGTTGTAAGAGCCGAATCCAGCCAGGGTTTGAGATAGAGGCAGACGTGAATATTCATGAGTAATTTCCTGCAAATTGGTAACCGGCGGATTGGACCAGGTGAACCAACTTATATCGTCGCAGAGATGTCGGCGAATCACAGTCAGGATCTCGACGAGGCCATCAAAATCGTCCATGCGGCCGCCGAAGCCGGCGCGGACGCTATCAAGCTACAGACTTACACGCCTGATACGATGACCATTGATTGTGACAACGAGTATTTCACAATTAAGGGAACACTGTGGAACGATCGCAATCTTTACGATCTATACAAGGAAGCGTACACACCGTGGGAGTGGCATCCGAAGTTGCAGCAGGTCGCCAACGATTTGGGGCTCGATTGCTTTTCGACTCCTTTCGACGACACGGCGGTTGAGTTTCTCGAGGGCATGGACGTTCCGGTGCATAAGATAGCTTCTTTTGAGACCGTCGACTTGCCACTCTTGCGGAAAATAGCGCAGACGGGAAAGCCAGTAATAATGTCAACGGGAATGGCAACGCTGGCGGAAATCGACGAGGCTGTGGGCACGCTGCGCGAAGCGGGAAACAGACAACTCGCGTTGCTCAAATGCACCAGCGCCTACCCGGCGTCGCCTGCCGAAATGAATCTGACCACTATTCCGCACCTGAGCGCGGCTTTTTCCGTGCCGGTCGGGCTGTCGGACCACACCCTGGGAACGACTGTTCCGGTGGCGGCCGTCGCAATTGGAGCTTGTATTATCGAGAAGCACTTCACCTTATCGCGCTCGACGCCCGGTCCTGACAGCGCTTTTTCGCTTGAGCCTGCCGAATTCAAAGCGATGGTCGCTGCCGTGCGCACCACCGAAGCCGCGTTGGGCCAGGTGAGTTACGGTGTCAATATCGAAGAAGCCAAGAGTCGCGCTTATCGCCGGTCGTTATTCGTGGTCGAGGAGATGAAACAGGGCGACAGGTTTACTGCGGCTAATGTTCGCTCAATACGCCCTGGCCATGGATTGCACACCAGATATCTGAAGGAAATCATGGGCCGTTGTGCCAGCCGTGACATCGCGCGCGGGGCGCCGCTTGCCTGGGACCTGGTCGGAGACGCTCCATGAATCGGAATGAGCGGTACCTGGTCGCGGGTTCCCACGCGTGGAGTCGGAAGGTTTTTGAAGAGACCATCTCAAAGTATCAAGGGGTGTGGAAGCTTGTCGCCGATGGTAATGAATTCGATCGCGAGCTACTGCGAAGTTTTGATCCGCAATACATTTTTTTCCTTCATTGGTCATGGAAAATTCCGGACGACATTCTCGCCAGCTACGAATGTGTTTGCTTTCACATGACTGATGTCCCGTATGGTCGTGGCGGCAGCCCGCTGCAAAACCTGATCGTGCGTGGACACCGGACGACGAAGGTGACCGCGCTAAGAATGGTTGAAGAATTCGATGCGGGACCGGTGTATTTAAAAGAGGAATTATCTTTGGAAGGCTCGGCCTCAGAAATTTACCAACGCGCCGCCGAGCTCTCCGCCGCAATGATTAGGCGCATTATCGAAGAACATCCAACTCCGCGGCTTCAAGAGGGCGAGCCCACGATCTTCAAGCGGCGCCGTCCCGCCGAAAGTGAAATGAGGGACATCCCGTCTCTCGAATCTCTCTATGATTTTATTCGCATGCTGGACGCCGAAGGGTATCCGCACGCGTTTCTAAACCATGAGGGCTTTCGTTATGAGTTTACCGGCGCCAAGCTTAACTCAGACAGCCTGTCAGCCACAGTTAACATTACCGTGATGGAGCCCACTAAATGAATGTCCTGGTCGTGGCCGCCCATCCTGATGACGAGGTGCTCGGTTGTGGCGGCACCATCGCGCGTCTATCACAGGACGGACATGAAGTTCATATCGCGATCCTGGGCGAAGGCATTACTTCACGATATGCGCAGCGCGAAGAAGCAGATCAAGCGGGAGTCAAGACGCTGCACGAGCAAAGCGCCCGAGCTGCCGAGTTGTTAGGAGCCAGCCGGCCGTCGATGTTCAGCCTGCCTGATAACCGCTTTGACTCGGTGCCCCTTCTTGAGGTGGTAAAGATCATCGAAGGAGTTATTGACAAGGTAAATCCGCAGGTTGTTTATACGCAGCACGGCGGCGATCTGAACATCGATCACAGCATCGTGTACCGCGCGACACTGACCGCGACGCGTCCGCTTGCCGGGTCCCCAGTGAAGGACCTCTACGCTTTTGAAGTTGCATCCTCCAGTGAATGGGCCTTTCATCAATTCGCGCCCGCCTTTCACCCGAACGTATTCGTCGACATAAGCCGCACGTTGGAACAGAAAGTCCGCGCGCTTCAATGCTATGAAGATGAAACGCGGCCATTTCCTCATCCTCGGTCACCTGAAGCATTGCGGGTCATTGCCCAGCGTTGGGGAAGTGTCTCCGGACTGCCAGCTGCCGAAGCTTTCCAATTGGTGCGTTCAGTAAATTCGATCACTTAACCTTTTCGCCTGCCGGCGCTACGCTGGCGGCACAATAATGCTGACCATACTTGAAACTGCCGCCCAGGTTGAGTGGTACTCAAAAAATCATTCGCCGCGCTCGAGCGATGGAAGTGTACTCGCGATAACTCCAACCGCCGCGTACGCTTGTCAACAGTTGTCCTTGTCCTATCTAAAGCTGGAAGATCACTGCCGTTACGCACAACGTTTCACGGAGTATTCAGATGCCCTTCAGGAGTATTTGGAGTGGGAAACCTGGCTCGATGATTGGTCACAGGACGCAATTCGCGAATTCAAGGAGAGCGGCTTCAGACCTGCGAAGGCGGTTACATTTTTACTGCAACTGCTATTAGCTGAAATCTGGGCGACTACCTGCAATTTGCGCGAATTTCTCGGCAGCACGAAACCGGATCGAGTCGCGTTTTGGTCGCCGCGCTTGATCGAAGTGCCCTGGTTTCTCCAGCCGCAGATTTCTCCGGCGAACGTTCTGTTGCCGGATCTGATTTCCCCCGTTTTGGATTTCGTTGAGTTATCCCACGAGCTTCCTGAACTGAGTCCAGAGTCATACGAGGCTGATGTTGAAGCACCTGCTGCAGCGCGTCTTAAAAATTGGCTTAAGAAGTCTCTGCGGCAAAGTAATATCTTCACTGAACTCGACGCGCTCCGAAACTTTGGACCGTCAATTATTCTCAGCGCGTTGAAGACCGGTCGCCCGAGGGTCTTAGCCACTGGCGTTGGTTACGACCTGGAGCCGCTCATTCTGGAGCTGCGCCGCAGGGGTGTAGCCGTCATGCGGTTGAAGGACAACACTCCGGTGGCTTTTGCGAATGGAAATCGTGATTCGGTGGGAGCAGACATGAGGCAGCGACTTAATGACGCGGGAGATCGACTTTTGACGGAGTCGGCGCTCTGGGACCCGCTAAAGCGTTGGGGCGTTGGCCGGACGCCGCTTCTGTCTCGGCCGCTCAAATACTGGTGGGACAATCTGGTGCCGGTACTTTGGTCTCGCTACCAGCAAACAACTCATCTCCTAAAGCGCAAGAAACACGACGCGCTTATCACCACGGATTGCGGCGCGACAACCTGGGGCGGCCCTGATTGCGAGGCAGCGTTTACTTCAGGCGTACCACGCTGGTGCCTGCAACATGGTGGATCGACGGGTGCTGATTCCAAAATCTGGCAAATGTATTTGCGAGCCAGCGAAACCTTCCTGGTGGCGGGCGATGGTACCGTGCAGGAGCTCGAGCAAAATCGTCCCTCATTTCTTCGCGGATGTGGAAGCTTTACTCCCGTAGGATCCAGCCGTTTGGACCAACTTCGGCGGCAGAGTTCATCGCAAGAGAATCTCGAATTACGACGTGCGCTTCACCTGGGTGATCCGCGACCGATAGTTTTATACGTCCCCAATTCGTTTGGAACCTACGGCCGGGCCATCAGTGACCTGGCAGCCTTTCCAGAAGTTTCCTACATGGAACTCCAACAAGATGTTCTGCGGCTTTGGAATGACTTTACTCAGGTGCGTTTGCTCTACAAGGAATTGATCGTCGCCAACGATCCAAATCGCGTAATGTCTTCTTTTGTGCGAGAGCATATTCCTAACGGAACCGTAACTAACCAGCGCCTCACCGATCTGATGTGGGCCGTCGATGCGATCATCGTCGATCATCCTATTACCGCACTGGGCGAAGTCCTGCTGACAAAAAAACGCGTCGTGGCATACATGCCTAAGCCGAATGCTTCGCACCCCGAAGCAAAATTGCTACTCGAAAAGCGCGCAATTGTGGCTGAGACGCCGGCCGGATTTATCGACGCGGTGAGCTCTTTTCTGGCCGCGGGTGAGTTTTCCGAATTAACCGAGTCAGACGATCAATTCCTCCGGTGGTATTGCACTCACGGCGATGACGGTCGATCGGCCGAGCGCGCGGCGAATGCCATTCTCGACACACTTCCAGTTGCGAGGCGCGAGTTAGGACACGAGATTACTGGTTAATGCTAAATCCGCTTCACATCTTAAAACATTCATCAAAGCTCACCATCGCAGGGATGATCGGCACCGCCCTGAATTTTCCCATCAGTATCGTGATTGCTAACAAGCTGGGACCAACTCTATTTGGGCAAGTGAGTTTTGTTCTGCTGTGGTTGACCTATGCCGGACTGTTACGCACAGGCATTTTTGAAGGAGGGCAGCGTGAAATTATCCATAGTCTCGGGCAGGAACGACTCGATCAGGCGCGCTTCTATCAGAACTTGAGTCTCAGCGGCGAGCTATTATCCGCGCTCGCTCCGGCAACCGTTTTGTTTTGTGCGGCCTTTTTCTTTCCGGATTCGATCAGAAGAGTTGGTTTCATACTTGCCCCGTTGTCATTTATTGGCGCGAGCTTGAGTCGCATGTTGGGCGGCTATCACTTCGCCCATCAGCGCTTTGGAGTTTACGCTCGCTTTAATCTGATTCGTTCGCTAGCGCAGCCGCTGCTGTTGTTGGCCATGTTCTTTGTAATCGGCCCGTATGCTCTGTTTGTCGTCCCGGCAATTGTCGAATGGGGAATCTGCATTTTGTATTTGTGTTTTGCTCCTGCTCTGGGGATCGAGTGGCGCTTCGAAAAGAAAGAGGCGCTGCGTTTGATTCGCATTGGATTACCCTTGGGTTTGCAGGCCCTGGTTTATTGGGGTTACCGGCTGACCGGTTTGACATCGGTAGCTGTGTGGCTGCCCGCACAACAGCTTGGGTACTACGCGTTCAGTGCCAAGCTGATCGATTTCGGCATTCGCCCGTTCAGTGATTTTGGGTCGGTTCTGATGCCGAGCCTCTGGGCCGAAATGGGCCGATCGGGAAACGCGCGAGATCTAAGTCGGGACGCCACCAGAATCTGTCTGCTCGTTACCGTTGCGACATGCGCCGTATGTAATCTGTTTCAAGCGGGATTCGCGCCCGTTGTGCAACTTGTGACGCCTCGCTACACGTCCAGCGTTGGCATCTTCGAAGTTCTGTCATTCAATGTTATCCTGCTCACTATCATCTCTGTGCCCAGCTTGATCCTCGACTCTGTCGTAGTGAATAAGCAATGGTTGCATCTCAACATTTGGGTCGGCGGATTGATAATCAATTTGGGTGCCAACTATTTTGTTCTCCGAAAGGGATGGGGGCTCTTAGCCATAGCTTGGAATGATATCTGGGTCCAAGTTCTGGCTATTCTTTTCATTTACGGATTTGCCCATCGGTACTTGTTCCATGACCGTGAGGGGGCTTGGCGGTTTTATGGCTCGGCGTTAGCACTTTTGTCGGTGTCTGGTCTGGTCTTTGTACTGCTTAGGTGGTCTCCCCTATCATTCACTACAGCAAGGGGAATTCCGGGTTTGATCGCGGCTCTTGGTGCGCGATGCTTAATTGTCGCAGCGGTGTGGTCTTGCCTTTGCATTCCTCTTTACCTCCGCAATCGGCAATCAAGTTCTACGAGCATAGTTGAACCTACAGCTTGATCCAGCCGCAATACGAAAAGGCTATAGAAGAGTGGAGTCCTGGTTAGCAAAGCAATCTGAATCGATGGTGAGCGCCTGGGAGGCGGTGGTTGAGAATCTTCCTCCGCACGAAGCTGATCTGTGGACTACGCCCGGAAAGTATCACAGAGCACTAAATGAGAAATGGAACACCCTGAAGGCCGCTAAACATATTGATTGGGAGATGTATCTCAAAGGTGATTCGCTGAAAGTCCTGGATTTGGGCGCGGGCACCGGCTGGCTCTCGATTATGCTCTCAACTCGGCAGAATATCGAACGCATATATGCCTTGGACGCAAGCCGTAATAACCTGAGACAAATGTTGCCGGAACTCTCTAAGTTAATGGAGGGTAACCTGGATAAAATCATTCGAGTCCTTGGACTCTTTACACCCATTCTGATCGAGGATGCCTATTTTGATCTGGCCGTGGCCAGTGCAGCATTGCATCACGCTCCGGATCTGGCCGAATGTTTAGCCGAAGTTTACCGAGTCCTAAAGCCCGGTGGGTTTTTAATAATCTTGAACGAGCAACCGATTACCTCGTCACGTTACGCCGCAGTAACAGCGGTGCGTTGCGGCAGAATTATCAAGGCGGTAATCCTCAAGCGATGGCAGCGAGTGGCCAAGCCGGTCTCAGAGAATAACATCGTAACCGACCCGATATTGGGCGATAAAGCTTATTGCTCCTGGCAATGGCGGGCGGCAATAGAAGGGGCGGGATTCTCTCTGCAAATACTCACGACTCCTTATTACCCCTACCAAAATATGGATGGGCAGCAGCGTATAAAGCTTACCCACTTCGTTGCGGAGAAACAGGCGGCACGCTGATCGTAGCAGTTCCCAATATGGCTGGATGGCTTAATCTTCAATTGCTCACATCCGCGAGCATGCAAGATTTAGTAAGCGCGCCCATTTGAGATATCATGAATCGCGCCTTCTTTGAGTCTTTAGTCAAGGATTTTGAGCTGCGTGTAAGATTCCTCGATTATGTCGGGGGATTTTGATCCCGGAATGATTGTTCACAATCACGATTCTCAAAAGCATGGCCGGACTGCGATAATGTATCTGCTGGTCGTGCTCGAATGGCTACTGCGTTCTGTTCCTTTTTCCGGGAATATTCTAAACGCAGTAAACGCCAGCTCTTTCAGTAATATGTTGGTTGCCATTTTTACCGCACCTGGGGCCAGACTCGCATGATACACGGCACTACCAGGATAATAATTATCTCTATCGCTCTCTTGCTCGTGTTGTTGAGCACCGGCGCCAGCCCCAAAATTCCTTTAGATGCCACGCAAGACGTCAAGACTTTCGGAGCCAGGGGCAACGGCCAGAATGACGATACGGCCGCGATTCAGGCGGCGATTAATAGTTTAGGCGGAACCGGCGGGACTGTTTTTTTCCCGGCCGGCCTATATAAGACGACGTCAACTTTGATTGTCCCTGAAAAGGTCAGCTTGAAAGGGACAGGACCGCGGTCGTCCACGGTAACTTACGGTGGTTCCGGTTACGCGATCGCTCTTGGCTCAGCTTCGGCGAGGGCATTGGTCTATGGCACCGGCATTTCTGATATGGGAGTCTTGTTAACCAACGTCAACAGCAATGGCATTACAGCACAATCTACCGCCGGGGCAATTCTTACCAATGTATATCTGGAAGGCGTTGTTCCAAACTCATCAACGGCGGTTTTCGTAGATGGCGGCAATGCCGCCAATCTATTCACGGCGCTGACCAACGTTATCGCTAACCACTTCAAGGTTAGTTACCGACTGGGAACGACGGGGGAAAATGTTGTGACCTCTTTGGTGGCTGTTAATATCACCGGGTCGGGAGACACAATTTATGGATCAAAAGGAAGCATCGGAATTCAGATTGATGAAAATAATGGCCAGGGGTCGCGATTCTATGGCGGGAACCTGGAAAGTTGTACGTACGGCATCATTGGCAAGGGCCCGTTCGTAATGATTAATGGCATGCGGTTCGAGGGAAATGATATGGATGTCTCTCTCGAAAAAACAGCATTGGCGTGGTTCATTACCGGTTGTATGGGCTTGGATCGAGTTAAGAACGAATCCACCCGGAACCTTATCACGAACTCATTCAAATCAACCACGGAACCCTTTCCAGGAGCGACCAGCGATCACATTTCAGGAATGTCAACCTGGGATCCGCCCAGGATTGGCGATTCGGAAGTCACGTCTTCCGCTATCAACGTACCGGGAGCCTCGGTAGGTGATTCCATTGCGGTCGGCTTCTCGCAACCAGTGCCGGCCGGAGCATTGCTTGCCGGCGCGGTCACAGCTCCAAACGTGGTGACCGTAACGTTATTCAACAAGACCGGACGGCCTTTGGATCTGGCCCGTGGAGAACTCCGAGCCGACGTCTGGCAGCGTTCAAAGTGAGTGCCCGTCAAATTTGCGATCTATCTTCTTCGTTCGCGCCGCAGTTTCATAGGATGATCACTTGTCAAGGGAGGCATTTAGTTTGCGAGTTTTGATTACCGGGGGAGCCGGGTTCATCGGATCACACCTCTCAGATGCGTATCTGGAACGAGGTGATGAAGTCTTGGTAGTAGACGATCTCTCTACCGGAAGTATGTTGAATATTCAGCATCTCAAAGAGCGACCTCGCTTTCATTACGTTATTGGCACGCTGATGAACAAGCCGCTCGTCGCCGAGCTGGTTGATCAGTGTGAGGTTATCTTTCATCTCGCTGCTGCTGTCGGCGTCAAGTTAATAGTTGAGAGTCCGGTTCGCACTATTGAGACCAATGTCCGCGGTACCGAAGTCATTCTTGAGATGGCGAATAAGAAGAAACGAAAGACATTAGTGGCGTCGACCTCAGAGGTCTATGGTCTTAGTGATCAAGTTCCGTTTAGCGAGGACGGAAACCTGGTTATGGGTGCAACTACAAAAGGGCGTTGGAGCTACGCGTGCTCTAAGGCAATTGATGAGTTTCTAGCTCTGGCTTATTGGCGAGAGAAAAAATTACCAACGATTGTAGTGCGGCTTTTCAATACAGTGGGTCCGCGCCAGACTGGACAATACGGAATGGTGGTGCCGAGCTTCATAAAGCAAGCGCTCGCAGGTCAGCCAATTACTATTTATGGTGATGGTACGCAGACTCGATGTTTCGGTTATGTGGGCGATGTAGTGGGCGCGCTGATAAAACTGATGGATCACCCGCAGGCCGTGGGTCAGGTATTCAATATTGGTTCAAACGAAGAAGTCTCAATCCTTGAATTAGCCCGGCGAATCAAGGAAGTAACCAACTCCAACTCGGAGATCGTGTTCATCCCTTATGATGAGGCCTACGCGGAAGGTTTTGAAGACATGCCACGAAGGGTTCCGAACATCTCAAAAGTGAATAAGCTCGTTGGCTTCAGTCCGCAGGCATCGCTCGATGATATCCTCAAGAGCGTCATTAGCTATCAGGCCGCAATGTAGTCAGACTGGGTTTTGAGTCTGGAGTTCCGGCGGCAAATTCACGTATCAGATTGGAACGGCAGAACTGGAAGCCGAAGTGCAAGACAAGTCCCTATGAGAAAAATAAAGCTTGGCTATTATATGTACACGCCGATGCTTGGTGGCGCGGAGACTTATTTAAGGGACCTGCTGTGGAATGTCGATCGTGAGAAGTTTGAGATCACGCTGTATTATGAGGCGTGGCGCGATTTTGAAGAGTACCTCAACCTGGATCAGTGTCCAGCAATCCAATCCTTTCCTGTTAACGTGATTGAGCCAGGTGGCCATACGCATGTAAACAAAAGTAATCGAAGCGGCCATCAGCTCGCCATTTCAAATGACCACAATGGCCGAAGCGTCAAATCAGTACTTAGAGATGTTTATAAAGCAACGCCACTTGGACCTATAGTCGCCTTCCAGCTGTTGAAATCACTAAACTATTCTTTTTGGTTCACCAACAAGAAGAGGATGGGTGCCGCCTTTGGCGTGCGGCCGGTCGACATTTTGCACATTGTTAATGGCGGATATCCCGGGGCCACGACGGCTCGAATTGCTGCGGTAGTTGCGAAGGACATGAACATTCCCTGTGTGATGACGATTAGCAGCACTCCGGGGCGAAGAGACTTTCCGCAACGAATCGAACGTCGGATCGATGATCTTGTTTTCGACAGCGTGGATAAATTTATCACTATCGCGGATTTGCCGGGCCAGCAGTTGATGAAGTATCGAGACCTGGAAGCATCAAAGATTCAAAAAATATTTTGGGGCGTCAATGCCCCCGAACCTCAGTCGGACAGTCTTTCAGTCCGACGGGCCAAAGCCGCCCTCGGCCTTTCGCCGGACGCTTTCGTCGTGGGATCGGTTGCCACTTTCCTGGTCATCAAAGGACACAGGTTCCTCGTTGATGCAGTTGCGCTCCTACGCCCCAATTTCCCAAACCTGCGAGTCGTCCTGATCGGCGATGGGCCCACGCTCACTGAAGTGAGAGATCAAGCGGCGAAGAAAGGTGTTAGCGACATCATAGTCTTTGCCGGTCTTTACAATAACGATGAAGTGTTTGGAGCGTTGAGGGCCTTTGATCTCTTTGTGCATCCCTCCACGACTGAGGGACTTCCCTACGTAGTGCTTGAGGCTATGAGCCAGGGTAAACCAGTTGTAGCAACAAACGTTGGCGGCACGCCCGACGCGGTTATTCCTGACGAGACAGGGCTGCTGGTTCCGTCTGCTAATCCCAAGGCTTTGGCCGATGCTATCGAATCACTGATCAAGGATCCACAAAGGGCCAAACGTATGAGTGAAAAGGGATATGCACGCTTTAAGCAAGACTTCACGATCAAACGGATGGTGCAACAACATGAGCATCTGTATGAACAACTGGCGAATGGTGATCGTCGGAAATAACTTCTTGGGAGACTACTGAATGAGTGTATGGACCCTTCAGGAATTAATGTCAGAAATTACGCTGGCTTGTCCACAGTGTAAACACTCAGACTTGGCACTGACAGGAAACGATCTCCGGTGCGGGCAATGCGCCAGTGTGTATCCAAGCGTGGATGGAATTCTGGCGTTTGCTCAGAAGCCTGAAGGCTTGAAGGCTGACATCCAAGCGTTCTGGGGCGATCTTTATCAGCAATTGTACGGTGACTTTGAAAAGAGGATGTCTGACATATCCCCGGAAGAATTCGATCATCTGCTCGATGAGTTTGTCCCGATGTTGCGACACATGGAACATCTTCCAGCGACAGAGATTGATCTAAAGTCAATTTCCGGGAAGAAGATTCTCGAGGTCGGTTGTGGAGCGGGCGCTCATTCGGCTCTGTTCAAACGACACGGAGCCAGTGCGATCGCGCTTGATATTACCGTGAGCAGGATCATTTCGGCGCAACGAAAACTCGGTCTGGTAAAGCAGGGGCACGGTTGCGCGATGCAGGGTGACGCCGAGAAGCTGCCCTTCGCCGACGCTTCTTTCGACATCGTATATTCGTTCGGCGTGCTGCACCATACGGTGGACACGCAAAAAGCAATTGATGAGCTTCATAGAGTGTTGAGGCCGGGCGGCCAGATGGCTGTCATGCTCTATGCGAAAAGTTCGTATTTTTATTATTTCAATCAACTACTTGTCCAGGGCATTATCAGAGGAAATTATTCGCGGAACGAACGCTGGCTGGGAAAGGTGACAGAAGGGAAACCTAAACACTCTGATGTTTACAATCCCATCACCCGGGTTTACACGCGAAGGCAAATGCTCGACTTATTCAAACAATTTCATTCGCTGAAACTGAGAAAGGGCGCGTTCAATTTCTCCCAGATTTCCGTCATTGGAAGGTTCCTGCCAGACCTGCTGGTTAAGATGGGGATCTGCAAAGTGAGTCCGGCCGGGTTATTGATATGGGACAGTCCCATGCGTTTGGAAACGCGTTTGGAACTTCTGCTGGGTCATTACATTGGGTTCGGATGGAATATTACCGGGCGCAAGTGAACTGCGCTGCCTTAGTCGTGCTTGTCCCGAGCCAACGCTGTCTATGCGAGTCTTGATTACCGGGATCTCTGGTTTTGTCGGCAGTCATCTGGCCGCCTATCTTCGAGACTCCGGGGCCACTGTGTTCGGTATAGACAGAGTTGCTCCAGCGAATCCGGGAGAGAATAATCAAGTCCCTGCTGACAAAGTGTTCATTGGAAGCTTGCTAGACGAGTCTTTCCTGAAAGCTGCGCTGAACGAGACAAAGCCGACGCATGTGTTTCATCTGGCAGGCGTTCTGAGCGGGGCGCCTGGCGGCCCCGCGATTCAATACACGGTTAACGTTCTGGGCACCGTTGCTCTGCTTGAGACCCTGAGATCCGTGAAAATCTCGCCGTGGGTTTTGAGCGCAAGTTCCAGCGCCGTCTATGGCGCTCCTTCAGAGCAGCCGATAGATGAACAGCGACTTTTGCAGCCGTTGACGCATTATGCAGCGAGTAAAGCCGCGCAGGAAATGGTCGCGATTCAAGCGCAGCTCGCGAAAGATTTCCCAGTCGTGCGGACTCGTACGTTTAATATGATCGGTCGCGGGCAAGCGCTGTCGCTGCTTACTTCTAATTTGGCGCAGCAGGTCGTTTCAGCGGAATTAGGCGGGTCGCGGGTTTTGCGCGTGGGCAACGTCAATGCGCGGCGGGATTTCACAGACATTCGTGATGTAGTGCGCGCATACGCGCTCTTGTCAAAACAGGACCACGCCGGAGATGTCTTTAATGTTTGTTCCGGCGTCTCTCATTCTGTGCAGGAATGTATCGACGTTCTTATGAAAATGTCCGGAGTCCCGCTAGAGGTTGAAATAGAATCATCCCGGATCAGAACGCATGAAATCGACGAACAAGTCGGGGATCCAGGTAAGTTGCATGCTGCTACAGGATGGCGGCCAGAAATCTCGTTCGCGGATAGCCTGGGCCAACTGCTCGAATATTCTCGTCAAGAGTTGAGAAACGGAGAGAACTAAATGGACTGGCGCGACGTGCCGGTTTTAATTACCGGGGCAGGCGGCTTTATTGGTAGCCACCTGGTGGAATATCTGGTTGTGCAACATGCGAAGGTGCGCGCGTTTATTCGCTACACGTCGCAAGGAGATATTGGCCTGCTTCGTTATTTACCCGACGAACTATTTGAAAAGATCGAAATTGTCCGCGGAGACCTCCGCGATGCTTCGGCGATCCAGCGAGCGATGGATGGATGCGAATACGTCTTCCATTTGGGCGCACTAATCGCCATTCCATATTCGTACGTCCATCCGCGCGAAGTCGTTGACACAAACGTCATGGGGACCTTGAACGTTCTGGAAGCGGCCAGGCTCGCAAAACCAAAACGAATCGTTCATACCTCAACCAGCGAAGTCTACGGCACGGCGAAATTCGTTCCCATTACTGAAGAGCATCCGCTTCAAGGTCAGTCTCCGTACTCAGCGAGCAAGATCGGCGCCGACAAAATCGCCGAAAGCTATTATCGATCTTTTGATACACCGGTGGTGACAATTCGACCCTTCAATACCTATGGCCCAAGACAATCAACCCGTGCGGTGATTCCAACCATCATTACGCAAGCTTTGGCGCGTAACGAAATCCGCCTGGGTTCTCTCTCTCCCACGCGAGACTTTACCTACGTGCGAGATACAGTGCGCGGTTTTATCCTTGCCGCTGAAGCCGAGGGCGTACTTGGTTGCGAGATCAATCTCGGTACGAACAACGAGATTAGCGTCGCGGATCTCGCACAAAGAATCGCGCGATTGGTGGGCGGCGAGATTTCGGTTATTTGCGAGTCCGAACGCCTAAGGCCGTCCAAGAGTGAGGTCGAACGACTGCACGCCGATAATTCTTTGGCGCTGAAAGCGATGCAATGGAAACCCGAAGTATCTCTTGACGATGGCTTGCAGCGGACCATCGATTGGATCAAACAAAACCCTGCGATGTATGAGGTTGCCGGCTATCATGTTTAGGAACTCTAAATTTTGCAAGACCCTGGGATGGACTGAGTGAAGGCGGTAATCCTCGCCGGCGGACAAGGCACGCGGCTGGCTCCGTATTCGGTGGTGTTTCCGAAGCCGCTGATGCCGGTTGGCGATATGCCGATTCTCGAGCTGTTGCTTCTACAATTGCGCAACAGCGGCGTCAGCAGCGTCACGCTGGCAGTGGGCCACCTGTCGTCCTTGATCATGGCGTACTTTGGAAATGGAGAAAAGCTTGGCCTTAGGATCGAATACTCTCAGGAAGAGACTCCGCTGGGAACGGCCGGTCCGCTGAATTTGGTGTCAGGTCTGGATCAGCCGTTCTTTGTGATGAACGGGGACTTGCTCACCGACATAAATTTTAACGAGATGATAGAGCGGCACACGCAAGGTGGCGCCGCGGCGACCATCGGTTTGTACGATCGTCACGTGACTATCGATCTTGGCGTCATCGAAACTGATGATTCAGGTCGCGTCGTTAAGTACATCGAAAAGCCTTCTTTTCGCTATGACGTTAGTATGGGAATTTATATCTTCGAGCCGCGTGTGATTGATTACATACCCCGGGACCAACGTTTCGATCTTCCCGACCTCGTTCGCACACTTATAGACAGGAAAGAACCCGTCATTGGTTACAAGCATGGTGGGTACTGGTTGGATATCGGCCGGCCCGACGATTATCGGCGCGCCCAGGAGGATTTTCCAGCGATGCGCGATCGCATTCTGAAGCGTACGAAATAATCTACCCCTGCTTTTTTCCTGAAACAGGAGACCCGTCGCACTAGCGTTCACAACTCGGTTAGCCAGCCATGAAAGCTGCAATCGAATCGGCATGCCGCCACGATGAATCATATATTGAAAGAGTTTTTCAGCGGCTCCGAATGGGCACACTACAAGAGTTGGCGTCGTCGCAGTTCTACGTTTGCGCCGCTTGCGGTGCCGCTTGAGCTTTGCTCGAAACTAGCGTTGTTCTCAATGCGTCGCCTGGACAGCGGCTTGCGGCGGAGATTCACGCACGAAGCGAAATACAATTCACAGGGACTTCATGAACTTTGCGCGCTGTCAACGCTCCGCACGCCCGCGGCAGTCATAAATCATTTTTCCCAACGCTGTCTTCCCGCCTATCTTTGGGACGAAGCAGACCTGGAGCCCTTGAAAGTTGTCGCGTTGGAGAACCTCCGCGACGAAGTTGAAAACGTGAAGGCCAAAGCCGACAAAATACGAGTTGGAATTTTTCCACTGGTATCGGGCATTGAATTCGATCTCTCAGCGAAGTTGGATTGGCAGATTCATTTTGATGACGTCGAGCATCTCTTTTTCCTAAATCGCTGGTATCACGGAGCGACCCTCGCGAAAGCGTTTTTCTATACCGGCGACAAGCGTTACGTCGAGTGTTTCGCCACACTCCTCGAGCACTGGGTCGCCCACAACCCAATCAACTCGGCCAGCGCAGTTTGGGAAAGCTATTCGGTTACTGAGCGGATCACCAATTGGATATTCGCGTATCACCTGTTGAAGGGTTCGGAAACATTTCAGCAGCGAGCGTTGCTGGCACTGTTGGGGGCCCTATCCGCTCACGCTAATTACTTAAACGGGCACCTGGAATTGAAGGAGAGTCACAATCATCTCATCAATAATGGTCGAGCGTTGTTTGAAGTTGGCCTGATGTTTCCCGAGCTGAACGGAGCCGCTGCTTTTGAAAAAGCCGGTTGGCAAATTCTGAGGCGGGAAATGGGGCGGCAGTTCCTGAGCGATGGTATGCTTGGTGAGCAATCGGTTCACTATCATCTCCTGCTGATGCGTACCTATCTTGAAGTTACGTTGTTGGCCCAACGGAACGGACAATCTCTTGACAGTGAATACTATGAACGACTGCGGCGCATGTTCATCTGCGCCGGCGCATTTATTCGGCCCGACGGAAGCATTCCCATAGTTGGCGATTTCAGTCCCGATACGGATCTTCGTTCGATGGTCGGTCTGATGGCAGCGGGCGCTACTCAATTCGGATTCGACTTGGAGCATCATGTCAGCGAATATGGTTTGTGGTATTCAAGGCCGGCGAAGATAAAGAAATATGCGGCTACGAGTCGTACGGGCCTAACGTGCTTGCCGGATAGTGGATATGCCGTGGTAAAGACACCGAACCTGCATTTGAGTTTCAATTGCGATCCGCGGGCTAGAGTCATTCGCCATGGGCATGCGGATGTTTTAAGTCTCAACCTATGGCTTAACGGCCATGAGCTATTGGTTGACGGCGGCAATTATTCATATGGCAAGCGTGAGTGGAGTGAATATTTCCGCGGGCCGTATTCGCATAACACCGTCGTCGTCGACGAGTTGCCCCCCTACATTCTTCCCGGTTATCAGCAGGTATTGCTGTCAGCGGAGTATTCCAAAGCGGATGCCGCTGTGGCGGCGTGTCGCAAAGATGGCGCGACCTATTATCTTGAGGGGTATCACACCGGATATGAACGATTGGCCCAGCCCGCAAGTGTACGGCGGCAAGTATGGATAGCGCCCGAAGAGTGGATGTTGATTCGCGATAACGTTGCCGGCGAAGGTAAACGAACGGTCGAGATCGTCTATAACCTCGGCAAATGTCTATTCGACGACGGTCGGGTGTCGTCCGCGGATGGGCAGAAGGTGGCCGCGATCGACGTGCGTTGTGAGCGTCCATTCGAGCTCAAGAGGTTTCGTGGCGAAGATGGAGAGCAACCGCGTGGTTGGATATCGCTATCGTATGGTGTGAAGGAACCTGCGACCACGCTCGTCTACCGGATAAAGACGAGCGGAGAACTAACCTTTGAAACTTTGATTTGGTGGCGACCTGATTCCGATCCGGTGTGGCCGGAGATCCACGGCCCAGGCAGTGATTAGATCATGTGTGGCATAGCGGGAATATATTCGCCTTCGGGTATTGTTGATGATCGCGTCGTGCGCGGCATGACCGAGATAATGCATCATCGCGGGCCGATTGAAGACGGTTATTTCTTTCGGCCCCACGTGGGCCTGGGCATGCGGCGCCTTAGTATCATCGACATCGAAGGCGGACATCAACCGCTTTTTAATGAGGACGGGATGATCGCGGTCATTCTGAATGGTCAGATATACAACTACCGCGAAATCCGAGCTGACCTGATTAAGCGCGGCCATCAATTGCAAACGGAGTCGGACACTGAGGTCATCGCACATCTTTACGAAGAGATGGGCGAGCAATGCGTTACGCAACTTAATGGGATGTTCGCGCTCGCGCTCTGGGATGAACGGAAGCAACGGCTTTTCATCGCGCGCGATCGATTGGGTGTCAAGCCGCTCTACTACTATGAAGGCGCGGCTGAATTTGTGTTCGGCTCGGAGCTGAAAGCCCTATTGCGCTGTCGTTCTGTTCCTAAAGAGATCGATCCCAGCGCCATCGCCGAGTACCTCACATTGATGTACATCCGCGCGCCGCGTACGCCGTTGAAAAACATTCGTAAGCTGCTGCCCGGCCATTATCTGACGGTCGATTCGCGCGGCGTCAATGTTCGCCGGTACTGGGACTTGCGCGAACACTATAACCATTCGCAAGCGTCGTCTGAAGCCGAAGCGATTGAGAGAGTTTTGGATCTCTTAAGAGACTCCGTCCGGCTTCGCCTGCGCAGCGATGTGCCGGTCGGCGCTTTTCTAAGTGGCGGCCTTGACTCAAGCGCAATCGTTGCTCTTGCTTCTGAATTCAATCAACAGATCGACACGTTCAGTGTGGGCTTTGATGGCGACGGATTCGATGAATTGGGTTACGCGAAGGTCGTGTCGAATGCTTTTCACACGAGGCATCACGAGAAGATCGTCAAAGTAGATGACGCGATCAGAAATCTACCGAAACTGGTATGGCATCTTGATGAACCGAACGCTGATTCGGCTATTGTGCCCACGTTTTTGATTTCTGAGGTCGCCAGCCGGGAAGTGCGGGTAATCCTTTCAGGTTTGGGCGGCGACGAATTGTTTGGTGGCTATCGCCGGTACTTTGACGGCTATCCAATCGAGCATCTTTATCGCCGTTTACCCGTCTCAGTTCAAAAGCACTTCGTCGTTCCGCTGGTGCGCAACTTCAAGCCCAGCCTCGCTAACGTAATTGAAAGGAATCAGTTCTCGGACGCATTCCGATATTTGACGCGTGTCGCTGCTTTCTCAGGCCACGAAAAGCAGCGCTTACTCGGCCCTGCTTTCGTGGATTCGGTGAATCTCGAAAGCGAATTCAATTCTTATCCGAACTCAGACCACGTCAATCGGTCTATGTTTGTCGACATGCTTACGTATCTACCGGATGACATTCTTCACATCACGGATCGCATGAGCATGGCCGTGTCACTGGAAGCCCGGACACCCTTCCTGGATTATCGGTTGGTTGAGTTTTGCTCGGGGCTGCCTGGATCGTTTAAGGTTGGCCAGATCCGACGCGAGTGGAAAAAAATTTTGAAGAAGGCTTTGGCTCCCATCCTGCCCAGGGAAACGCTGGTCCGACCCAAGTGGGGTTTTGGAGCTCCGGTTACGGCCTGGATGAAAAACGGTCTCAAGGGTGTGGTCACCGACTTATATCGCGAAAGCAAAGCCCTCGACCTTGGTCTGCTCACGCGCAAGGGAATCGATACATCGCTCACCGGTGTGGGCGGCACCCAAGATCAGTTTTCGCAAAAGCTTTGGACGCTCTTGATCCTGGAGGTTTGGTGCCGGGTATTCTTGAATTCATCAGAGGGTGATGCGCCCGCTTTTGGCCTTAATGATTTGACACGCTGAGATTATGGCCCCGGCTTCTTCCACGGTTACTGTCATCCTCCCCGTTTTCAACCGCGAGCGCATCGTGGGGCGGGCTGTCGAAAGCGCGCTGCGTCAAACATATAAAGCGGACGAGATCATCGTCGTCGATGATGGCTCTACAGATGGAACCAGCGCCGTCTTGGAAACTTTTGGCAACCAGCTCATTGTCTTGCGGCAGCCTAATCGGGGACCTTACCCTGCGCGCAATCTTGCGTTACGTCACGCACACGGGGACTATATTGCGTTTCTGGATTCGGATGATGCCTGGCTGCCAGAAAAACTTGAGAAGCAGGTTTCACTGCTTGACAGCCGGCCCGAAGTTGGGTTGGTCTTCGGTAATGCCGAGTTGCTGAATGAGCGGCAAGGCTCACCGCCTGATTTTCTGGCGGCCTTCTTTGAGACCGAGACCCCGTTTCGCGGATGGGTATTCCCGGCTTTGGTCGACAGTAATTTTATTTCGCAGTCATCAGTCGTGGTGCGGCGGAAGTGCCTGGATGAGACCGGGCCATTTCTTGAGCTACCGCTGGCGGCGGACTATCATAAATGGCTGCAAGTCTCGCTCAAATATCAAGTTGATTACCTTGATGACATCTTGTTCCAGTATTATCTTCATGAAGGGAACATTAGTCGCAAGCGGCTCAACAAGTACCAGGCGCTCAACATGCTCTTTAAAGATCTCGTGGCCACCAATCGCGATCCGGAAGCGGGAAAAATTTTGCAACAACGATTGCTGCGCTCAGAGTATGAGTTAGCTCTAGCAGAGTTGGAGCAGAGCGCGCGCCGCATGCTGGGCAGGACTGGGCCTGGCGAAACCGCCTTAAACCGCTTTACCCGTCTCAAGTGCTTCGGTCAGGTCGTGTGGCACAAGTCACGTTCATTCATCAGGTCGAAGCGAAGATGAAACTGCACGAGTTCGTGAGATGCTGACTTAGCGGACGACGCGGTTCTGTGTTGATGGCGTGTGGGTTTGAGCAGGATATTTTATCGATCTAAATTACTTTGGAAAACATTTTATTAAGACAAGCTGTAGCTACGGCAACCCGCGTTAGCGATAGCTCCCGTGACCAAGTACCACAGTGGGCGGGTCGTCCGTTTCTGATCCTGCTTGCTTGTCTGCCGTACGGGGAAGTCCTCCACGACTACTTTCGTTATCAGTTGTTTGGTTTCGCGGCTGAAACTACTGTCATTCCGACGTTTGTCTTGTTCATCCTTTTTGTCCTCATCGCAGTTTTTCGCAAACCTTTCCTTTTGATTTACGCTGCTCTTTTCTTAGGTCTGATCGGATTGGTTCTCGCCGCAAGATATTTGTGGGGACTTGATTTGACGGTAAACGACACTGCGCACCAGGCGGTCGGAGTGCGGTACATAATCCTTGTTCCGATATATATTCTGGTGGCTGGGTATGTACTGCGCGACGCCTTCTATAGAAGAATGACGACGATCATTATCCTAATAAACGGCGCCATCGCAGCATGCGTAGGAATTCTGTATGTGCTTGGCGTCATTGCATATCGAGTGGTTCCCGAAGGATCCGAACTAGAGTCCCTGTACGGCAACGGCGAGATCGGCAGAGCAGCGGGCCTATTGGCCGGCGTTAACGTCTATTCAAGTTTTCTAGTCCTCGCTCTGGTGATAGCTTGTTTTGTCTATGACAGGTCGGCGGTCATCAGGATAGCGGCCATTTCTATCATGATTTTGGGTGTCTTGGTGTCGCAGTCGCGTTGGCCGCTAATGTGCACCGTAATAGTGCTGGGAACGACGATTCTCCTTCACGAACGAAAACAAAATAAGAAGAGGTTGTTGCTGGTTGCCTTGAGTGTACTGATCGCGCTTGGCGGTGCATATTTCGCAACCAACGCGGGCAACACGCTTGTCGGCGGAGTTCAGGGAAGACTCTCTCAGGGCATGGGCGAGGATATCGGGGTTCGTCAATCAAAATATGAAATTGGGTTGAGCGCCATCTTAGAGAGCCCCTATACCGTTATTGCCGGCGCCACGCCTGAGAATCTAATCCAAGGCTACAAACAAGAGTACATCTTTTCTGATAACGGCATTTTTTCTATGTTCATAACTGCCGGGGTGCCAGTCACAATACTATTCATACTGTTGTGTTATCGATGCCTGGCAATGTTTGCTTTCGAGTGGCGACGCCTGTCACTTTGTGTGTTTGGGCTAATAGTGGGTGGGGTGCTTTTCTTCAACAACGCTATCTACTGGGATATGTGGCTGTTTCATGCCGCGGCTATTTGTTTTCTTCTTACACACTCATCAGAGCGTGAACAGGAGCAAACCGAATGAATGTCTTAGCGATAGGTGCGCACTTTGACGATATCGAATTAGGCTGCGCTGGGACCTTAGCCAAACTGGTACAGGAAGGACATGATGTGCACGCGTATGTCGCGACGCGTTCCGGGTATGCCAGCACCGATAATACGCCAGTTCGTTCGAGTGAAACCGCCTATGAAGAAGGGAAGAAATCGGCGGGCATTTTGGGAATCACTCTGCACACGGGAGCCTTTGAGAATTTCCATCTCCAGTTTAGTGAGGCTCTTAACATCGAGGTGAGACGGATGGTTGACTCAGTCCAGGCAGACACGATCTTCAGCTTGGGGCTTTGGGATGTTCATAGCGATCACTGGAACCTTGCTCGGGCGACTTTACACGCTGCCCGACATGTTCCGCGGGTGGCCTGCTATCGCTGCAATTGGTATACGTCTGATCGTCCCTTCAAGGGAAATCTTTATGTCGACATCACCGACACCCTCGAGCAAAAACTGTTATCGATCGAGGCGTACCAATCCGAATGGGACAGGGCGGGCAAGCGATGGGCCGAATATTTTACGAACCTGGCGCGCTGTGACGGAATGGTTGTCGGGGTAGATTACGCCGAATGTTTTGAAACCATAAGGTGGCTCATACCATGACTGATAGTTTTGAGAGTCGACCATTTGTTGCGGGGGATGAAGACGCAATAATTGGATTATTTTCAGAATCGTTTGGGCAAGAACTGGATCTATCAGCTTGGCGATGGCGTTATCTGGAAAACCCATACGGAGGACCGCTCATAGAATTAATGTGGGATGGTGCAAAGTTGATCGGCCAGTACGCGGTCTCTCCTGTTAACATTAGCATTAACGGAACTGAGTATTCATGTGCTCTTTCTCTGGATACGATGACGCATCCCGATTATGGAGGCCGGGGTATCTTCACGCGCTTGGCCGCTAGCGCTTACAAACGACTTGGCGATATGGGGCGGGCGATGGTATGGGGTTTTCCCAATGAAAATTCTCATCATGGATTTATCAAAAGACTAGAATGGTTCGATGTGGCTGAAGTTCCGCTGTTAACCGTTACCAGCAAAATCGACGAAGAACCGCAAACTTCAATCCAGGCGCTGGAAAAGTTCGACACCCGAGTCGATCGCCTTTTCGAACAGGAACGAACCCACTGGCCGTGTATGGCTGTTCGATCTGCTGAGTATCTCAATTGGCGATTCATGCGGCACCCTACTCGCCATTACTATTCGGTCGCTGCTTACAGTGATGACGAGATGTTGGGATATTGTGTTTATAAGCTATTCCAGACTCCGCAGCAGACAGTCGGCGACATCGTGGATTTGTTTTGCACGCAGGACGCCACCGTTTTTACGGATATTCTCATCCGCGCAATTCAAGATCTACTTCGACGTGGAGCTGTGGCGATAAATATGTGGCACAGTGCGTATTCCCCATTCTATTCGGCCGTACTAAGCTTGGGCTTTACGTCTACCGAACAGCGTACTTTCTTAGGTGCGCGGACGCTTTCAGACACACTGCCGATAGACACAGTGCGAAGTTGGGCGAATTGGTATGTACAAATGGGAGATTCCGACGTTTACTAACATCAGAATATATTGGCGAATTGATGGGCCGCTCAACCGCTTCGACAATATGTCCATCCTGGAGCGATCCCTTCCCTGGTTTGGTAGCTAATCACATCAAGAGCGATGGCAGAGCTGTGGGTATAAAGCCGTACCAGGTACTGATTATGGGACCGCTTCCACCTCCTTATGGAGGCATTGCCACTATTGTTGGTCTGCTGTCGGGCGCAGCCTTTAAAGATCAGTCCACCCTGGTCATCCAGACAACGTTGAGAAATCGCTCTGGATCAACCCGATTGTTGCACGCGGTACGTACGCTGTGGAAACTACTCGGCGCCCTTATGAGGCAGCGTCCGGATGCGCTGTTATGTTTTTCAAGCGCCTATTCTTCATTTTGGGAAAAAGCCGTATGGGCTGAGGCAGCACGCATCTTCGCTGTTAAGACGGCGGTCGTAATGGTCGATGGTCAGTTCCCGTCGTTTGAGCAGGGCCTGGGGAAGGTTCGCCGCAGAGTTGTCAAGTTTGTCCTCGGACGTTTCAAGGTTGTCGGCGTGCAGTCCGAAGGGTGGCTTAATTATTACCGGGGGCTTTGCCAGCAGGGCCGATACTCAGTAATCAGCGGAGGCGTGCCCCACGACATTTTCGCGCCGCTCTCGCGTGCCCGGCAAAAAAATGATCCGGTTCGAATCCTTTACGTTGGATGGATGATCAAAGAAAAAGGGATCTACGATCTCTTGCAGGCTGCCGAAGAGATAAAGAATTGCGGCTTGAGGTTCGAGATGCGATTCGTAGGACCTCTCTTTACGGAGGAGCCGAAATTGCGGATGGCGATAGCTTTGGCGAACCTGGACGATTGCGTCAACATTGTGGGACCGGTCGCAGAGACTAGTGGCCTGATAGGCGAATACCGCGGCGCAGATCTTTTCGTGCTTCCATGCGGCACTGAGGGATTTCCAAATTCTATTCTGGAGGCCATGGCGGTTGGACTACCGGTGGTAGCAACCACTGGCGGCGCTGTTCCGGAAATAGTCGACAATGAGATTACGGGCCTGCTGGTGCCGCCCGGTGATCCGGAAAGATTATCAGCCGCGATGGCCGTCCTCATAAAAGACTCGGCGCTGCGCCAGCGAATGGGCACAGCAGGGCGCGCGAAGGTGCTTGCTGAATATACTTTGGATCATGCCTTGGCGACTTATCAGGAATTATTCACTCGTTTACGCTCTGACTCGTCCCATATGGAGCAATCTACCGATCGAATCATGAGTAAAGAAAAATGTGCGGAATAGCCGGAACCATTAACTGGGGAAATCGCGACACGATTGATCGCATGACGGAGATTCAACGTCATCGCGGCCCCGATGACGGCGGGGTTTGGGACAAGCATCTGCCAGACGGAAATTATTTGGGTCTGGGAAGTCGCCGGTTGGCGATCATAGATCTTTCGGAGGCCGGTCACATGCCTATGGCCAACGAAAGCCGGGATATTTGGATCACCTACAACGGCGAAATCTATAACTTCCAGGCGCTGCGCAAAGAGCTGGTAGCGAAAGGACATACGTTTAATTCCCACACGGACACTGAAGTGGTCCTTCGGCTCTACGAAACAGAAGGTCCCGACTTTGTAAAGCGGTTGAACGGAATGTTTGCTTTCGCGATTTGTGATCTGCGCGACTCAAGACCGACCATGATGGTGGCGCGAGACCATTTTGGTATCAAGCCCTTCTATTATGTGCACCGTGGAGAGCGTTTCGCGTTCGCATCTGAGGCAAAGGCTCTGCTCGAGATTCCCGACGTGCGCGCGGAAGTTGATCCAGGGGCTCTTCATCAGTATTTAACTTTTCTTTGGGTGCCGGATCCTCTCACAATGTTCAAAGGCATCGAAAAGTTACCGGCCGGTCACTATGCGCTCTTTCGTGATTCAGAATTAAAACTGGTTCAGTATTGGGATTTGCAGTTTCCGAGCGCGGATCACAACTTCACTTCGTCTGAGGAAGAACTGTCAGTCGAGCTGCGCGAGCGATTCTCAGCTTCAGTCCGCGGGCAAATGGTGAGCGATGTTCCGCTCGGTGCGTTTTTGAGCGCCGGCCTGGATTCAAGCAGCATTCTCGCCGCCATGTCTGCGAACGGCGCTGAACCGGTTCGCACATTTACCATCGCGTTTCCTGAAAAGTACCGCAAGGGCGAGGTCGTGCTTGATGACACGCGCGTCGCCCGCAGAACGGCAGAGTATTTCGGGGGTCATCACACAGAGATTCTGGTCGAACCGGATGTCGTTGACTTGTTGCCGAAATTGACGTGGCACATGGATGAGCCGACCGCCGACCCGGCGATCATTGCCGCATATCTTGTCAGTCGAGAAGCACGAAAAGAAGTAACAGTGTTGCTTTCAGGTGTGGGTGGCGATGAGTTGCTGGCTGGATATCGAAAATATCAGGCGCATTATTTGGCAGAGAAATACCGGCGTATCCCCTCCGCCCTGCGAGCAAATGTGGTGGAGCCGGCCGTAGCTGCGCTGCCGTCGTTTCGCGGCACCGCCTTCAAAGGTCGCGTCCGTTTGCTAAAGAAGATGGCCCGCAGCGGATCGCTCTCGCCACGCGATCGCTTCATCATGGATAGCGTTTATCTGACCGATCACCAGCAACAAGATCTGTATAGCGATGATGCGCGCCGGGTCATTAACGGCGAAGACTCGCGTGGCCGTCATCTGAGTTATTTCGACAGCGTTGCGGACTGTGATTTCCTAAACCAAATGCTTTACCTGGATATCAAAGCATTCATGGTCAGCCTCAACTTAACTTATAACGATAAGATGAGTATGGCGTCATCTGTCGAAGTACGCGTGCCGTTTCTCGATTGGGAACTGGCTGAATGGGTGGCGTGGAACATTCCACCGCGACTGAAACTAAACGGCGGAACGACTAAACATATTCTGCGCAGGGCAATGCACTCAGTGCTTCCTCCAGAAGTGTTGAGGCAGAAGAAAGCCGGGTTTGCCGCGCCAATTGATTATTGGTTGGCAAACGATCTCACGGAGATGGTTAGTGATCTTCTCAGCGAGCGCCGGATACGAGCGCGCGGATTCTTTAAGCCCGAAACGGTTCAGCGTCTCATTGCTCAGCACCGACGCGGCCGGGAAGATTGGGCGTTTCAAATCTGGCAACTGCTGACCTTTGAACTTTGGTTACAGAACTTTGTGGACTAACTCAAGTACCTAGAACTGACAGTGCTGTTTTTTGCAAGGGAACAATTCTGCCGTAGTTAATTTGGTTGTGAAAGAGTTACAAGTTTTTGCTAAAAGTATTGACAACGAGTTCGATTAAGTGTAGAAGATCACGCTTCGGTTAGGAGTCGGCAGCTAAAAGCAAAGGCGACACCCGCGACGGAGAAACCTCGCGTCATTGAGATCAGACCCAACCGCCACCTCGTAAACAAGAAGGAGAGAAGTATATGAATCCCGCCCAAAGGCATTTCTTCGCAGTACCGTCACTGTCTAAAGTGGTCCAGCAAAGCACCAAATTCCGTTTCAGCGGGCTTCGCGTTGTGGCCCTGCTCGTTCTTCTTGGTGTGTTGGCGGGCGGTTTTGTTTACTCAAGCTCTCAGGCGTCCAGCCGTGGAGTTTCAGGAGATGCGAAATCACTGGTCGCCGGCGCGCCGCAGTACTTGGCGCGCGCCCAGAATTTTACAGCTCAGCCAGCGGGCATGAAAGATCTTTTCAGGAATCCGATGGCCCTTGCGGTGCCCGCAATGTTGCCTTTCGTGCCGGATATTTCGATCGAGGAAGCAACTTGTAATACCGCGCAATCGACTTTCCAGCTAAACGATGGCGTTTGCATAACTGTCACTGGAACCCAATACATTGGTCAGCGAATAGTTGTAGTCGATCCACAGAGTCTTATCCGATCTGCGGTGAACATCGGTTCCAGTCCTCAAGGTGCTAGTTTCCCGATCCCCAATTCGACCACCTCTTCCCTGGATGGTGGTGCTGTGATCGAGAACAATCTTGGCACCTGGCTGGTGGCGATCGTCAATGGCCGCGGCGCGGTGCTGGCTGCCTCGCCGTTTATTGTTAGAGATCCGGCCCAATCCACATCCAATGTCGAGATATTTACGGTACGCACCGGTGGCAACTTGATTCTTTCAGGCGACACGGTTACCTATGCGATCACGATGATCAATTATGGGCCTGATGCAGCCGTGAATGCGAAGTTCACTAATCCGACCCCCGCGTTCACCACGTTTTCTGCTTTGGATGGTCCGATCGACCCGCCCAGTATTACCTGTACCGACCCAGGCGCCGGCAATACCGGAGCTGTGGTCTGTACGGTGGCTAGCCTGGCTCCTAACGTTCGAGAAACATTTACTGTCCAATATACTGTGGGAACAGTCGGGGCGGGCAGTTCGGTCGACAATACGGTTACAGTGACCACGGATACCGCAAATATCAGCGGAGATACAACTGCAAGTTCTACCGGAACCGTATCCACTACCGGCACGCCGTCTGGATGCGCGCTAACGTGCCCGAGTAATATAACAACTACAGCCGACACTACCGGCCCGAACCCGGCCGATCCATCTCAGACTGTGTCAGGCGCGATCGTCACTTTCTCGACGGAGAGCACCGGCACGTGTGGCACGGTGACTTCATCGCCGGCTTCAGGTTCGTTCTTCCCGGTGGGAACTACCGTAGTCAGTTCTTCTTCATCTGAAGGTGGCGGTAACTGCAGCTTCACGGTTACGGTAACTGACTCCGGCGGCGCCGTTGGCATTGTATGCCCGGCCAACAAGACTGCTAACGCAGATTCAAATTGCGTAGCCAGCGTGACTCTAGGCACGCCAACAACGACCGGCGACAGCGTCACGGTTCATGTAACCCGCAGCGACGGCCTGCCCATGTATGACTGCGACATCAACGGTAACAATTGCGTTCGCAAGGGGACGGATCTTCCGTTCTCGACGGGTGTAACGAGTGTCACGTGGACGGCCTCGAACAGTTCAGGAACTGAGTCGTGCACGCAAACTGTAACAGTCTACGATGTCACACCGCCGACGATTACAGCCACGGATTCAACGGCCTCAGCCGACGCCAACTGCGTTGCCGCCGTGCCTGACTACGGCATCGCTGCAAATGATAACTGCGCTTGTAATAGCTCGGACACTTCGCAGATCTGCGACAGCCGGCACGACATCTCAGTCACTCAGGACGTGGCGCCCGGAACTCTCGTTGGCCTTGGTCCGCACACAATCCACTTGACCGCGAATGACGGATCTATTACTCCGGGTCCGGACGGCTTAATTGGAACGCCGGACGACATCCAGGGCAACGTTTCGCTGAAGACAATCACGTTCACGGTTGTCGATACCACTCCGCCTTTAATCACGGCGCCCGGGTCTGTGACGGCCTATACTGGGGCAGGTGCGACCACGTGCGACACCGTGGTCAGCGACGCCGCCCTGGGCACGCCGACCACGAGCGATAATTGTGGGCCAATTACGGTGACGCGTGTTCCGTCCGGGAATACCTTCGCGGTGGGAACGACAACCGTAGTTTGGACGGCTACTGATGGCGCGGGTAATCACACTTCCGCCAATCAGACGGTTACGGTTATTGACAACACGCCGCCAGTCATAACCACCAATGGTCAGACGCCGTCGATGTGGCCGCCTGATCACACGCTTAAGACGTTCCAGGTGACTGACTTTGTTACCTCGGTGTTTGATAACTGCGGAGGCGTTAGCGTTAGCAATGTCGTAATCAGTCAGGTGACGAGCGACGAACTAGACGACGCGACCGGCGGCGGTGACGGGAATACCATCAACGACATCCAAATCGCGTCAAATTGCAAGTCGGTCCAGCTGAGATCTGAGCGCGCTGGCACTGGCGATGGACGCGTTTATACAATCACGTTCCGTTTGACTGATACACACGGTAATGTGACAACGGCTACTGCCACGGTCGTGGTGCCCCACGACCAGGGGAATGGCCCCGAGACAGTTGTCGATAGCGGGGTGCATTACACGGTCAGCGGTAGCTGTCCGTAGATGCAGCATTCAGACTTTGCTATATGATTTCACAGGCATTCAACGAAAGCGTATTACTTGGCAACAATGGGAAGACTCGGCGCAACAGTGGCCGGAACGGATCCGAGTTCTACTGGCGGCCATCCCAAACTTCAACAGAAAGAAAAGGAGACTCCAAATGAACAAGTTTCGGTTCACAATCAACGCAGTGGCAATCGCGATCTTCATGTTCGCTTTTGCGTCCCTCGCCCAGGCGCAGGCAACGCGCACCTGGGTTTCCGGCGTCGGCGACGATGTCAACCCATGCAGCCGCACCGCCCCCTGCAAGACATTCGCGGGAGCTATCTCTAAGACCGCAGATAACGGCGAGATCGATTGCCTTGATCCAGGTGGTTTCGGCGTGGTGACTATTACCAAGTCGATCGTTCTTGATGGCGGCGGCACCCTGGGTTCGATCCTGGGTGGCGGTTCCCCTTCCTGCCTTATCATCAACGATTCCGGCTCGGGGTCGCCGAATTCGAAAACCGTCACTTTGCGCCGCCTCTCAATTAACGGTTCTGGGGGCGTTAACCCACAGAGCAACGTTGGCGTAAATATCGTTTCGGCGCTGAGAGTCAACATTCAGAACTGCTATATCTATAACGTGTCTCAACAGGGCGTTCTAGATTCTCGAACTGGCGCCGGCGACAAGTTGAGCATCGTTAACAGCACGATTCACAATATCGGTCTGGATGGAATCCACGTCGGCCCAACGGCGGCCGGCAGCAGCAATACGACAGTTCAGATTGACGGCTGCGAAATAAGCTCGAGCGCTCAGGACGGCATCTTCATAAAGGGCGGAGCGACTGCAGCTATCCGCACCACCAACGCATCGTTGGGCGCCGTCGGGATTCAGATCGACAGCGGTGCTTCGGCTGTGATTATGAGCTGCAACTTCAGCGGAAACGCCACCGGCATCGACAACACCGGCGGAACCACGCTATTGAGCGATGTTACTGTCGCGTTTTGCGCGACTGGCGTTGCCATTCCAAATGGAAGCGTTACTGGATTCAGCAATAACAACATTTCCAACAACACCGCTGGAAATAGTTTGTCCGGCAGCATCCTGCAACACTAAGCCGGGTTCCGAAACGTCAAGCAAGTTTTCGCTGGCAAGTTTGGGACAATAGAGTCGATCTAACCCTTGTGACTCCTACCAGCCACGTGATCCGTGGCTGGTAGGAGGCTCTTTTTTATCGATAAAGGTCGCTAATGACGAGCCGTGAAGTGCAGCTTGTCGATCTCCTCCCATTGGGCGCCTCAGAGCAGGATTGCACACCGCCAATCTGTTATTCTTTCCGGACAACGCCACCACAATCATCGATAAAGTAGCACTCAACTGCATTGGCTCATTATCTTTCGACAGTACGCCATCTGACCGCTGCGCAGATCTGGCATCGCAGTTATCGCACGATCAAGCGTCGATATTGGCGGCTTAGACGCAAACGAGTCAGTCTTGGCCCTGAATGTCGCCTCAGTTTTCGCGCCGATTTTTATAAGGGACTACCGGACATCCAGTCAGCGGAAGCTTGGGCGGATGAGATAAATAGTTCGGTGACCCGCGCCCGAGCGGCAGCCCAAAAGACCTTTTGTTTTCTTCAGCGGACTGTTTCCCTTGGTGACCAGATCAACTGGAACGATCCACGCTTAAGCCAACTTTGGCGATATCAGCTTCACTATTTTCACTACCTGCAGGATGTTTCGATTTGGGCCGCTTCAGGTGAACATGAAGCTGCGTACCAGGCATTTCGAAACCTTACTCGTTGCTGGATTGAAGGCAATCAACAGTTATCGGGTGACGGATGGCATCCCTACACAATATCTCTGCGTGTGGTTAATTGGTTGAATGCCCTGGCTTATTTTAGGGAGAGGTTGAAAGCTGAGCCCGAGGTCAATGGCCTGATAGCCAGAAGTGCATACGCGCAAACCCAGGTGCTCTATTCTGATCTTGAGCTGGATGTCCGCGGTAACCACCTGGTGGAAAATCTGAGGGCCCTTATTTGGGCGGGACTAGTGTTTGAAGGAGTTGAACCTGACCGCTGGTTTCAGCATGGGCTGGAGTTGCTCGAGGTCGAGACCGCAGAGCAGATTCTTAGTGACGGTGGTCACTTCGAGCGCAGCCCTGGTTACCATCTGGTCGTATTAAAGGACCTTCTCGAAATTGCCGTTTGGCTGCGGCGAAATGGACAACCTCAGCTTGGGTGGCTGGATGATGCGTTGCAACGGATGCGGCAATATCTTTGGAGTATCTTACCCCCGGATGGATTGGTGCCGCTGTTAAAGGATTCGACGTGGGACGGTCCTGACGCGCACGATCTGCTAACGGCGTGCGCCGTTTATTTTGACGAACCATCGTACAAATGCGCGTCATCCTTTCGGCTTTATCCGTTAATCGTCTTCGGCGCAGAGGGTTGGCAACGCTTTGCAAGTTGGCCCCGCAGTGACATTCGACAAACTTCCGTTGCGTTGCCCGCTACGGCCCATTATGTGATGCGTGATCGCACAGGAGCTGATTATCTGATCTTCGACGCGGGAAAACCGTGTCCGGACTATCTGCCGGCTCACGCGCATGCTGATCTACTTACTTATGAATTGGCGGCTGAAAGCCGTCGGATCATAGTTGACTCAGGGGTCTATGAATACACCGCCGGTCCATGGCGAGACTATTTTAGATCGACCCGCGCGCATAATACCGTGGAAGTAGAGGACGAGAATCAATCCGAGGTTTGGGCGAGTTTTCGGGTGGGCCGCCGCGCGCGACCGGGACCCGTATATTGGAAAGTAACGCCGGAATACGTTTTGGCCCAGGGTGCACACAATGGCTATCGGCGATTGGCCGTTCCAGTAACACACCAGCGAACAATTGTATCCGTCGAAAAAGTTTTTTGGCTGGTCGTGGACCAACTTTGGGGAAGTGGATTTATACGAACCGGTAACCACATCCATTTCCATCCGCAGCTTTCCCTGTCAGATGTGGGGCCGTCGAAGTGGCGAATTTATGGTAGCGCAACCTCCTTGTGGCTCTCGGCGTTTGGGGAAGAGAACTCGCTTGTTGCTAATGGTCAGAGTGAGCCGCGTCGACAGGGTTGGTATTCCGAAAAATTTGGCCAATTGGAAAGCAATACTGTCTTAACGCTGAACAAGACTGGCAAGCTGCCTTTTGTCTATGGTTACGTTCTCTGCTACGAGGCTCCGGTCGACGTCAACGTTGTTTCGCTTTCGGGCGGACATGAGATTCAGATCGTCTCACGCGCAAAAAGCCACACGCTGACGCTGGTTCAGGGCGCAGAGCCGCGTTTCGCATGAACATCGCTTACTATTCCCACTATTTTGTGCCGGAGATAGGCGCGCCGTCTGCGCGTATCTATGATCTGGCACGCGAGTGGCTGAAGTCAGGGCATCGAGTCGATGTCGTGACTTGTTTTCCAAATCATCCGACTGGCGTCGTCTATGCGGGATACAAATCGCAGTCTTATTTACATGAAAAGTTGGATGGGATTGACGTTCATCGTCATTGGACGTATATAACGCCGAACAAAGGCATTGCAAAGAAAACTCTCGGTCATGTGTCGTATGTCCCGGCGGCGATGCGGACTGGCCGGCGCCTTTCATCTGACGTTGCCATCGGAACCTCGCCGACGTTCTTCGCAGCCGTAGCCGCGGCGCGCTCCGCCAAACGCTGGCGGATTCCATTCATAATGGAAGTTCGCGATTTGTGGCCCGCCATTTTTACTCAACTGGGTGTGATCAAGAACCGGCGGATTATATCCTTACTCGAGCACTGGGAATTGAGTCTTTATCGACGAGCAACAAAAGTCGTCGTCGTCACCGAAGCGTTCCGCCGAAATCTTATCGAACGAGGAGTCCCGCATGAGAAAGTCGTCACCGTTTCGAACGGAGCTGATGTTGATTTCTGGAGTCCTCGAGCTTCTTTGAATGAAACTCGCCGGAGACTTGGACTAGAAAACCGCTTCGTGGTGCTTTATATCGGCGCTCACGGCATTTCACATGCCTTGCCCCGCATCCTCGATTGTGCTGAGCAGCTGCGAGACATTCCTGAAATCCGATTCTTGTTTGTGGGTGAGGGATCTGAGAAACAAAAGCTGATGCAGCGCGCGACCGAGCTGCGTATCGATAACGTCACTTTCCTCGATCCCGTTGATCGACAAGCAGTGCGAGAATTCTACGCGCTCGCAGATGTCTGTTTGGTTCCCCTGCGAAACATTCCTCTTTTTGAAACCTTCGTTCCGTCAAAGATGTTCGAGATGATGGCCATGGCGCGTCCGATTATCGGCAGCGTCGGTGGCGAGGCCGCAGATATCTTGCAACGTGCGGGCGCCACAGTGGTTGAGCCAGAGGACGCTCAAGCACTGACGCAAGCGATCGCTGAACTGTATCAACAAAGCGAGCAAGCACGTCAACAAATGGGCCAACGCGCGCGCGATTTCGTGGTCGCGAATTATTCACGGCAGGCGCTGGCCGCAGCCTACATTGACGTCATGAAAAGTGCTATCGCGGAGTACCGCGCCGCATGAGACGTGTGTTGGTAACCGGCGCGACCGGCTTTACCGGCTCGTATGTGGTCCCCCTGTTGCTGCGTGCCGATTATCGTGTCCGTTGTTTCATTAGGCAGACAAGCAACACAAGCGTCTTGCCGGCTGGCGAGGTCGAACTCGCCTATGGCGACCTATCGGACCCGATTACCTTCAGGCGGGCCCTTGACCAATGCGATGTGCTGGTCAACATCGCGTCACTCGGGTTTGGGCACGCGCCCAATGTGGTCCAATCTGCGGCCGCATCGGGCATTCGGCGTGCGCTTTTTATCAGCACAACCGCAGTCGAAACTACTCTAAACGCTGGCTCGAAATCGATTCGATTGGCGGCGGAAGAAACCATTCGCCAAAGTAACCTGGCATATACAATCTTAAGGCCCACGATGATCTATGGCAGTCCGCGCGACCGAAATATGTGCCGACTGATTAGCTTTCTCCGTCGTTGGCCCATCGTCCCAATTTTTGGAGACGGCAATAGTTTGCAGCAGCCCGTGCACGTTGCGGACTTGGCGACAGCCGTGGTCAAGGCTCTGGAGTCAGTCCACGCGATAGGCAAGACATACAACATCAGCGGCGCTGCGCCGGTTACTTATAACGAATTGATCGACACTGTGTGTTACTTGATGGCGCGTAGGGTAATGAAGATACATGTTCCAAGCAGCCTGTTCGTAGCTCCGCTGTCTGCCTTCGAACGAATCACCAAACGTCTTCCGATCAAGGCTGAACAGATCCAACGGCTGAACGAAGACAAAGCCTTTGATTACGCAGCGGCGGCAAGAGATTTCGACTATCAACCGCGCTCACTTGCCGAAGGAATTACCGATGAGCTGAGAGAAATGCGACTGCTGGGTGACCCAGGTTGCTGATCTAAGCGGGGCGCAATCAGCATTTGTAATCGAAGCCGACTCAAGGGTATTCTGATGCCGCATCCAGAGAACAGCGGCGCATTCCATCGATTCTGGCATTTCAAACTGCTTCGCGAGGAAATCGATCAAACCTGCCAGCTTTGATTCCCAGCGCTCGCGTTAGCAATAGCCCAGTTCGTGCCTGCCGGGTGGCACCAAAATCGTTGTCAGTGTGTTCGGCCGCAATGATTAATTATTAAAAGCCGTTCCGCGAGTCGATGAAAGAATGATTGGCGATATGAGGGCTCTGATTAGCTTCACAGTTATTTCCGCCGCTTCTTACGTAATAGTCGTTGCGGTGCGCTATTTCGCCCACCGTCACGAGATTATGGATATCCCAAACGAGCGAAGTTCTCACACTGGTTCGGTTCCGCGCGGAGGCGGTCTGGCGATCGTCCTCGTAACATTGGTCGGTATTTGGGGGTACTCTATTTTTTATCCGCTGGTCGCGCCGTTGTCTTTGGCCGCCTATACAGTTGGAGCAATCCTGATTGCGGCGATCAGCTGGCTCGACGATTTGTATTCACAACCCAACTGGTTGCGATTCTCAATACACAGCATTGCTGCGGTCCTCGCGATTTATGGCTTCGGTTACTTGCCCTTGCAACATGTCTTGCCGGGCAATGCATCGGTCATTCAAACCTTGAGCGTAATCACAACTTTTATCTGGATCGTTGGACTAACAAACGCGTACAACTTTATGGACGGGATTGACGGCATCGCGGGCGGCCAAGCTGTAGTCGCCGGGACTGCGTGGATGTTGCTGGGATGGTTAACCGGACACCCGCTCATCGTTGCGTTTGGACTGCTGCTGGCTGCCAGTACGACTGGTTTTTTGGTTCATAATTGGCCACCCGCTCGAATCTTCATGGGAGATGTCGGCAGCGCATTCCTTGGATTCACGCTTGCAACGTTGCCGTTGATTTTCAATAATAAGATTGATATCAACCTTCGCGGGCTCAGTGCGGGGTTTGCCGCTATGATCTTTGTCTGGCCGTTTGTATTTGATTCGACATTCACTTTTCTACGTCGTCTGCGTCGCGGTGAACACGTTTTTAGCGCGCACCGATCGCATCTTTATCAGCGGCTCGTGATCACGGGACGAACGCATCGATTTGTATCCTTGCTTTATATTGCGCTGGCGATGATCGGCGCCGTCCTGGCATTGGGTTGGAAGATAGGACTCAAGAGTTTCTCCTTGGCAGTCGCGATCGTGTTGCCGCTTCTCTGTCTTGGTCTGTGGATCTTTGTGAGTCGCCGCGAACACACAATCGAGAAACGATTACGTTCGAGTCTGGCTACATATGCGGATTCAGTAAGACCGGTATGAGAGGCGGCTTCTGACATCGCCCGGCCAGCGCATTTCTAGTTAGCCTACATTATGTGGAAGAGAATACTATCGCGTCGCGTCCAATTCGCGCTTGACTTGTCGGTGCTGGTAAGCGCCTTCTTGCTGGCTTATTTGCTGCGCTTTGAATTTGAAATACCTCGCGAATGGATGCACCCCATGCTGGTGCAGCTTCCCTGTGTAGTCTTATTGCAATTTGTGGCATTAAATCTTGCTGGCGTGCACTCATTCGTTTGGCGATATGTAGGAATAACAGAAATCCGCGCTTTCTTTGTGGCCGCCGCGTGGGTGTTTTTCCTTCTTGTGTTGTTGCGGCTTGGGCTGCCCGTTGCCAGCTTAGGTTCCTGGCGCGTACCCCTCTCGATCTGTGTGGTGGACACGGTGCTTGCGTTCGGGGGAGTCCTGGGTCTAAGGGTGCTACGCCGCTCCAGTTATGAAGTGTTTGAGAAACGTAAACGGGAGAAAGCTGCGGACACCGAACAAGTAAAGCAACGCGTCCTACTCATCGGTGCTGGACGCGCTGGAGTTCTGGCGTCGAAAGAGATTCTGAATCGTGGGGATATCAGCCTCCAGGTCGCCGGATTTGTAGACGACGACGTTGCGAAGCAAGGCTCGGTTATCAACCGAATTAAGATCGTTGGTACGACCAGCCAGTTACCTCGTTTGGTGCGTCACTTGGAGATCGATCACGTAATCATCACGATGGCGCAGGCTTCGCGCCAGGACATCCAGCGCATCACGAAGATCTGCGAAGAGATTCCGGTCAAGGTCAGAATCATTCCCGGTCTTTACGAACTCCTGGACGGCCGCGTCGAGATCAGTCTAATTCGCGACGTGCAAATAGAAGATCTGCTAGGCCGCGATCCTGTTCAGCTTGATGTGCAATCGATCAGCGAAGAGCTGACAGGCAAGGTAGTGATGGTGACGGGCGCCGGAGGATCGATCGGTTCAGAACTGGCGCGGCAAGTGATTCGGTTCTCTCCCGACAAGTTGTTGCTAATCGAGCGCGCCGAGTTCGCGCTCTTTAATATCGATCGGGCATTGAGAGAATCCGAGCCGTCGTGCTCGATTGTGCCGCTGGTTGCTGACATCGGCGATCTCATTCGCATGCGAGCCATATTCGACGCCTATAATCCTGAAGTTGTAATTCACGCTGCTGCTCACAAACATGTCCCCCTGATGGAGACGAATCCGTGCGAGGCAATTAAGAATAATGTGCTCAACACATTGCTGTTGAGCGAGCTTGCTTCCGAGTTCCGGGCAGAAGCATTCGTGATGATATCAACAGATAAGGCCGTGAGGCCGACGTCAATCATGGGAGCGTCTAAACGCCTGGCAGAGTTGGTGGTGCAGGACCTCGGGAGCCGAAGCAAAACGCGATTCGTGGCGGTCCGCTTTGGGAACGTGATCGGCTCGAACGGATCAGCTATTCCGATATTCCAGGAGCAAATTCGAAAAGGCGGACCCCTGACCATAACTGACAAACGTATGCGGCGTTATTTCATGACTATACCGGAAGCCGCTCAGTTGGTCTTGCAGGCCAGCACGATCGGCAAGGGTGGCGAGGTCTTCATTCTCCATATGGGCGAGCCCGTCAGCATTGTCGAATTGGCCGAAGCGTTAATCTCGCTTTCAGGAATGAAACCGTATGAGGACATCGAGATTGTCGAAATTGGAATTCGGCCAGGCGAGAAATTGAATGAAGAGCTTACTTTCGAAACTGAGGCGGCAGCGGCGACGTCACATCCGAAAATCTTCATCAGTAAGCTCGCGTCGATCGATACTTCTGCAATTCAGTTCGGCATGAAATATTTGCGGCAATTGGTAGACGAACGGAATGAAGCTGAATTGCGAAGATTTCTTAACGAACTGATTCCTGAAGCTCAACTGACCTCAGAAGCGTTAAGCGAGATACGCACGGAGCAGGCTTTTTCTTTGGCGGCGCATGGCATCTCTTAAATCATCAACTCAACTTACGCACGTTCCATCCCAATCAGGGGGTAATCAACTCTGAGCGAAGGATTATCGGTAGCAAAGCGCAGCGGTGGCGGCGCTCCAATTCCGTTGGATTCTCAGCCAATGAATCCATTCTCCAGAATAATCAACATAGTGGTTTTTTGGTCCCTGCTGGGCGTAATTGCACTCGCAGTGTTTCCTTATGGGAGTGTTGATGCCTGGTGGGAAACGACCTTTGAATGCTCCGTTTTCTTGTTAACGGCAGTGTGGATCGTTGGAGCGATTTTCGCGCGCGACTGGCAAATAAGGCGCGTATCGGTTTTGTTGCCGATGATTGCAACCACGGCCTACGCTTTTGTACAAGCAATACAGTGGCCGCCCGCCTGGCTTAACAAGTCCGCCACTCAGCACATGTTGAGCATTGATCATTATCAAACTTACATAACCGCCCGAAAATCGCTCGCCTTAACGCTGTTCCTTGGATTGCTGCTGGCTCACACGTCAACCTTACTACGGTTTCGATGGGTAGTGCGCGCTGTGATAGGTATTGGCCTCGTAAGCGCCTTGCTTGGAATTCTGCGCCAATTCTTACAGCTGCCCGATTCGGAAGGGTTTTTATTGCCCCTCCTGTTTTACGGGACAGGCTATGGGCAGTTTATTTCGCCTAACGCTTTTGCGTACTTGATGGAATTAACACTCGGATTGTTGGCCGGAGTGGCGCTGGGAGGCGGCGTGCGCAAAAATCGGGTCCTGATCTATCTGGCTATTATTGCGATTGTTTTTGCGGCGCTCGTTCTCTCGAATTCGCGCGGCGGTCTTTTAGGTTTTGCCTGTGAATCAGTCTTTATGCTGTTTGTGGCCCTGAGTTGGTACGCCGAGAGACGACTTGCCCGCGGTGGAGAGCCAAACCAGTGGCTAACATTTTTTCGTGCTTCAAAGTTGGTTCGGTTCGCCGTAATAGCGATTGTACTGATTACTCTAAGCGTCGGAGTTTTGTGGATTGGTGGAGACCGATTGGCTAATAAACTGGCTGACCAAACGGTATCAAATCAGGATAACTCGGACGGCGCGACACGGCAGGAGATATGGCGCGCGAGTTGGAAGCTCTTCAAGAATAGTCCCTGGACGGGTACCGGCTTTGGTGCTTACTTTCTCGGCATTCCGCAGTTTGAGACTAGTTCCGGCAGAATCAAGTTGGAGCAGGCGCATAACGACTATCTTGACCTTGCAGCTAGCGGCGGATTAATTGGTTTGGCTGCGGGCGCGTGGTTTATAGCTGTAATACTGTGGCAAGCGAAACGCAGTTTCGCTGTCCGCAATACGTACCAACGTGCGGCCGCGCTTGGCGCGGCCACTGGTATCCTTGGTGTTGGTGTTCACAGCTTCGTCGACTTTGGCTTGCAGCTCACAGGGATCGCTATAGTATTCGGGGCCTCGGTTGTGATCCTGGCTGCCGACGTGCCGATGGAGGCAGCACGATCGCGTCATCGTAACGGTGGCCCGCGCCGCTCTCATGACCCGTCTTCGAGTTCGCCCGCCGGGCCGCGCGCATTAACAGGTCGAAACACGCATCGCGATCTTTAGCTGACCGCTCAATGACTGACGTCTCAAAAGTGAAGATGAAACAGCCAATCGGGTGGCGGGACATCCTCCGCTGTTGCCTCGGGATTCTGGCATTGTTTGTTTGTGCTCTTCTCATTAGAGATTCGATGCGCGCGGGTGTTTCACGATTTTTTTCGATGCTCGCTATCATTCAATCTAGAGTGGAGCCGGCTGACGAGGCAGTTGCTGTGATGCCGGCAGATCCAGAGGCGCACTACACTCGTGGGCTCTCGCTGGTAAATGCTGAACGACTGGACGAGGCTCTTGGCGAGCTTCGCGAAGCAACGCGACTGCGTCCTCATCACTATTATCAGTGGCTTGATTTAGGTGTAACCCTTGACCGGTTCGGAGATCGGGCCGGCGCGGAGGCGGCGTTTAGAAAATCGATTAGCCTCGCTCCTTTGTTTGCGCAACCCCACTGGCAGTTGGGAAACATGCTCTACCGAGCCGAGCGTTATCCTGAAGCGTTCGAAGAGCTGAGGCGAGGGACTAGAAGTAATCGGAATCTTACAGATGGGCTGCTTCGGCTTGCGTGGGCGCAGGCCAACGGAGATGTTGCAGCGGTTCTGCAAATGGTCCAGCCAGTTAGCAGGAGAAATCATATCGACCTCGCGCGGTTCCTGGCTGGCCAGGGCAAGGGCTCCGATTCGGCAGCGCAAGTGCGCGAGGCTGGCGATGCCGGCAGTGATGAGGAACGGAATCTTTTGCGAGAGACAGTTGTTCAGCTTTTAGCCGCACGAGACTTTTCGAATGCACTCGAAATCTGGAGGCTGACGCACGCGTCATCTGTCAGGAACGACGCAAGCGCCCAGATTGTCAACGGAGATTTCCTGGATTCTATATTGCGTGGTGATCCCGGATTTGGCTGGCAGTTGCCCGAAGTAGCTAATGCTTCGGTTGCTATTGACACGGCGAGCCCGGGACTCGGGAGCAGGAGTCTGCGAATCGAGTTCTCAGGCGATAACGCGCCATTGACCCCGCTAGTGAATCAACTCGTTTTACTGGAACCAGGCAAGCGCTATTCATTGAGCTTCATCGCTAAGACCGAAAACCTAGTAAGCGGCGGCCCTCCGGTTATTGCGGCGCTTGCGATGACGGGCGATCCGCCGAAAATCATAGGTCAATCAGCCCTTCTTTCTGTTGGGACTACTGCATGGACACCCTATCACTTCGAGTTCTGGACGGACGACGCGACGAGGGCAGTGGTGTTTAGCCTTCAGCGTCAACCGTGTAACCAACTGCCTTGTCCAATTTTTGGCAAGCTGTGGCTGAGTAAGTTCTCGCTCGCCAAGACAAAGTGACTGATCAGTCTCAAAACACTAAGAAGGTTGCGAGCGGTCGACTAGGCCTGACGGACGTGATTCTAGGTTTTCAGCTGTGCTCACCAGAGCCTCCCTCCGAACAGGGTTTTTTAGTCAAAACGGCCAAAAAGTGCTTGACTTTGAATCGGGATCCAATGTAGAGTCCGGTTTCCCCACAGTACGTCGCAAGAGATTGGGGATTTGTGAATACTTCTAATCTCATTAAGGAAGGTGAACCATGTTAGTTAGTTTACGTCCCATAAGAGTTCTTTCGTTGTTCTTGCTTGTAGTGATTGCCAACGCTTATGTTTTCGCCAATGGAGCCATAGCGACTACCGTCAACACGAGTGAAGCCGGCAATGCAAAGGTGCTGCTGGGCAGATTGATCACCAACAGCAACAGACCGATTATTGTTAACGGTGGCGAAGCCATCACGGGAGCGATCATTCTGTCGGGAATGCAGTTGGTGACACCTGCCGCCGCTGGTGCAAACGTACAGTTAGAAAACCTCGGCACCGTTTCAATTGCCCCTGGATCGACTGTGACGCTCGCGTTTGATGCAAAGAATGTAACCGTCAGCGTTGCGGCGGGCTATGCGTCCGTTGCCACAGTTGAGGGTGTAAAAGGCACCGTTCTTGGCCTGCCGGCTGGTGGTGGAAATGCGCCCACTCCGGCTGGTGGAAACACTGCTAAGAATTGGGGCATCGCAGGTGTTGCGATAGGAAGTGGAGCTTTTATTTGGGCTATCATTGCTTGGAATAGAGCTAATAATGCCAGAGATGATGCGGCAGCTGCGAAGGCTGCGAACGCCACTTTGGCTGCCCAGTTGGCGGCTCTTCGAACTTGCTTGGCTGGCCAAACGCAGAGCCCCGTCAAGCTATGCACTAGTTTCTGACGGTTAGCCTCGTTTAAGATGATGATTAGAAGGGGCACGTCGCGCCGGTAGGCGCGACGTGTCTTTTTGTGTTATGGCGATGTAAAACCGGGTACTCGGTGTTGTTCGTAAAGGCCGGCGGGTATAACAAGTAAGTGGTACGTTGTCTTCAAGGAAGTCAAAAATTCAAGTGCTCCAAGCCCGCAACCAGGAGAGAAGGCCCTGTCTGACCTGGTTCGCGATAATGAGTGAAGGACACTGACTCAATGCTGGTCGAATCGGAAGAATTAGACGCACAGCCTGAAGAATGGCGGTCGTTTATTCATAGACACATGTGGAAGAGTGCTGAGATTACTCAACGCACTGCTGAAATGAGTCTCGACTCAATCCTTCGGGCAGCAAGCGTGGTTGCTAATTGTTTTCGGCGTGCGAATAAGGTTTTGATTTGCGGAAATGGCGGAAGCGCTGCCGACGCTCAGCATTTGGCTGCCGAATTCGTCAACAGAATAAGTAGTGACTTTGATCGCCCTGGGCTCCCGGCGATTGCTTTAACCACCGATACGTCGTTTCTAACGGCTTACGCCAACGACTGTGGGTACGAGGGAGTCTTTGAAAGGCAGGTGACGACTCTTGGAAACCGCGGAGACGTACTATTGGCAATCAGCACTAGCGGTAATTCTCGAAACGTACTTCAGGCGGTATCCGCGGCTCGCGATAGCGGGTTGATAACGATCGGCCTCCTGGGAGATGGCGGCCTGCTGACTGACCTTGTCGATCATGCGGTCGTTGTCCCAAGTCGGGACACGCAGCACGTACAGGAATGCCTGCTTACAATTGAGCATGGTATTTGTCTCGTTGTTGAGCAAGCTTTATTTGGCGCGAAATAGGATCGCGAATCATCGCAAAAACCTTACGAGATCACGTCAGTAGACGACAAGCGCACGACTGTTGCACCGAGCCCGCCGAGATTAGGTGGCGCGGTCACCCAATCCAAAACGAAAGGCGTGCGCGCTAGTATGCGGTGAAGTATCTCGCGCTGGACACCAATTCCCTTGCCATGAATAATTCGTACGACGCGAAAGCCCTTTGCGTGAGCTAGGTGCAGATATTCTTCGAGAACTGCTTTAACTTCGCGTGGCGGGATTGTGTGCAGATCGAAGACATCTGTGATTTCGATCACAACGGGTTCCAGGAAGGGAGTGTTATCGTAACTGTCGTTTTGCATTTCTGAACCTTAGCTCTATAATTTTCCGTGCTGTTGTTATCAATTAGTCCGGTCCTGCGAATTTTGCAAACCTTGCTTAGTTCATCCCGCAAAGGAGTGGCGCCTTGGCGATTCGTCTGAGCAGAACTTTCATTCTGCGAAAGCTGCATCAGTTATCAGGCATTATGCCACTCGGCATTTTTCTTCTCGAACATTTTTATACCAACTCGAAGGCCTTAAGCGGACCGGCGGATTTCAACAACGCAGTCAAAGATCTTCAATCGATTCCTTACATACTGTTCGTTGAGATTGGCGGGATATTTATTCCGCTGATTTATCACGCAGTCTATGGACTCGTGATAACGGTCGAGGCGCGTCCGAACAATTTGCATTATCCTTATGCGCGAAACTGGTTCTACACGATTCAGCGCGTCACCGGCGTCATTCTGTTTTTCTTTATCACCTTTCATGTTTTGAATTTTCGCTTTGGCTTGATACCCGGGCTAAACACGTTGTCGGTGGCTCATCATGTCGATCAGAGCTTCGATATTGTCGCGCGCGAATTCAGGATGGTTCCGAT
>Ga0137401_10000008_pt1 | contig 60900 bp, 50 predicted proteins | sample CZOMad1_1_16fung_FD_108286 | JGI IMG/M metagenome (GOLD analysis project Ga0137401, IMG submission 108286) | Vadose zone soil fungal communities from Angelo Coast Range Reserve, California, USA - CZOMad1_1_16fungal (Illumina Assembly) | ecosystem: Environmental > Terrestrial > Soil > Vadose...
ATTACAATCTCACCTGTCAATAGCAGTCCCGGCCAGGCCGTTGCCGGGCAAGTCACGCACGTCACCGCAGGTCAGTTCACCGCCACGCTCGACAATTCCAATCGCCTCCAGACGCTCCACGGCTCTCCCAATGCTGTCATCACCAGCGCCACTCCGGGCCAGCCCGACCGCGTGAGCACCAGCGCCGCTCTCGACGTGGCCTTCCGCACGCAGGGGGGAATCGACACCATTGTCCAGCAGGGCGACGTCCGCTACCACGATGGCCAACGCCGCGCTTTCGCCGACAAAGGAGTGTTCACGCCCGGCAACCATCTCATCGTTCTCTCCGGCGCCCCGCGCGTGACCGGCCAGGGCCTCACCACCACCGCCGACTCCGTCCGCCTCAACCGCGAATCCGGCGAAGCTACCGCCGAGGGCAACGTCAAGAGCACTTACAGCGAACTCAAGCCGCAACCTAACGGCGCCCTGCTCGCCTCGTCAGATCCCATCCACGTCACAGCAAGGTCCATGCAAGCCCGGCGCGATTCGGGCGTAGCCCGCTACTCCGGTGATGCCCGTTTATGGCAAGGGCCAAATGTAGTCCGAGGGTCGACGATCAGCTTCGACCGCGATGCTAGGTCGATGGTGGCCGAGGGAATTGCCGCGGGTGAGTCATTGGCGAGCCCAGTAACGACGGTCCTCGTCCAAACGGGTGCCGACAACAAAACTACCTTAGTTACAATCACTTCCCAGCACTTGAGCTACGCCGATTCGGAGCGTCGCATCCACTTCGACGGGGGTGTGACCATGCACAATACCGACGCGACGATCACCGCTCAAAGCCTCGATGTCTACCTGGCGCAAAGCAAGCAAGCGGCATCGAATCAAGCACTTACTCAACAGTCGACCACGCCAAGCCGCCTCGAAAAAGCCATTGCTCACAGCGGCATCGTCATTACACAACTCGCACGCCGCGCCACCGGCGAGACCCTTACTTACCTCGCCGCCGAAGACAAGTTCACGCTTGAGGGCGGCCCTCCGAGCATTTTTGATGCCGAACGCGGCCAGATTACGGGTGATTCGTTGACTTTCTTTAGGCACGATGATAGGGTCCTTGTGGAAGGCGGGGCTAACTCCCCTGTAATCACTAAGACACGAGTGGCACATTAAATGCACGTCCTGGCCACCGACGAGATCGGTAAGACCTACCGCAACCGCCGCGTGGTCAATGGCGTAAGTCTCAGGGTCGAGCAGGGCGAGGTGGTGGGCTTGCTTGGACCGAACGGGGCCGGAAAGACCACTTCGTTTTATTCCATCGTCGGGCTAGTCCCGCCCGACACAGGCCAGGTGCTCTGGGATGATCAGGACATCACCGATGTCCCCATGTACCTACGGGCGCGGGAATACGGCATCAGCTATCTCCCCCAAGAGCCTTCGATCTTTCGCAAACTCACCGTCGAGGAGAACATCCTCGCGGTATTGGAAGCACAGCCGATTTCGTGGCACGAACGGCGCGAAAAGCTGGAGCAGTTGATGGAGAAGCTGGGCCTGGAGCACGTTCGCAAGAGCAAGGGATGGGCGCTGTCGGGGGGCGAACGGCGGCGGGTGGAGATTGGACGGGCGCTGAGCATCAATCCCGCATTCATTTTGTTGGACGAACCATTTTCGGGCATTGACCCGATTGCTGTACTGGACCAGCAGAAGATCATCAGCGATTTGAAGGCCAGCGGCATTGGCATCTTGATCACGGATCACAATGTGCGCGAAACGCTGTCGGTTACCGATCGCGCGTACATCCTGATTGAAGGGCGTATTTTTCGATCGGGCTCGCCGGAAGCTTTAGGGAGTGACCCGGAGGTGCGGCGGTTGTATCTGGGGGAAGGTTTCTCGGCGGCGTGAGTGGCTGGCACTGGCGGCAGGTTTTGCATCCTACCCGCAAGTAACAGGAAGGCACGCTACTTTTGGAAGTGTCGGAAGGGGTAGCGCGACAGATATGCTGATAGGGCGCGCAATAAGAATTCAAATAAAAGGGATAGCGAAACTGAATGGGTAGTCTGAAGCACAATCTGAGCCTGCGGGTATCGCAGCGGCAAATCCTGACCCCAGGGCTGGTACAGATGGTCAGCGTCCTGGCGCTCAATAAGCTTGAGCTGAAGGACATGATCAACGCCGAGATTGTGGAGAATCCGGTTCTGGAAGAACTGGAAGATTCGGTACCCTTGCTGGATCAGGCCACCGGACGCGAGGAAGAGCGTGCGGCGGCAGCGGCTGCGGAGACCGTCCCCGAGAAGAAAGACCCGTTCGATGAGATCGATTTTGGCTCGTACTTCCAGGACTACCTCGACCCCGGCTACAAGAGCCGCGCGGAGATGGAAGAGATTGAGCGGCCTTCGTTTGAGGCCTTCCTTTCGAAAGCGCCGAACCTTACCGACCATCTAATGTGGCAGCTTGGCTCGCTGAGCTTGAGCCCTCCAGTCCGCGAAGCTGCGGAGACCGTCGTCGGGAACTTGAACGAAGACGGATATTTGCTGGGCACAGACGAAGAATTGCTGGGGTTGGAACAAGCGTCGTTTGAGATTATTCCAGAAGAAAAAGTTCGGGGTGGCACGAAAGCGGCATTGGGGAATCCCGCCTTAGCGAATCCTGATTTGGTCGGCCCTGATTCTGAAGGCGGAGTAATTCCCGACCTGGCCGGGGCTTCAGCGTTCGATTATCTCTCCAACTATTCGGCGCAGAACTCGCTCGAAGCCGTATCCGCAGATGCGATTTTTCCAGGCGTGCTGGTTCCCGCCATCGATATCCATGCTGCCGCCGGCGCGACCCAGGTTGGAGCAACACAGACAGGTACGGCGACGGCCCCAGCGCAAGAAGCTCCCGCTCCTGCAAAAGCCCCTTTCCAGCACGAGTTCCGCGTCAACTTCAATCGCGAGCAGTTGTACGAAGCCATCGCGGTCGTACAACAGCTCGATCCTCCCGGCGTAGGTGCGCGCGACTTGCGCGAATGCCTCTTGGCGCAGATTCACGCGCTGCAACAAATACGCGGCCAGCACAAAGACGAAGACTTTGCCGCTCACGCGCAGTTGCTGACCGACGCTGAAAACGTCGTCGACCAGCATTTGCATGCGATGCAGCTCAAGAACTACAAAGAAATTGCTCGCGCTCTGGGACGCCCCGCCGATGCCATCACCCAGGTGCTCGAGTTGATTCGCACGCTCGATCCCCGGCCCGGGCTTCGCTACAACGCGGTCAATGCCCGGCTGATCGAGCCTGATGTCGCGTTTGTGAAGCAAGGCGACGAATGGCTGGTGCTCTTCAACGACGACGACGTGCCCCAGTTGCGCCTCAATCCCGGCTACAAGAAGCTGATGAACCGTGACGAGGCCGAGCGCGATGTCCGCAACTACGTGAAAGAGCGTTACAAGTCGGCCATCCAGCTTATCAAGAACATTGAGCAACGCAAGCAGACCATCCTCAAAGTCTGCCTGTCGATTCTGGAACGACAGCATGAATTCCTCGATCTCGGCATCGACATGCTGAAGCCAATGATGATCAAGGAAGTCGCTGAAGAAATTGGCGTTCATCCTTCAACGGTCAGCCGCGCCGTGGCGAACAAATACGTTCACACGCCGCAGGGCGTTTTCGAGCTGCGCTACTTCTTTTCGGAAAGCGTGCAAGGGCCAGAGGGCGGCGGCACTTCGCTTCTCATACTAAAACGCCGCGTGAAAAAACTCATTGAAGACGAAGACCCCGCAAAACCGCTGACCGACGATCAGATCACGGCAATTCTTCAGGGGCAGGGAATTCAGGTCACACGCCGTACCGTCGCCAAGTACCGCGAGGACATGAAGATTCCCAGCACGCACCAACGGCGGGTGAAGAAGAAGTAGCCGAGAGATTCTTCAGACTTAGATCTCCGTCCGGACCGCTCAAAGGCCCCGCCCCGTCGCTATCGCAACAAAGGCGGGGCACCTTGCGGTTTTACCCCCAAACTAATCGGCGGTAACTCTTTGCGCTGAAATCACTCCCAAGATCTGCACGATGACGTTTCCGTTGGTGTCAAATTGGGTCAAAGTGAACGTTCCTGAGTAGTGGTTGCCTGTGCTGTCTACGGTTACCCGTTCGCGAATACTGGCCGGGCCGACGAAGGTGGTACCGCTCGGATCCCAGCTCAAGGCGACGTGATTGAGCTTAAAGCTGCGATAACCGGTCTGTTTCCAAACGCCCATGCAGAAGCTGCCAGTCATGGGGGGACGCCCGGAATTCATAATCTCCGTACCGTCGGCGTGCCAGGTTGCGTAGCCAGCGTCGATGGGGGCACCGTCGGGAATGTTGGAATTGCCTTTGGCGGTAAAGCTGAACTTCCAGAGCCCGGTGATAACAGCGCTGTTTTCAGAGACCTGTTCCACAAAGGCAGCGGGCTTGACCTTCGCCGTAGCTCCTTCGTAAAAGCCGCAGCCGGTTTGCGCCGCTCTGGACTGGGCCCAGAGTCCTGGAGCCAGTGCCAGGCAAATCGTGAGAAAACCAGGGAACAACGTCATGCTCCGTTTACTTTTCATTTTTGTCCTCCCTTATTGAATCAAGCCTGATTCAGGCCCACTTATCGTTCAGGCCGCCGCAAGAGGCAATGCAAAGCGGATAACATCGCGGACACCGTCACATCACCGTGCAAGCAATTGATTGTGAGTGGGTTAGCGGTTTGAGCCAAGATGGAGATACCGGTCTTTGCGCCCGTTTCTTGACGAAGCCACGTACGGGGATACAATGTAGCGGCCATTGTCGGTCCCGAGAGCGCTAGCCCGTTCATGAAAGCGACGACATCCCGCACCGCGAACTTTGGTCCCTACACACTCGACCTGCGCTCGGGCGAGATGCGGAAGTTCGGGACCAAGATCAAGATGGGCGAGCAGTCGTTCCGAATCTTATGCATGTTGCTTGAGACTCCGGGCGAGATGGTCACGCGTGAAGAACTGCGTGCCAAGCTCTGGGCGGATGACACCTTCGTAGATTTCGACCACGGCCTGAATTCAGCCGTACAGCGGCTGCGGGACTGCCTTTCCGACTCAGCGGGAAAGCCTCTGTGGGTGGAAACACTACCGCGCCGCGGATATCGTTTTATTGGCGAAGTGCGGTGGTCGGATGGCGGGATCGACGACCTGCCCGATTTCAACGGCGTGATCCGGAACGGGGTGTCGCGGACCGAAGGGCCTTCGCCGTCGCCGATGAGTCCGCCGAATGGATTAGCAAAAGAGGGAGCGCGGGCCAAAAGCCGGCGAACCTTTGTTTTCTTGGGCGCCGCGATTCTGGTATTTGCCGCCGCTCTTCCCGTTGCCAAGTCGATCCGTGATCTTCGGTTGAAGCGTGAAGCCAGGCTGATCCGCTCCATCGCCGTGCTGCCGCTGGAGAACTTCTCCAGTGACCCGGGCCAGGAATTCTTCGCTGATGGCATGACCGATGAGTTGATCACCATGCTGGCTAAGAATCCCTCCTTGCGCGTGACCTCCCGGACGTCGGTGATGCAATACAAGAAAGCACACCGCCCCCTGCGGGACATAGCGCAGGAACTCGGCGTTGACGGAATTCTCGAAGGCTCGGTAGGTCGCGAAGGCAACCGGGTGCATGTGACCGCGCAGCTCATCTATGCTCCGACCGACACCCACGTTTGGGCGGAGAGCTATGACCGTGATGTGGACGATGTGAATTCGCTCCAGAGCGAAGTCGCGAAGGCGATTGCCAGGCAAGTTGGCCTGACCTCCTCGGTTTCTGAGAACGCGGAGCGGCCTATCAAAGCGGAAGCGCACGACGCCTACCTCTTGGGACGGTACCACTGGTTCGCCTTCGACACCGAAAAAGCAAAAGAGCAATTCCAGAAAGCGATTGACCTCCAGCCTGACTACGCTGCTGCGTGGAGCGGTCTGGCGGACTCGCTAACCTTGAAAGCGGTTGATGGTGAGATTGATCCGGCGGCGGTTATGCCCCAGGCGGAGGAGGCTGCAAAGAAGAGCCTCGCGCTCGACGACTCGCTGACGGAAGCACATAACGCCATGGCCGCCGTGAACTTCTTCTACAAATGGGACTGGAATGGTGCTGAGAGGGAATCGGCGCGAGCCATCGAATTGAGGCCAGGTCTCGCGGAGCCGCATCACCTACGCGAGAAAATCCTTAACTCGATCAATCGCTCGGATGAGGCGGTGCAAGAACAAAAAAAGGCCATGGAATTGGATCCGTTTGCCCGGCCCTGGGCCATGGCTTTGGCACTTGTAGCAGCGCGGCAGTTTGATGCGGCATTGCAGGACGCCCACGTTCGCAAGGACGCCAACCCGAACGATCCTCGCATTCGTTGGATACTATCTGTCGCCTATCGTTTCAAGGGAATGGAGAAAGAATCAGTACAGGAATGGGAGAAAATGTTGGAGCTTAAGGGCCATTCTCATGAGGCCGCTGAACTCCGGCGCGGGTTTGAGCGGGAAGGATATCGCGGCGCGCTGGAGTGGAACCTGGCAGGATATAAGAAGCAAGCGAAAGACAACTACGTTTCGCCTTTCGCTTTTGCCGAAGCCTACGCGATGCTGGGACGCCGGGACGAGACCCTTCGCTATCTGGAGAAGTCCTACGAGGAACGCGGGGCTGGAATGGCGGAATTGCAATCTCACCCCGTCTTTGATTTTTTGCATGCGGATTCGCGCTATCGCGCCATCGTCAAGAAAATGAGGCTGCCTCCAGCTTACGAATAACAAGCAGGATATTAGCCCGTTCGGATCGGAGAGGATTTGAGCGCCAGGCAGGGCGCGGGCCGGTACAATTCTTGGCGATGCTCTTTTCCCAGGTGCCCGTTCGCGGTCTCTTCTTTGTTCTTCTGACGCTTCCCGCTCTCGCGTCGCCGGGTGCTTCCTCGTGGACCGGAACTGTGCGCGACGCCGCGGGAAATCCTATTGCCGAGGGTGTCCTTGAGTTGCGCTCCTCATCGGGTCGGAATCAGTATTCGGTTCGCAGCTCGGCGGCGGGCTCTTTTGCCTTCCCGGCGATCGCGGCAGGAAAGTACGAACTCTCGATCACCTCAGGGGGAGTCTCTTTCAAGTCGGCGAATCAGGTCGAAATCCGCGACGGCGTGGCTCGAACGGAGGGGCTCCAGTTATCGTCTCCGGATAAGGGCTTGGTCCTAATTAGTATTGGCGTCGGCGGTGCTCGCACGGAGCAAGAAATCGGCGCTGCTCCTCAGGCCAGTGGTGGCGAGCATCTCTCCAAGGATGAAGTCTCCGGTTTGCCCCTGAACTCGCGGGATTTCAGCAAACTGCTGCTGCTGGCCGCGGGTACCATGACCGACGCCAACGGTGCGGCGAACTTCACACAGCAGTTTGCAGTCAACGGCCAGCGTGGCTCGGCCACTGTGTTCGCCATCGACGGCGCGGACACCACAGATCCCGAGATGGGTGGCGCGACGTTTTCCAACTTTAATGTCGATGCCATCCAGGAAGTTCAGTCCAATTCCGGCGTGCTCCCGGCCGAAATCGGTCACGGCGGTGCTAGTTTTACGAACGTCGTCACGAGGTCCGGCACCAAGGATCTTCACGGCAGCGTGTTTGAGTTCCTGCGCAACGCATCCCTCGACGCGCGCAATTACTTCGATCACGTTGGCCTGGATCACCGCCGCATTCCGCCTTTCATCCGCAACGAATTTGGGGGCACTATTGGCGGTGCTGTGACGCTTCCCGGCGTTCACAACGACCGCACTTTCTTTTTCGGCGAGTACCAGGGCTTCCGTCAAATCCTCGGAACCACGCAGGTTTTCCCGGTGCCGACGGCAGACGAGCGTCTTGGCGTCGACACCACCACGTACCCGAAAACCGCGACGTCGCCGGGAGATACCCTTTCCGTGCCCGTTGCTCCAGCTATCCAGCCCGTGCTCGACCGCTACCCGCTACCCAACGATCCGTCGGGATCATTCGGCGTCCACACATACTCAGCCTCTTCGAAGGTCACGACCCGTACCGACCAGTTCTCGATTCGGATCGACCATCGCATCTCCGATAAAGCGCAACTGCTCACGCGCTTCAGTTTGAACCAGGTCAACGGGCCAGTCACCAATCCCGACCAAACGGCAATCGATCCCAGTTTTGCCATCCAGTTTTACGATCACCAGCGCAGCGCCGGCGTGACCTATACTCGAACCATTGGCTCGCATCTCACGTCGCAAACCTCACTCGGCTACATCCGCAGTACGCCGTTTTTCCCTGCTGCGAACCACACTCAGCCCGCCATCGGATTCGGCGACGGCCTATTTCAAAGCTTCGGCGCTCCCGCCGGCTCCATCTTCGGGTCGTATTCCAATCTCTATCAGCTCAAGCAGGATATGACGGCGCTCCGCGGCAACCACAACTTCAAGTGGGGCATTGAGATTCGCGTCAACCGTGATTCCACCATTTTCGGAACCGCGCCCAACGGAGCATATTCTTTCGGCGGGGGAACCGCTTACGCTCCTTACGATATTCCGTCGGCCAGCGGGCTGCACGATATTAAGAAGGGCGACCCGCTGCCCGATTCGTTGACGGGGCTGCTTACGGCGACGCCCTACTCCTACAACATCAGCGCTCTCTCCGACAACACTCCCGGAGGGGCGAAGTTCGACGAGGCCGGAGTTCGCCGCGAAGCCTATAACTTTTATTTCCAAGACAACTGGAAAGCTAGTTCTCGCCTTACGCTCAGCTACGGTCTTCGCTACGAAGTCAATAGCCGTATACACGAACAGACGAAGCGCACGTCGTCGCCCTATTTCTTTGACGCTGCGGGCAAGCCGACTTCGTATTGGAATCACAACGCTACGCAGCGCTACATTCTCAATCCGCAGCCTCCTTACAATCAGGATTGGAATGGCTGGGGTCCGCGGTTGGCGGTGGATTACGCGTTTTCCACCCACACCGTACTGCACGCCGGTGGCTCCATCACCACGATTGTTCCGAATCTCTGGCAGGACAATTTCTTAACGGCTTCCATTCCTTTTGTCTTTAATCCCTTCTTTACCGCTGAGCAGGGCGCTCCGGTTCCGTTTCAAAATACGTTCGTTCCGGAGATACTGCCCATCGCCTATGACATCCACGGACAGCCCGCCGTCCCCAACGGAAAAAGTGCCGACGCCCTGCCCAATACTGAAATCGATCTAGCGCGTTTCCAAACTGACGTGGCCGCCAACACGCCCGGCCATCAAACGCAACTGCCGGCGGTAGCTGGGTTTGCGCAGAATTTCCAGAACGGATATATCGGCAGCTACACGCTCGGTCTCGACCACGACTTCCGCGATGTCAAAGCCACTCTTGCTTATGTTGCGACCACGGGAATCCACCTGCCCTGTGTTTTTTCTCCGAACAGCTACTCCGGTGCCGACCCGGCGTTCGCCCCTTTCACCATCTTCGACCCCACTGGCAAGAGCCGCATCGGAGGCTACGGCAACGAGAGCGTCATGACCAGCAGCTCTCATTCCTCCTATCACTCTTTGCAAGCCAGCGTCTCGAAGAACTCTCCTCGCGCCGGAGTCGGATTGCAGGCCAGCTACACTTATTCCAAATCGCTCGATGACACCAGTTCCGTCCTAGGCGGCCTGTTCGGGACCGCCGGCGTCATTCTGCAAACTTTGCCTCAGGACCCGTGGAATCCTCGCGCGGAGAAAGGGCCTTCCACTTTCGATGTCACGCACGTGGTGACATTGAGTTGGATTCAGTTGGTGCCACTGAATCGCGTCAGTTTTTTTCGATCACTCCCGAAGGCGGTTACGAAGGGCTGGCAGTTCTTGAACATAACGACGTTGACCACCGGCTCTCCCTTCACCGTATATTCTGGGGTGCAACAGACGGGGGCCGGGGCGGGCGGAACGGATCGCCCCGATCTTATTAAAATGCCTAACTTCTCCACCAGCCGCGCTGTGCGAGCTGACTACTTCGGATTGGGCAAGGACAACGCATCGTTCTTTTCCATTCCGTGCCAGGTCGAACCGCAGTGCAGCGGCGTCAGTGTCCCGGGTGGTACCGGTCCGAACCAAGGGCGGTTCGGAACACTGGGGCGCAATACGTTCCGCGGGCCCGCGTTCCATGATTTCGATTTCGCTCTTGTCAAAGACACGACGTTCGGACGTCGAGCGAACGGGGAACTCGGTACTCTCGAATTTCGTGCTGAGTTCTTTAACGCGTTCAATCTGGCGAACTTCGGCCTGCCGTCAAACATCGTGCGCGGCAGCGGATTCGGAATCATCAGCAAGACCGCGGGGTCGTCGCGCCAGGTCCAGTTCTCGCTGAAGCTGATTTTCTGACCAGATTCCGTCGGCTCGGTGCGCAAATTCTTGACTAGAAGTGGAGGCTTTCGCCGATCCCCAGCCAATCTCTGGAAGTAGCACCACCGAGCCTCCCGCGCCGCCGAAAAGCGTGTACTCTACAGGTGTCACCGTGCCGTGGCGGATCCTGACTTGGCATCACGATTTGAACCGAGATCCTGCAAGAACGGAGGGCGCCCGTGAACGTGGAATACACCGGTAGGCATTTTGAGATTACTCCTGCCATCAAGAAGAACGTTGAAATCGGCCTACATAAAATCAAGAAAATTCTGGGTGGAGCATTTGAAGCCAGCGTGATTTTGGCGTTGGAAAAGCATCGTCATAAGGCGGAGATCACGATTACGCCGCGTAACGGGACGATCGTCGGAGTTGCAGAATCGACAGAGATGGTAATGGCAGTCGGCGAGGCGCTGGGGCATCTCGAGAAGCAGGCACTGAAGCACCGCGCGCGGTCGCGAACCAAGAAGCGGCATCCGAAGGGACAGAAGAATTGGGACTTAGCGACGGAAGTACCTCGTTCGGACCAAGCGCCAGCGGGAATCGTAGCGGCAGGCGTAAATGGGGCCACGGTGCCACTTGTTGTCCATAAATTTCAGACCAAGAGCAAGACTTCGGAAGTCCACGTTGTTCCGGCAGCGGATTCCGTGGCGATGCGTCCCATGACGCTGGAAGAGGCGGTGAAAGAAGCGCATTTCCGGGATCGGGACGTGTTCGTTTTCCGTGACCGTAAAGGTAAGGTCAAGATCCTGCACCGCACGCGCGACGGGAAGATGGAGCTGATCGAAGCCCCGTGAATTCGGAATTCTTTGACTCCTATGCACGATGGGGGCCTGTCCGTTCGGCCAGTGGGGTAACCTGGCCCCTTGCCGGGTGTAAGTGATTCTCCCAGAGTCGCTTAGTGCAATATCTTCCGTAACTTGTTGATTCTGCTAGGGCAGATTTACTGTCTCTTCAGGCAATTCATCCTCTGGCCGCATAAGATTCTCCCTAAGCTCTTGGTGGGAAAGCACTTAGGTTCGTGGATTCCCCTTAGGAGGCAGAATGAAATCGACAACAAATCGAGGACTCGCGGTAGTGGCAGTCGTAGTATTCATGGCAGGATCGGCGGTGGCAACGAACTTTGTTCTTCGATGGACCGGGCATGGCGTGAACTTGAGCGTGCCCGAACCTGTCAGCTTGGCCTTGGCGGGACTTGGTTTGGTCTGGCTCAGCCAGAGTTTGGTGCGGAAGTTCGGCAGAGCATAGAGAGGACTCATAGCAACATTTCCCAAAAGGCACCCTCAACTGGGTGCCTTTTGATTTTGCAGCGAAATGCTAACATCGCTCCATGTCCCTTCGGAAAATCTCAGACAAGTTGAAGAAAGAGCTGGGGAAGGTGCGACCTCGTCGGCCCGGGGAACGCCCGCGGCATGAGGAAAAGGCGCCCGAAAAGCGAGCCACCGAGTTGGTCATCATTACAGGGATGAGTGGCTCAGGGAAGGCCTCGGCATTGAAGGCTTTTGAGGACTTGGGGTACTACTGCTCGGACCACCTGCCAGTTGAGTTGACACCGCAGTTTGCCAAGCTCGTCTTGGCGTCCAAGGAGATTGAGCGCGGGGCGCTGGTGGTGGATGTGCGCGAAGGCAACGCCCTGGAGAAGTTTCCCAGAATTTTGAGGGAAGTTCGCAAGTTGCTGCCGGTCCGTGTGGTTTATTTGGAAGCCAACGACGCGGTGTTGCTGCGGCGCTATAGCGAGACTCGCCGTCCACATCCTCTCGGTACCGATGCGCCCGTGCGGTCGTCGCTGAAAGCCGAGCGTAAGTGGCTGGGGCCGATTCGCAAGCTGGCGGACATCGTTATCGACACCTCAAAGTTCAACGTCCATGAGCTCCGTGCGCACGTGCTGGAGCAGTTCACTAAGAAGACGACGGGTAAAGGCATTCTGGTTTCGATGGTGAGTTTTGGCTTCAAGCAGGGAGTGCCCGAGGATTCCGACCTGGTTTTTGATGTCCGCTTCCTACCCAATCCCCATTTTGTTCCTGAATTCAAGCCTCTGACGGGGCGCCACCCCAAGGTTGCGGCTTATATCCGATCATTTCCCCAAACGCAGGAGTTCTTGCGACGGATTTCCGAGATGATGATTTACCTGATGCCGCACTACGTGCGCGAAGGGAAGAGCTATCTGACGATCGCGATCGGCTGCACGGGTGGGCAACATCGCTCGGTGATGATGTCGGAAGAGCTGGGGAAATCGCTGCGCAAGGCAGGGTATCGGGTGAAGGTCTCGCACCGGGATATGCCGAAGTAGCGGGATTCGGTCGAACAAGACCCACATGTGTTCCAAATAGTGTTGTGCGCTCCACATGTCGTACGAAAGCCTACGTCGCGGGCCTGATTTTCTTCAGGACAAGCCTTTCACGGGCGGTGGGTCCGCCCACACAAGCCTGGGCAGAGTAGAATAGCGGTTTGCATCAAGACTTGGGCAAATGCGGTGGCTGGGCATGAGACAGCGGACCAGGCTCCTTCGCTATCTGGTCCCGTATTGGTGGCAACTCATTCCTGGGCTGCTGCTGATGGCCGGAGTTGGGCTGCTGGATGCGTTTCGCGTCCTGTTGATGCGGCCCGTGTTTGACGGCGTCCTGAATCCCGGCGAAGTTACCCACACCATTCCTCTCTTCAAGATGCCCTGGACGGGGCAGGAAATCCATCTGGAGCGGTTTGTTCCCTCACATTTTCAGAATGTGTGGACGGTGGTGGCGTTTTCGCTGGTCGCCTCCACAGTCTTGAAAGCTCTGTGCGACTACGCGGGGACCTACCTGGTGAACTACGCCGGGTTTGGCATGATTACGGACCTGCGCGATGAGCTCTATAACGCGACGCTTAAGCGGTCGGCTGCGTTTTTCCAAAAACATTCGACGGGGACGTTGCTGTCCGCGTTGATTAACGATATTGAGCGCGTGCAGTATGCCATGTCCAGCGTGCTGGCGGAATTCCTGCAGCAGTTCTTTACGTTTATCTTTCTGGCGATTGTGGTGGTGGTGACGGGCAAGCGGCTGGCATGGATTTTAGTTTTATTTATCCCGATCATCTTGTATTCGGCGCGAAAGATTGGCCGGGAAGTGCGCACGACTACGCGCAGCGGGCAGGACAAACTAGCGGAGATTCAAAACATTCTCCACGAGACGATTACGGGAAACCGAATTGTCAAAGCGTTCAGCATGGAGAACTGGGAAATCCTTCGCTACCGGGAGGCGGCGCGGAGGTTATTCCGTGCAAACCTGCGGTCGGTGGCGGCGGCGGCGCTGAGTTCTCCATTGATGGATACGCTGGGCGCGATTGCCATTGCACTGCTGCTCAAGCTGGGGCGGGAACAGATTCTGCATCAAGCACTGACGACGGGGTTGTTTTTCGCCTTTATTATCGCGGTCTTCAAGATGTATGACCCTGTTAGGAAATTTGCCCAACTCAACAATAATTTTCAGCAGGCCGTTGGTGCCTCCGCTTCGATCTTTAAGTTTTTGGACACCGACGACGAAGTGAAGGAGAAACCCGGCGCGGCCAAGCTGGGCGAATTCCGCGAGTCGATCCGCTTCGAGAACGTTGGATTTTCCTACCTGGCCGACGGCGATGAGGCACGGGAGGTTTTGCGCGGGATCAATCTAGACGTGCGGTGCGGGGAAGTCGTGGCCGTCGTGGGGTCGAGCGGAGCTGGCAAGAGCACTCTGGTCCACTTGATTCCACGGTTCTTCGACGTAACCAGCGGTCGTTTGACCGTGGACGGACGCGATGTACGGGACATCACGCTGGCCTCTCTGCGGGCGCAAGTGGGGATTGTGACGCAAGAGACGGTGCTGTTCAACGATACCTTGCGCAACAACATCGCCTACGGGCAGCCGAATGTGCCGCGCGACCGCGTGGAAGCCGCGGCGAAGGCGGCTTTGGCGCACGACTTCATCCAATCGCTGCCGAATGGATACGATACGGTGATTGGCGAACGTGGAGTCAGGCTTTCTGGAGGGGAGCGGCAGCGGCTGGCGATTGCGCGCGCGATTCTAAAGAATGCTCCCGTGCTGATTTTGGATGAAGCTACTTCGGCGCTAGACACGGAGTCCGAGTCGCTGGTGCAGGCGGCTCTGCAAAACTTAATGACAGGGCGAACGGTGCTGGTGATCGCGCACAGGCTCTCGACCGTGCGGCGCGCCGACCGGATTGTTGTGCTGGAGGGCGGGACGATCAGCGACATTGGGGCGCATGAGGAATTGATGCAGAAGCTGGGGACGTATCGACGGTTATATGAGCTTCAGTTTGAGGAAGTGGGGCCGTAGGTGTGGTTTTTCTCTGAGACCAAGGAATTCGGCGAAAAGGGCTGTCAAATTTGACGGTGCGTGACGATGGAGGTTACGAAAGGTTCCTCCTGATTTTGGGTCTCCGTGAAGAAGATTTGCGAGCATAGAGCTATGGCGATTCGGTCGATGACGGGTTATGCACGGGTGGCGGGGAGGGTGGAGGGTGGACGTGCTTTCACGCTTTCGCTGAAGTCCGTGAACCATCGATTTCTGGATTTGCAATTTCGCTTGCCGTCGGAGAGTGACGCCCTGGAGATGAAGTTGCGGCGCGTTCTGAAAGACAAAATGACGCGCGGGCATGTGGATGTGACGGTATCGCTGGATCGTGCGGGCGAAAATGGAGGCGCTGTCGAGCTGATGGTGAACAAGGAAATTGTCGGCGGATATGTGCAGGCTTTTCGTTCGGCGGCGAAAGAATTTGGAGTTTCGGGCGAACCGGATATGAACGCTATTCTTCGGGTGCCGGGGGCAATGGAAGCGGTCGCGCCGAAAATCGGCGACGCCCTGGACGATGCTGTGATGGCTTGTCTGCCGGAAGCTCTGGAGCGTCTGAATACGATGCGCGAAGAAGAAGGCTCGGCCACGGCCCGGGAGTTGCGGGATCGAATGGAACGGTTGCGGAAAGCCGCGGGGGAAGTCGGAAAGTATCGCGCTTCGGTTCAAAAGGCGTATGTGGATCGCCTGCAAGCGCGCATGACGGAGCTAGTCGGAGCGCAGGCGGATCCGGCGCGGGTGTTGCAGGAAGTGGCTCTATTAGCGGACCGGAGCGATATTCAGGAAGAATTGGTTCGCTTGCAGAATCACGTGGATCACTTTTTGGGGCTGCTCGACGCAGGCGGAGAAGCCGGAAAGCAATTGGACTTTTTATTGCAGGAAATGAACCGGGAAGCGAACACGATGCTGTCAAAAACCTCCGGCTTGGCGGGCGAGGCGATGAAAATTACAGAGATTGGGCTGGTGGTGAAGTCGGAGATTGAGAAATCCAAAGAGCAAGTGCAGAACCTGGAATGACAATCGTCTACATCATTTCTGCGCCTTCCGGTTCGGGCAAATCCACGTTGGTGAACGAAGTGCGGCGGCTGGTGCCGGGTTTGGATTTCTCGATTTCCTATACGACGCGCGCGCCGCGAGGGAGCGAACAGAACGGGCGCGAATACTTTTTTGTCAGCCGTGCTGATTTTACAGCAATGATTCGACGAGGTGAGTTTCTGGAGCACGCGGAAGTGTTCGGTAAGAACCTCTATGGCACGCCGCGCCGCTTCCTGCGCGAGGCCACGCAAAAGGACCACGACCTGGTCCTGGACATCGATGTTCAGGGGGCGAAACAAGTTCGCCAACAACTCCCCGACGCCGTCAGCATTTTCATCCTCCCCCCTAACCGGGAAACGCTGGAGTGGCGCCTGCGCAATCGCAGCGAGGATGACGATGACGTAATCGAGCGTCGGTTGGTCACGGCCCGACGAGAGATTGCGAACTACGGGGAGTACGACTATATACTGGTAAATGACCGGCTGGAGCAGGCAGCGGATGAACTGAAGGCTGTGGTCCAGGCAGAGCGGTTGCTGCGTGCGGGGCGGGAACTAGCGGAAGAAGAGAAGCGGCTCGTGGTGATGGCGGAACGTTGCCGGTTGGTCAACATGCGGGAGCGGGCGCAGCGGATCGTGGATTCGTTTCTAGATGGTGCAGGCTGAGAGGGCCTACAAACTAATGCGATCGATGGGAAAAGACGGAGGCAACATGCGGTTGATGGATGGCTTCGACAGTAACTATCGCTTCATTATTGTGGCGGCGCGGCGGGCGCGGCAATTGCAATCCGGCGCACCGACGCTGATCGATACCAGCTCGCGGAAGCCTTGCAGGATTGCGCAGGATGAGATCCGAGCGGGCAAAGTGCACTGGGAGCTAACGCCGGAAGAGAAGCACGCGGTGATGGCGGACCCGGTCGCGCTAGACGTGACACTGCCGGAGAACTAGGTTTCCGACGGCGGGGCTTCAGCCATGAAGATTGCGCTCGGCGTTAGCGGCGGGATTGCAGCGTATAAGGCGGCGGAGATAGTGCGCCTGTTGCAGGACCGCGGCGTGCGGGTGCAAGTGATTATGACTCGGGCAGCGCAGGAGTTTGTCAGGCCACTGACATTTGCGGCGCTGTCGGGCGAAAAAGTCATTACAGATTTGTTCGGTGCCGGGGCAGAGGAGCCGAATCTGGATTCCGCCGTAGAACATATCGGAGTAGCGCAGTCGATTGATGCGCTGGTGGTCGTGCCCGCGACTGCTGATATTTTGGCCAAGTTCGCGGGCGGCTTGGCGACGGATTTCCTTACCACTACCTTTCTCGCAACTAAAGCTCCTGTTGTCGTCGCTCCGGCGATGAACGTGAACATGTGGGAGCATCCGGCGACGCAGGCAAATTTAACAGTGCTACGCGGGCGCGGTGTACGCATCGTTGACCCTGGGAGTGGCTACCTTGCCTGCGGGATGACGGGCCCGGGGCGGCTGGCGTCGAACGAAGCCATCGTGGACGCCGTGCTGGAGACGCTTGGGGTGACGCAGGATTTGGCTGGTAGGACGGTGCTGATTACGGCAGGGCCTACGCGGGAGAAGGTCGATCCCGTACGGTATCTGACGAATCGATCGAGCGGGCGCATGGGATTTGCTTTGGCGGAAATGGCTTTGAGGCGCGGGGCGCGGGTTCTGCTGGTTTCAGGCCCAGTGACGATTGCGCCGCCTGCCGGCGCGGAAGTGACGCCGGTGGAGACGGCGGCGGAGATGCGAGAGACGGCGCTACGGTTACTGCCAGAATCGCAGCTCGTGATTATGGCGGCGGCGGTGGGAGACTATCGGGCGAAGGATCCCTCCGAACAGAAGATCAAGCGCAAAGGCCCCATGATGTTGGAGCTGGAGCCCAATGTCGATATTCTGGCGGAACTCTCGCGGCGGAAATCCGGCCAAGTCATCGTTGGATTCGCTGCTGAAACAGAGAATGTCCTCGAGAATGCGCGCAAGAAACTGGCTTCGAAGGCGCTGGACGCGATTGTGGTGAATGACGTTTCCCGCGAAGGGGTTGGCTTTGATTCGGAGCGCAACGCGGTGACGATTCTGACCCACGCGGATGTGATCGAAGTTCCGGAGATGTCGAAGCGCGACGTGGCGCAGCGCGTACTAGACGCAGTCGCTGGATTGCAGGCGACCCCAGTCGCAACTGCTTGAGTTTAGAAGACGACCAGTGTCACTTTGAGGTTAGCTTCAGCGCGGTTGGGTGCTTGGGCTGATAGAGACCGATCTCGCCTCCTCCTGGAAGCGGAATTCTGCTAAGTGAGCCCCATCTTTCTTCTTGCACACTCGAACATTGAATGCCCTTCTGATAGAGCGTTTTAAGCTCAGATTCGAGATCGTCGCACATGAAGTAGAGTTCGTGCCGCTTTTCCTCTCCGGAAGTCTTTTCAGCGGGATGTACCGCCACTTCCGCTGGCGGCAGGGCAAAGATCAGCCATCCGTGTCCCGCGTCCACGGATCTAAAACCGAGAACGTCCCGCAAGAAGGCGCGATCGGCGCTCGCATCACTGCTGTATAGGATAACGTGCGCACCAGAGACCATGCCTGTCCTCCCTTGCTCGCATGATTTTGCCACAGGCGGAGCCTTGCGGCCAGTATGAGTCCGCGGCACGACTGGTCGCTTCGACGACCTGATAAACTTCTCTATCCATGTCTCAGACGCTCAGTCCTCAGATGAAGGAAGCCCTGGCGGCTCGGGTGCTTTATTACCGCGAGATGGGGATTTACGATTTCTATCGCAGGGAGGGTGGGTTTGCGTTGAGCCTAGACGAAACGAGTGCGGATATTGAGGCGAGCCTGCGGTCACAAAGTTCCTTTGCACTTCATCCTGTAGAAGAGCGAGATGAAATGGCTCGAAAAACGGTAGCTGCGCCGGTGGCGTCGGATGTAACGCTGGTGGTGTCGAAGGCGGAAAAGGATGTTAAAGACCCGGTTACAGCGCTCAAGATGATTCGCGAGGACATCGGGGACTGCAAGCGCTGCAAGTTGTCCCAGCAGGGGCGAAAGCAGATTGTGTTTGGAGTGGGTGATCCCCGGGCGGAACTGATGTTTGTGGGCGAGGCACCGGGCGCGGACGAAGATCAGCAGGGCGAGCCGTTCGTGGGGCGAGCCGGACAGTTGCTCAACAACATGATCAAAGCCATGGGCATCGCGCGCGAGCAAGTGTATATCGCGAACGTGGTGAAGTGCCGTCCACCGTCAAATCGCACGCCGGAGAGGGATGAGTGCGATACGTGCTCGCCGTTCCTGATGCGGCAAATTGCGGTAGTACAGCCAAGGGTGATCGTGGCCTTAGGTGCGGTGGCGGCAAAGAATCTGCTGGCCGTGCAATCATCGCTCGGAGATTTGCGCGGACGGTGGTTTGAGTATCGCGGATGCAAGCTGGCGGTGACGTACCATCCGGCGTTCCTGTTGCGTGATCCCCGGCAAAAGGCAGAGGCGTGGAAGGATTTGCAGATGGTGATGAAGGAGTTGGGGTTGAAGCCACCGGCGAAGAGCGACTCGAAGAACGAGACGAACAGCGAAGCTTAAGTCGTTGTCCCCAACGTGATTTATCCTTGCAAGGCGTGTCTGAAGAACTCCAAGGACAATTGACACTATCGCCGCCGCCGACCAGAACGGTTGAGGAGAGACTCGCCTTCTGCGACGTGGCCTTGCCGGTGCCTGTGGATACTGTGTTTACGTATCGGGTGCCGGAGGGCTTGTCGCCGTTGGTTGGCGGGCGCGTCCTGGTCCCGTTCCGGCAGCAGCGCTTGTCGGGCATTGTGGTGGAGTTACATGGCCGCGCACCGTCGGTGACGGCGAAGAACGTCCTCAGTGTCCTCGATGCAGCTCCAGTGCTGGATGAGGCGCTGCTGAAGTTGGGGCGATGGATCGCGGATTATTATCTCGCGCCGCCCGGTGAAGTCCTGCGGACGATGTTGCCGCTCGGGGCGGAGTTCCAGAAGACGATAGCGTACCGCATCACCGAGACGGGACAGATGGCGCTGCATTCGGCGGGCATGATGGGGTCATCGAAGCGGGCACAACGGCCGCCGGAAGAGCAGATGATCGAGTTCCGCGTACTCGATTACTTAGCCGCGCGCGATTGGGTGAAAGAAGCGGCGTTGCGGAGCGCGACGGGAGCGTCGACAAGCCGGATGGCACGCGATCTTCTGGCTGGGATGACGCGAAAGGAATGGATCGAGCGGCGGGACTTCTCGGACGCGAAAGACGCTGCGCGACTTGTGCAGATCGCTGTGTTGAAGAGCGAAGAAGGAAAGCTGAATGCGAATCAACGAACCTTGCTGGTTGCCTTGTCGGAGACTGGAGGCAGATTGCCTGCGCAATCGCTTCGCGAACTTGCGGTGCCTCGTTCCACGTTAGCGACGCTAGTCAAGCGCGGACTTGTGGATCTGCTAGAAGAGCCCGCTCAGTTCGCGGCGCCGCAATTCAAGCCGCGCCGCTCGCCTTTTGATTTTCAGCTGACAGCGGCTCAGAGGAACGCAGTCGACACGATCCGCGCAGCCGTGGACGGACGTGAGTTTCGCGGAGTCCTATTGCATGGTGTAACCGGCTCGGGCAAGACGGCAGTGTATTTGACCGCCATGCATGCCGTCCTGGAGGCGGGGAGATCGTCGATCTTGCTGGTGCCGGAGATCGGTTTGACGCCTGCGGTCGCGGCGGACTTGCATCAGATTTTTGGAGAGGAAGTCGCGATCCTGCACTCCGCTCTGACCGGGAAGGAGCGGGCCGAGCAATGGCATCGCATCCGCCGAGGTGAGGCGCGGGTGGTGGTGGGTACACGCTCAGCCATCTTCGCGCCTGTTCCAGACCTGGCGCTCATTCTGGTGGATGAAGAGCAGGATTCATCGTATAAGCAAGAAGAAACTCCCCGATACCACGCCCGCGATGTCGCCGTGATGAGGGCGAAGATGTCGGGAGCGGCCGTCGTTCTGGGCTCGGCAACACCATCGCTGGAGTCGTACTTCAACGCCTTGCCAAGGAAGGGCGCACCTAGCAAGTATGCCTTGATCGAACTGCCGGATCGCGTAGAGTCGCGTCCACTTCCGGAAGTGGAAATATTGGACATGCGGCAAGAGTTCCAGGAAACTGGCCAGGAGCAGGTGGTTTCGCGCAAGCTGCACGCGGAAATCGCAGAGCGTCTGGAGCGCAACGAGCAGGTCATGGTCTTACTGAACCGGCGCGGATATTCTCCTGTCGTGCTGTGTCGGTCGTGCGGAAAGACACTGGAGTGCATCAACTGCGCCATTGCAATGACGCATCACAAGCGCTCGCATCGCATGGAGTGCCATTACTGCGGATACACGGCTCGCGTGGCGGAGAACTGCGCGCACTGTGGCAGCGAGTATGTCTATTTCCTGGGGACCGGGTCCGAGAAGCTCGAAGAGTTGCTGCACGGGATGTTTCCGCGCGCGCGCATCGCCCGACTGGATCGCGATACCGTGCGCGGACGCTATGATTTCGAGCGAGTTCTGGGCGCGTTGAATGCAGGCGAACTCGATATCCTGGTGGGCACGCAGATGATCGCCAAGGGGCATGACGTTCATGGTGTGACCCTCGTAGGCGTAGTGGGGGCCGATACAGCGTTAGGACTGCCGGATTTCCGCGCAGCCGAACGAACATTTCAATTGCTCACGCAAGTCGCGGGCCGGGCAGGCCGGGGAGACAGTCCTGGCAAGGTCGTGCTGCAGACGTTTTTCCCCGATCACTACGCCGTTCAATACGCCGCACGCCATGATTACAGCGGCTTTTACGACAAGGAACTGCGTTTCCGGAGCTGGATGCATTACCCTCCCTACAGCGCCCTGTCGAATGTTCTGGTGCGCGCCGCCAAACTTGACGACGCGCTGCGCTGGTCAGGAACGTTGGGTAAATGGTTCGAGACGACACGGCATGAAGGCGTTCGAGTGCTGGGCCCGGCGGCGGCGCCCATCGTGCGGCTCAAGCAGGATTTTCGTTATCACTTTGTCTTGAAGTCCGAGAGCCGGGAGAAGATGAACCGCTTGCTACGCGCGATGCTGGCGCACGCCGCTGTGGAAAAGATTCCGCGCACCAATCTGGTGGTGGATGTGGATGCGTTGTGGCTGATGTAACAAGTTTGAGCCGCATCTCCCTCTGTACGGAACGAAAGTTACTTGCGAGTGCTGGGGATCACTTGTCGCCCGTTAGAATTGAAGCGACACGCCCGCACCCAAAGTGCCGTCAAGAATCGATTTAATACGGAGAGGTGAATGAAGCCAAAGCAAAACACGCCGGTGATTGCGTATTTCTCCATGGAGATTGCGCTGGATCCGAACATTCCAACCTATAGCGGCGGCTTGGGAATGCTGGCGGGTGACACGCTACGCTCGGTGGCGGACTTGGCTGTGCCGCTCGTCGCGGTTTCGCTCGTGTATCGCCGAGGGTACTTTCGGCAGCATCTCGACGGGAACGGACAGCAGACCGAGCGGCCGCAGCCATGGGATCCGGATCGCACGCTCGAGGCGGTAGACGCACGGGCGACGGTGGAGATTGAAGGACGGCAGGTCACGGTGCGTGCCTGGAAGTACACAGTGATCGGTGTCACGGGGGCGACCGTAGCGGTGTATTTGCTGGACACGGATTTGCCCGAGAATGCACCCCAAGATCGAGAACTGACGAATTCGTTGTATGGTGGGGATTCGCACTATCGGCTCTGTCAGGAGATTGTGCTGGGGCTGGGCGGGCTGCAGATCCTGCAACAGATGGGGTACAACGTACTGCGCTATCACATGAATGAAGGCCATGCGGCGCTGCTGGCATTGGGCTTGCTGGAAAGACGCCTCAGTCAGAGCTTTGCAGGCCGCGTGAAGCAACTGGACGTCGACAGCGTGCGCAGCCTGTGCATCTTTACAACACACACGCCGGTTCCGGCGGGCCATGATGAATTCACGCGCGAGCTTGCCGAGCATGTTCTTGGCACGGAGCGAACGGCGCTGCTCACCGAAGCCAGCGTGTGGAAGGGCGATGTCCTGAACATGACTTACTTGGCGCTGCAATTCTCGGGCTACGTCAATGGAGTTGCTATGCGGCATGGAGAGGTATCCAGGGACATGTTCCCGGCGTACGTAATCAGTGCCATCACCAATGGCGTCCATGCGCTGACCTGGGCGGCGCCGTCATTCAAAGAGCTGTTCGACCGCTACATTCCAGCCTGGCGTACGGATAACAACTACCTGCGATATGCCATCAGTATTCCGCTGGAAGATATCCGCGAAGCGCACGTGCGCGCCAAGAAGCGGTTGTTCGGTGAGATCAAAGAACGCATGGGCGTGGAGCTTGATCCCAATGTCTTCACCATCGGATTTGCCCGGCGCGCCAGCACGTACAAGCGTGCGGCGTTATTGTTTCAAGATCCGGAACGGCTACGCCGGATCGCCCGCGAGATCGGACCGATTCAACTGGTCTATGGCGGCAAGGCGCACCCGCGCGACGAAGGCGGCAAAAAACTGATTCGCGACGTGTTTGGCGGTGCGTCCTCGGTGAAGGACGTGATTCGCACGGTATATGTTGAAAACTACGACATGCACTGGGGGGCACTCATCACCGCTGGCGTGGATGTGTGGCTGAACAATCCCATGCGCCCGCAAGAAGCCTCCGGCACTAGCGGCATGAAGTCGGCCCTGAATGGCGTGCCCAGCTTCAGTGTGCGTGACGGCTGGTGGATTGAAGGACACATTGAAGGCGTAACGGGATGGTCGGTAGGGAACTCTGAAGACGAGGAAGATCACGAGTCCGAAGTGAACTCCCTGTATACAAAGCTTGCCACCGATATAATCCCGATGTATTACAGGCAACCGGAGCGCTACGACAACGTAATGCGCATGTCGATTGCTCTGAATGCGTCGTTCTTTAACACGCAGCGCATGGTGCAACAGTATGTCTCAAACGCCTATAAAGTGCGAGGGGAAGGCCGGCCGGCGGTGCCACGTAAGGGCGAAGCTGAGTAATTCCAACTGCCCCGGTCGCTTCAGTTGCCTTGTGTTTATCTGGCAAAGAGTGTGTGGAAAGCGTCCGCCGCGCGAAGGCCGTTGATCGGAACAGGCGTGATGGCAGCCAGCAAAACTAAGACCATGAGGAGCGCAAGCATCTTGCGTTTTCGATCCAGGCCCGGCCACGGGGGAACCGGAGGATGCTGCCATCCAGTGGTGAGTAAGACGATTGCCCAGAGCCACCATCCCAGCCACTGCAATCCCATCGGAATTAACGCACCCGCTGTGAGGAGGGTGATCCACCGGTGTCCGCGAGGGAAGACTGCGTAGATAATGTGGCCTCCGTCCAGTTGGCCTCCGGGAAGAAGGTTGAGCGAAGTTACGACCATGCCCACCCAGGCGGCGAAGGCGATGGGATGCAGGTAAACGCGGTCGAGACTTAGGAGGTGCACCGGAGCACGGGTGAGAGCAGCGAGAATGTGTTGTGCTGCGTTAAAGATGAAGGGGTGGCCGAACTCGATGTCGGGCGGAACCACAAAAGGCGGTCTCGGTTTGGAAAGGCTGAGTCCCAGGAATACAGCGGATAGCGCGGGAACAAAGCCAGCGATGGGTCCGGCAATTCCAATATCGAAGAGAGCAGTGCGCGAGCGGATGGCGCTGCGGATGCGGATGAACGCGCCCATGGTGCCGGCCAAGCTGGGAAATGGAATGAAATAGGGTAGGCTGGCCCAAACCCGGTATCGCAAGCAGCAGAGGTAGTGACCCATTTCGTGACAGAGCAGGATCAGCAGGAGCGTTGCGGAAAAGGGAATTCCAAGTAAAAGGCGCGCGGGGTGCTGGAGAACCCATTGCCAGGGGAAAAAGGGAGCGGCATGGTCGTCGGCTGAATACGCAGCGAAATTGTTCTGGAAATTGAATTGCATCCCGGCTCCGACGGTGAGCGTCGTCATAACGGTGGCCAACAGCAACAACGCGTGCAGCCAGTAGCACTCTCGCACGGGGTGCACGACTGTGACTTCGGCGGCTACGGGCAGGAGCGGCGTGAGGCGCGGAGCCAAATCGGAGGTAGTCTCGGGTATCGGATCGGACATTCGTTCGGACATCAGTTCGGACATCAAGTTGGGACGTGCGCTTCGACGGTAAATCGACGACAATTCAGCGTTTCAGCGGGTTCTATGAACACTGTAACGGAGAGTGAATGCCCTGCGCCAGTTGGCGCAAAAGCTGGCTAGACCTGAGAGAGGCGCAACCTCTCGCGGACGATGCGGAGAACCTTGCCGTGGGTTTCGATCGGCGTTCCCCGGGCATCGATTAGGGCAACGCGCTTGGGTTCGCGTTCGGCAATTTCGAGAAACTTATCGTGGACGCGGCCAAAGAACGCCCGACTCTCCTGTTCGAAGCGGTTTTCATCGGCGTGTCCAGCAGCAGCCGTGACGAGATTACGATGCTTCGCTCGGGACAGGCTGACGGTGAGGTCGCAATCGAGTAACAGTGTCAGATCTGGCTGGATGTTGTCGCAAAGAACGCGATGCATGGCCAGGACGATTTCGCTGCCGAGCTCACGTCCTCCGCCCTGGTAGGCCTCCGTCGAATCCGTAAAACGGTCGCAGAGGACGTAGTGGCCCGCTGTCAGTGAAGGCAAGATCAACTCTTGCAAATGCTGGGCGCGAGCCGCGAACATCAATGCCATCTCGGTACGCGTGCCGAGGCCATGGGTTGCAGAGTCCAGCAGCATGTGGCGGATAGATTCTCCAATGGACGTGCCGCCGGGTTCCCGCGTCAGTAGCACTTCCAGACGCAGGGAGCGCAGCTCTCCCGCCAACTTCTCAATCTGTGTACTTTTGCCGGAACCATCCAGCCCTTCAAACGTGATGAAGAGCCCACGTGTTTTCACGGGGTTATGGTAGCAGGGCGGAATGCGTGTTGCGAATCTCCCTCCAGTCGCGCTGGCGCTGCGTGCACTGATATATTCGAGGGTCCATCATGCTCGACTGTTGGCTTTTAGGAGATCGAAAAAATGAAATGGTCCCAGTTGTTCGTCCCTGTCTTGAGTCTGATGTTTTCTCCGTGGGCTGTCGCGGAGACGAAAGGGACGGTTGCGAAACCTGCGCCCACAATCACCGTGGCGCTGGATGCCACAGAAGCGCCACGTAAGATTCTTCACGCCAGGCTGACAATTCCCGCAAAACCGGGTTCGCTGACTCTTTACTATCCCAAATGGATCCCCGGCGAGCATGAGCCGTCGGGGCCGATCGCCAACTTGACCGGCCTACACTTCCGCGCCAATGGCCAAGAACTCACTTGGAGGCGTGATCTTCTGGATGCATGGACGTTTCATGTGGATGTGCCTGCTGCCGCGAGCAGCGTGGACGCGGCGCTCGACTATCTTTACCCGGCGGTGCTCGAAAGTGGGTTCAGCTCGGGATCGTCGGCGACGGAAAAGATGGCGGTGATCAGTTGGAACCAGGTCCTGCTCTACCCGGCCGGGTGGACGTCGGATGAGTTGAAGTTTGAGGCATCAATGCGCATCCCTGCTCGTTGGAAGTTTGCCTCTCCTTTGTCGGTCGCATCGCAGGAGGGTGCAGAGGTTCGCTTCGCGCAGGCGTCGTTGACCACTCTGGTCGATTCTCCGGTGTTGACTGGCCAATACATGCGTATGGAGCCCACGAGCGAAAATCCGCACCACGAGTTGGATTTGGCAGCCGATAGCGCTGCGGCGCTGGATGGCCCGCCCGATTTCTTCGCGCACCAACGCGAGCTCGCCGCCCAGGCGCAAAAACTCTTCGGAGCGCACCATTACCCGAGCTATCACTTTTTGTATAGCTTGAGCGATCACGTGGCGCATTTCGGCCTTGAGCATCACGCGTCGGACGACAGCCGCGTGGATGAGCGTGGGATTGTCGACCCGTTGAAACGCAAACTGTTCGCGGGACTGTTGCCCCACGAGTTCGCGCATTCGTGGAATGGAAAATATCGCCGCCCGGCGGACTTAGCCACGCCAGACTACCAAAAGCCGATGCAGACCGATTTGCTCTGGGTCTACGAAGGCTTGACGTCCTATCTGGGGGACCTGCTAAGCGCGCGCAGTGCCATCCGCACGCCGGAGGAGGCTCGCGACAATCTGGCAGCAATTGCGGCTGACCTCCGGTACCGCCCCGGCCGCTCGTGGCGGAACCTACAAGACACGGCCGATGCTGTGCCGGCCATGGAAGACTTTACCCCGACGTGGCAGTCGTGGCGGAGGGGTCTCGACTACTACGATGAAGATGTTCTGAACTGGCTTTGGGTGGACGTGCTGCTCCGGCAACAGACGGGCGGCACGAAGTCAATGGACGATTTCTGCCACGCCTTCCACGGCGGGCCCAGCGGCACGGCGGAAGTGAAGACCTACACGTTTGACGATGTCGTTAACACTCTCAACGATGTAGCTCCTTATGACTGGCGAAAGTTTTGGACCGAGCGCTTGACGAATCACGGGCCGGGAGCTCCGCTTACGGGGCTCGAAAACAGCGGATGGAAGCTCGTTTTCAACGAAATACCTTCCGATTTGACGCGGGCCACCGAAGAGGATCGCGAACTTGTGGACTCTAGATTTTCCTTAGGGCTCAATCTGCGGGCCGATGGCGGGATCCTGGATACAGTGGAAGGCTTGCCCGCAGCCAAAGCGGGCATCGGCCCTGGAATGAAACTGTTAGCCGTCAACGGGCGCAAGTTTACGAGGAATGTTTACCGGGACGCGCTCAAGGCAGCCAAGAGCGATTCAGAACCGATTGAGTTGCTGGTGGAGAACACGGACTATTACCGCACCTTCAAGATTAGCTATCACGATGGCGAAAGATTTCCGCATCTTGAGCGGGATGAGTCGAAGCCTGATCTGTTAAGCGCAATCTACGCGGCGAAATAAGTGCAAATGGCGCCGGAAGATTTCCGGCGCCATTTCTTCACGCGCATGTCCTAGACTCCGACGGCTTGATACTCCGCGTACACGCCCTTGAAGTCCGTGATCTTGTGGTCGTTCTCGAAGTGCCAGATGCGAGTCGCCACTTCGTCGATTAAGTCGTGGTCGTGGGTGACGATGAGAACTGTTCCCTGATAACGCTGCAGCGCGATATTGAGGGCATTGATCGATTCGAGATCCAAGTGGTTCGTGGGCTCGTCGAGAACGAGGATGTTCGGCTTTTGCAGCATCAGCTTGCAGAACAGCAACCGCGCTGCTTCGCCGCCTGAGAGCGCCTCTGTTTTCTTGTTGCCTTCTTCCTTCTGGAAAAGCATTTGTCCGAGCAGCCCGCGAATTTCTTCGGTTGAGGCGCCCGGCTCCCACTGGTGCAGCCAATCGAAAACATTCGAGCCTTTTTGAATCAACTGCTTGTGATCCTGCGCGAAGTAACCGACCGATGCTTCGTGTCCCCAGTTCACCTTGCCTCCGGAAATAAAAGCGCCGTCATAGCTGCTCGTCTGGCGCAGCTCGGATTCGGGAATGGTTGGCGAGCTGGCGAGGAGCGCGTTGAGCAAAGTAGTTTTCCCGGCGCCGTTGCGCCCGATCAGCGCGACTTTCTCGCCGCGCAGCAGGCTCGCCGTGAAATCTTTGATCACTTCCTGGTCGCCGTAAGACTTCGCTACGCCTTCAAATTCCAGCACATGCTTGCCCGAAGGCCGCTTCTGTTCGAACTTGATGTAAGGGCGGGCAATGTTCGATCGCGCCAGGTCGGTAACCTGCAATCGTTCGACTTCTTTCCGACGCGATTGCACCTGACTGGAGCGTGTTCCGGCGGAGAAACGCGCGATGAATTCGTTAAGCTGCGAAATCTTCTTCTCGCGTTGCGCATTCTGCGACTCGATCTGCGAGCGAATCTGCGTTTTCGCAATCACCATGTCGTCGTAGTTGCCTGTGTAGGTGATGATCGTCTCGTAGTCAATATCCGCGATGTGCGTGCAGATGCTGTTCAGGAAGTGGCGGTCGTGCGAGATCGCGATCAGGACGCCGTCATAGTCGTTGAGAAAAGCCTGCAACCAGTGGATGGAGTCCAAGTCCAGGTGGTTCGTAGGTTCGTCGAGTAGCAGCGCTTGCGGATGTCCGAACAACGCTTGGGCGAGAAGCACGCGGACTTTCTGTCCGCCTTGGATCTCACCCATTTTGCGTTCGTGCAGTTCGTCAGGGATGTCCAAGCCTTGCAGCAAGATCGCGGCATCGGCTTCAGCGGAATATCCGTCTTCCTCGCCGACCACGCCTTCGAGTTCGCCCACGCGCATGCCGTCTTCATCCGACATTTCCGCCTTGGAGTAAATCTTTTCCCGCTCTTCCAGAGCTGTCCACAGGCGTTTGTTACCCATAATCACCGTGTCGACCACACGGTAAGCGTCAAAAGCGAACTGGTCCTGGCTTAGCACGCCAAACTTGCGTGGCCGGACGACGGTGCCCTTCTGCGGGTCGAGTTCTCCCGTCAGCAGCTTCATGAAGGTGGATTTGCCAGAGCCGTTCGGGCCGGTGAGGCCATAGCGCTTCCCCGGCGTGAAGGCCGTGGACACATCTTCAAACAGAACTTTAGCGCCGTAGCGCATGGACACATTGCTGACAGAAATCATGAGGTTTCAGGGAACTTCCAGGGAAAATTGCCGACTGCGAGGGATCGCAGCGATCTCCTCAAGAATATCACGATAGGCTGGATTTTAGCGGCAACTCCACACACTGAAGGGCGCGAGCATGGTAGCCTTTTCGTTCTGCGTTGTTGCCACGGAACCACTTCCTAACCGCTTCCCGAGGAGCCTATGAGTCGGAATCCTGTTCATGTCGATCTGCAAGCCATGGCGCGGCAAGTTTTGCGGCAATACGGGTTTGACCCGGATTTTCCCGCTCCAGCCAGGCAGCAGGTCGCGCAGTTGCAAGCTCACCCGCCACAGCTCGCTACCGGCGGTGCGGTTCGCGACCTTCGCAACCTGCTGTGGTCTTCCATCGACAACGACACCTCACGCGATCTTGACCAGATTGAGTACGCCGAGCGCCTGCCGGATGGCTCCGTCAAGGTTCTCGTCGGCATTGCGGATGTCGATGCCTATGTGCCGAAGAATTCTCCCATCGACCTGCATGCGGCCCAGCAGACCTGCACGCTTTACACGGGCATACACAATTTCTCGATGATTCCGGACGAGCTTTCGACTGGGCTTACCTCACTTCTCGAAGGCGCCGACAAGCTTTGCCGGGTGACCGAATACGTGGTCGGGGTGGACGGCAACGTCGCCTCAAGCGATTTTTATTCTGCATTGATTCGCAATAAGGCGCAGCTTGCCTACAACGCGGTCGGCGCATGGTTGGAAGGCCGCGGGCCCGCGCCGGAGAAGGTCGCTGCCTCGCCGGAGATGCAAGCGCAGCTCAAGCTGCAAGATGAGGTGGCACAGGCCTTGCGGGTGCAGCGCTTTCGCCGCGGCGCCTTGAACCTTGACACCAACGAAGTGCACCCGGTCATCCTGAATGACGAAGTGGTCGATGTCCAGAAGCAGAGCAGAAATCATGCTACCGAGTTAATCGAAGATTTCATGATTGCCGCCAATGAGATGGTGGCGCGCAAGCTGGAACCGGTTTCCTCTCTGCGCCGGATTGTGAAGACGCCGGAGCGCTGGGATCGCATCGTGCAATTGGCGGCCTCGCTCGGCGGACACTTGCCTGGAGAGCCGGATTCGAAAGCCTTAAACGATTTCCTGCTGCAGCGTAAGGCGGCCGATCCGGTTCACTTTGCGGATCTGTCGTTGGCTATGGTGAAGTTGATCGGTCCCGGGGAGTATGTGCTGGAGCGCCCCGGCGACAGCGTTTCCGGTCACTTCGGTCTGGCCGTGCAGGATTACACGCACTCCACCGCGCCCAACCGGCGCTTTCCCGACTTAGTAACGCAGCGCATTCTTAAGGCTGTGCTGGCTGGCCGACCTGCTGCGTACTCCGATGCCGAACTCACGGCCATCGCCGCCAACTGCACGCTGAAGGGCAACGCCGCGCGCAAGGTGGAGCGCGGCATGGCCAAGCGCATGGCTGCCGTCGCGATGAGCAACCGCATTGGCCAGGTCTTCGACGCCATCGTGACCGGAGTGAATGAGCACGGCAGCTTTGTGCGCGTGATCACTCCGCATATCGACGGGATGCTGGTGCGCGGAGAAGAGGGTTTGGATGTTGGTGACAAAGTCCGCGTGCGCTTAGTTCGCACGGATGTCAGCCAGGGGTATATTGACTTCGAGAAGGCGCACTAAGTTGGGCCGGGGCTTGTGGCGCTATTTCAGCTTGGATTCCAGTTCCGCCCAACGCGCATAGAGTGTATCGACAACTTCCTGCGCTGCATCCAGTTCGGTATGCGCTTGCAGCAGCTTGGGCGCGTCGCTGACGATGGCAGGGTCTTCCAAGGCTTCGCGCTTGACTTGCAACTCCACCTCAGCGTCTGCGACCCGATGTTCAATCGTCGCGTAGTCGCGAGCGTCCATGTAAGAAAGCTTCTTGGCGGATTTCGTGGGTGCGGGACTGGACACCGCCGAACCGTTCTTCTCGGTCGACCTCGTGTCCTCCTGTTTCGATTCCCGCTGCCAGGTCTCCCATTGCGAATAATCGGCGAAGCCTTCGGCGCTGCCTCGGCCATCCAGACCTAGGACGACCGTCGAGACGCGATCCAACAGATAGCGATCGTGGGTGACCAGTACCAACGCTCCTCTGTATTCGAGGAGGCTCTCCTCGAGAATCTCCAGCGTGGGGATGTCGAGATCGTTGGTCGGCTCGTCGAGCAAGAGCAGGTCCGCGGGTTGGAGCATGAGCTGAGCGATCAGCACGCGGGCGCGTTCACCGCCGGAGAGGCGGGAAACCGGCTGGTTGAGCTGTTCACTGGTGAACAAGAATCTCGCTGCCCATGCCGCCACGTGGATTACGCGATCCTGATAGATGACGGAATTGCTGTCGGGCGCCAGCGCGCGGCGGAGCGTGCCGCTTTCGTCGAGCTGCCGGGTCTGGTCAAAGTAGACAATGCGAAGGACGCTGGCGCGTTGGATTTTGCCTGTGGCCGGCTGATTTTCGCCTAGTAGCAACCGTAGCAAGGTGGTTTTTCCGCTGCCGTTGGGGCCAACCAGACCCACGCGCATCCCGGCCGTAATCGTAAAGCTCAGATCTCGAAACAGCGTGCGGCCCGGAATTTCATAGCTCACATCTTCGAGTTCGACCAGACGCTTGGTTTGACGTCCTGTTGCTGAAAAATCAATGCCCGCGCTCGAAGTCTTGGTTCGCGCGTTCAGATTGGCCAACTCACCAATCATCTCGTGGGCGCGATCGATCCGGGCTTTGGATTTTGTCGTGCGGGCCTTGGGACCGCGACGCAGCCATTCGATCTCAGTGTGAACGCGGTTTTCCAAGGCCTCTTGCCGCTTGGACTGGGCGTGGAGGAATTCCTCCTTCTTGATCAGGAACGTACTGTAGTTGCCATGCACCCGCAGAATGCCGTCGGGATATGCGCGATTGAGTTCCGCCATTTCCGTGGCGATGTTCTCAAGAAAGTAGCGGTCGTGGCTCACAGCTACGCAAGCAAAACTGGCACTCTCCAGCAATTCCTCCAGCCACTGGATTCCAGCCAGATCCAGGTGGTTCGTAGGTTCATCGAGCAGCAGGATGTCGGGTGCTTGCACCAGAGCTTCCACCAAGGCCAGCCGCTTCTGCCAGCCCCCGGAAAGCTTCGAGGCTTTAAGTTCGAGATCCTCAAACCCGGCCCGGCCCAGGGTCTCAGCAAAGCGGGTTCCGCGTTCGCTCTCCGGTACAGAAGCCTCTTCCATCGCCTTCAGCACGACGGACCGCACGGTCGCCTCGGGTGGGAACTCGGAGTCCTGGATTACATAACTGAGCCGACTACGTTTGCGTCGGGCCACCTCGCCGCTGTCGGGATCAACTTCCCCCGCCACTATCTTGAGCAACGTTGATTTGCCGGAGCCGTTCGGACCAATCAGGCCTACGCTGTCGCCCTCGGAAATGGTGAACGAAACATTCTGGAAGAGCGGAAGGACGCCATAGCGCTTCGATAGATCTTGGGCATTGATAATGGGCGGCAACGGCTCTGAAATCTCCTGCGAGGCTTACTCTTCGAGGTTAACAGGTGCAGCCGCGGCTACGCCGTAAAGCCAGGATCGAAATCGTCCAGCAGATCGTCCCCCGAAGGGTCGTCCGCCAGAAGGTCATCCACGTCATCGGAAAACACAAATTCCTCCTGCGTGCTCCGTACCGGCGCGAAGGTCATTCGATGGAGTGGCGTCGGGCCATGTTCCATCAGCGCCGCTTTGTGTGCCCGAGTGCCGTACCCCTTATTGGAAGCCAGCGCATACTGCGGATAGGTTACGTCGAATTCGCGCATCATGCGATCGCGTTCGACCTTGGCGATGATCGACGCGGCCGCGATGGATGCGGAAAGGGCATCGCCATGGATGATGGCTCGCTGCGCGCAAGGGTGGTCCAGACAGACCGCGTCGACGAGGAGGAAATCAGGCTCGGGGCGTAGCTTCAAAACTGCATTCAGCATGGCCAGACGGGAGGCTTGCAGGATGTTGATAGCGTCAATCTGGGCCGCGTCCACGGCCGCAAAGGCCCAGCAGAGGGCTCGCTGGCGGATCTGGACAGCCAGGTGCTCCCGAGTCTCCTGTGGGAGCAGCTTTGAGTCCCTGAGGCCTCGGATGCGGTCTTGGGGGCTCAGGATGACCGCTGCCGCTACAACGGGCCCAAACAGGCAGCCCCGCCCAGCCTCATCCACTCCTCCCACCAGCCGCGAGCCGTTTAGCCAGGCTTCTTTCTCATAGCGAAGCGTGCAACGTAACCTCTTGAGCAGGCGTAACTTAGCGGCGGCTGGCGAAAGCCGGTCCGCGACAGCCTGCGAGCCAGTCTTAGCTATGCGGGGCACGAAAGCCAATCATTGCTCGGAAAATCTTGGTGTGCAAGCTGTGGAAAACGCGAAGCTGTGGATAATCCGTCCCTCCGAGTGCCTCCTGCATCCGTAACTACCCATCCGTTGTAGGCGACGTTACGGCGGTAAATTGCTGAGAAGACAAACACTTGCTACCTTTGCAAGTACTTGGTGATTCGTTATGGTGTCAGTCAAAAAAACAAGATCGAAGCAGGATACAACCAGCCAGACCTCGTCTCCCGAACGCTACGACAAGCGGGTCCAATTGGCGATTCCTTTGCGTGTGGTGACGTTGGACGCGCACAAGCGCCCTCAGCTCGACATGGCTTGCACGCTCGACATCTCTCTGCGTGGGGCTCGCCTATATGGAGTGCGGTCCTCGGCGCGAGTCGGCGAAGTAGTGACGGTCGAGCGCGGGCGGAGCAAGTTCGCCTGTCGGATAGTTTGGATTGGAGCCCCGGATACACCCCAAAAGGGCCAAATTGGCGTGGAGGCGGTTGAGTCCAGCAAGTCCTTTTGGGATAAAGATATGCGTGATGTGGCCGATCAATTTGGCCCAATCACGATCGATCCCGCGCAACGCGTTCCCGAAGGCGAGAGAAAACGCAAGTTTCCGCGCGTCAAAGCCAATGTGCAAGCGCGCCTTCTCCTCCACGGCGGAGACAGCGACGACACATTTCGGCACGGCAGGGTCACGAATATTTGCGAAACCGGCTGTTTGCTCACCGGGTCGATGGGGCTGGAAATTGGCGCCCATGTGGAAGTGATTTTGGACTTGCCGAATGCCGACGTTGCCATCCGAGGTCGCGTGAAGCACTCCGGTCCGGACGGGCTGGGTATCGAATTTCGCGAGATTCGTAAGAGCGACCGGCAGCTTCTCCGCTACTGGCTGCAGCAGCAACAAGTCGCAGTGCCTGCCGCCGAATTGGCGGTCGGCGCCTCCTAAGATTTTCGCTCCGCGACGCCAGCTCACCCGGCAACCTGCCTTGAGTGCGCGATCAGAAATCAGGGTGCGGCTGTGACCTCGCTCTGATTCCTTCATCAAACTTCGCACCCATTTTCCAAGAATTCCTTAGTCCCCACGGTTGCAAACCTGGGTCAAAATAGTTGGCGAGAGACGAGTGTCCGAAAGCGCAAGAAGAAACAACCGCACCACAACCAGTTAGGTCGCGATGCGGTTGAAGGGCTAATCTCTTTTTCGGATTGCTTTACTTCTTCGTTTCGACTTCGCGCAAACGAGCCGCTTTGCCGCGGAGCGAACGCAGGTAGTACAGCTTGGCGCGGCGAACCTTGAACGAGCGGACGACTTCGACCTTGTCCACCACTTTGCAGCGGTAGGGGAAAATGCGCTCGACGCCTTGGCCGAAGCTCATCTTGCGGACCACGAACGAACCCTGCTGGCCATTTCTTTGAGAAATGACGAGGCCTTCAAAGACCTGAACGCGTTCTTTTTCGCCTTCTTTGATCTTGACGTGAACACGGACGGTGTCCCCGGGGTTGAACTTGGGGAGGTCGGTGCGCTGCGATTTTTCGAGGAGCTTGTCGATGATTAGGTTGGACATGTCTGGACTCTTTCTAAGCTATTGAGTATAACGGATTTCAGGGCTTTTTGGCGAATGGATGGCCGTGATTTACCGCTGTTTCAGGATCGTTCTGGATTTCTTCGAGTAGTTGGCGATCTTCGTTGCCGAGGACGGCGCCATCCAGCAAATCGGGGCGGTTCCTTAGGGTTTTGGCCAAGGCCGAACGTCTGCGCCAGCGGCGAATTTTTTCGTGGTCGCCGGAAATCAAGACGTCCGGAATAGGGATGCCCCGGAATTCGGCGGGGCGGGTGAAATGAGGGTAGTCGAGAAGGCCACCGGAGGAGCATGTGGAATCGGCGGCACGAGTTGCGTCTGAGGGCATCGCGCTGGTGAACGATTCCTGCTGCGAGGACGCTTGGTTACCCAGGGCTCCGGGAAGGAGGCGCGCGATCGTGTCCAGTATGACCGCAGCGCCCAGTTCACCGCCGCTGAGTACGTAGTCTCCAATGGACAATTCGCGGTCGGCGAGGTCTGTGTTTACCCGTTCGTCAACACCCTCATAGCGACCGCAAATTAGGGCAATTTCGTCTAGCCCTCGGAGCCCTGCGGCCAGCTTCTGGTCAAAGGGATGGCCTTGGGCGGAGAGCAGGATTGCGGACTGTTTGGCACTTCCCGCCATGCGCTCGGCGCGTGGAGCGAAGCCTAGCGTGTCTACGCAGGCGAAAATCGGTTCCGGTTTCAGCACCATGCCCTCCCCGCCCCCGAACGGGCGGTCGTCTACGGTTTGGTGCTTGTCATGGGTGAATTCGCGCAGGTCGTGGATTTGGATATCGATCAAGCTTGCTTCGCGCGCCCTGCGGACGATGCCGTAGTCCAGAGGACCGTGGAAGAATTCGGGAAAGATGGTAACGATGTGGAACTTCATGGCTGCGAAGATCCTAGTCCTTTACCACGGAGACACTGAGACACGGAGGAAAGCTAGAGCGAGTTGAGCTACTTACTTTCATGGGTTGTTTCGTCGTCTTGCTTCGCACTCGATGGCACGTTCAGGTCCAGCAAACCTTCCGGTAAGCGCATGTAAATCTTCTTGTGTGCAACATCGAGTGCCGTACCGCCGCCGGGAGCTTCCAAGAACACATCAGCGAAGGGCAAAAGGTGCTCCTGTTTCCCGTCCTGAACGACCAGCAACGGGGCTTCGCCGGCTCCAAACTGTACGGCTGTTACGCGTCCCACACCGCGCCCGCGGTCAACTACTTCACAACCTACGAGATCGCTAATATATGCCACGCCTGGTTCGAGCTGTGCTCGTTGCGCGCGCGGGACTTGCAACTCGCACCGCAGGAACGTTTCCGCGTCGTGGATGGAGTCGACGCCCTTCAGCTTCAAAACCAGGCTGCCCTTATGCGGCCAAAATTCTTCCAATTCGACCTCGCGGCGCTTGTCGTCTGCTCCCAGTGCGAACAGGTGCATGCCGGGAGAGAAGCGGTCGGGATGACTGGTGTGTAATTCGACGGCGATTTCGCCGTGGCGGCCTTGCGTTTTCAGAACGCGGGCGAGAGTGATGAAGTCGTCGTGGATGGTCGGTCTCCTGGGCTTTCGAGGCCCCGGTTAGCAAGACCTCGCGGGCAAGAGTGCCCGCGCCACACAAGCTTAGTCTTCCACGATTTCTAGGGCGTAATCGCGGTCTTGCTTGTTGCCAATGGCGCGGACCAGACTTCGCATGGCCTTCACCACTGAGCCTTGGCGCCCAATGACCTTGCCCACGTCCGTAGGGGCGACCTCAAGCTCCAGCACGATTTCGCCTTGGTCGTTGAACTGATCGACCAAGACGGACTGAGGAGCATCCACCAGAGAGCGAACTATGTGCTCGATCATGGCCTTGGCATTCGGGGCAGTACCGTGTGCGTCCTCATGGGGTGGGGTCATGGGAAAGCTCCTTTAGGGGCGTCGGTCGGGACGACAAAGATTATGCAGTCGCGGCCACTGGGGCGGCAGCAGGCGCGTGCTTTACCAGCTTGCCTACGCGCTCGGACATTTGAGCACCCTTCGAAACCCAGTAATCCACTCGGTCGCGCTTGAGGTCGATGGTGCCGGGGTTGGTGCGGGGATTGTACGTGCCGACCACCTCAACGGGCAGACCGTTGCGGGCGCGTTCTTTTTCGATGACGACAATGCGATACAGCGGCTGTTTCCGCGCACCTGTGCGCGAGAGACGAATCATTAACACAGAGAATTTCCTCGAGAACTGATTACCGGATGATCCTTACTAGAATACCCAGACCGGAAGACCCAGCGGTGTTCGGACAAACTCTTATTATGCCTGAGGTTAGGGGGGATTTCAAGCAGGGCTGGCGGCTCTCAATCGGCTTGCTCTGGCGGGTCAGGTTCAGGGTCCAGCCATTCGTAGAAAACATCGCCCAACTTAATGTACAAAGGAATTTTGAGGTCCTTGTGGTTCTCCATGCGCGAAACCAGGACGAGCACCGAATCAGCTCCAGAGCCTCGAAAGTACCAACTCGCAATCTCTTCGCGGCGCATTGTTCTGCGTGAGAAGCCGTTCGTACTTTCGATGACGTCGGAGCTTAGAACTACCTTCGCCATAAGGATACTGATAAGACAATAGCCTCCCAAAAGCACCATCAGGAAGCTTGCGAGAACGAGCACTTCATTCCCGGACGTTTTGTGGTCAACGATCGCGGTGCGTGTACCGAAAAGACCAGCAGTTGCGATGCAGATGCCTAGCAGACCTATGAAGATCCTCCATGCCATGGACGGTCGGTACGTTATGGGGTAATGGAGTGGATTGAGCGTTGAGTTGGCTGCGCCAGGCACATTACAAATCCTAGCACGTTGTATGTTTCAAACCAGGCTTGTGGCTAGCTGTCTGCGCTGATATGTCCTGGCGTCACCGCTTGTAATACCTCCTCCGGCTCGGGCCGCTCGGTGTAGTCGGGGTTGGCGGAGGTGTAGAGGATGGTGGAATCGCGATCGAGGATGTAGGTGGCCGGGATGGGCAGCTCCCAGCTCGGATCACCGTTGGTGGTCGTGAGGTTGATGAAGACGCGGCGGTAGATTTCCTGCTGGTCCGTCGGCGGAGTGTTGGGGACGCGGTAGACTAGTCCAAACTGGCGTGCGACCTGATTGCCGGTGTCGCTGAGGAGAGGGAAGCGCGGCTTGTGCTGGTCGCGCATGAAGAAGGAATGTTTGACGGTCTGCGGGGAGATGAAGGCGACAGCGGCTCCGGCCTGTTCGAATTGTGGGACGTACAGGTTCATCGCTTCGAGCTGGCCGCAGCAGAAGGGGTCCCAGCGTCCGCGGATGAAGCAGAGAATCAGGCGGCCGCGGGAGAGAAGTTCGGCTGAAGTGACGCTCTTTCCGTTGTGGTCGGGAAGACCGAAGGCTGGGGCCTTCGCACCGGGTTGTAGGGTTCGGGTGACGATTCCGGAACGTTGCAAGTCTTCGACGACCTGACGATGAACAGCCTGGGTGGCGGCAGGAACAAGCTTTTCGATCAGCGCTTTGCGCTCTGCTAGTTGCTCGCGGAGGGGGCGGGTGTCCTGACCAGGCTTTGACTCTTCGAGGGAGCGCCACTTCATGGTTTGTTTTCTTAACTTACATCCCCGGCATCTTCATCCCGGCCATGCGGCGAGCGAAGCTGGGTTTGCCCATCTGCTTGAACATCTTTTTCATCTGAGCGTATTGGCGGAGGAGGTTGTTGACTTCCTGCACACTCGTGCCGCTGCCGCGGGCGATGCGCTTGCGGCGGTTGCCGTTGATGACCTCGTGGTGGTCGCGTTCATGCGGTGTCATGGAGCCGATGATGGCTTCGACGCGAGTGATCTGCTTTTCGTCGATCTTGTCGGCGTGCTTCTGCATTCCGGCGAACGGGCCAACACTGGGCAACATGCCGATGAGGCTTTGCAGAGAGCCCATCTTCTTCACTTGCCGCAGTTGTTCGCGGAAGTCTTCGAGCGAGAAGCCATCGCCGCTGAGGGCGCGTGTAGCGAGCGCTTGAGCTTTTTCTTTGTCGACGTTCTGCTCGGCGCGTTCGATGAGCGTGGCTAGGTCGCCCATGCCGAGGATACGCGATACGATGCGATCAGGATGGAAAGGCTCCAGCGCGTCGTATTTTTCGCCGATGCCGACGAACTTAATCGGCTGCCCGGTCACAGAGCGGATGGAAAGGGCAGCGCCGCCACGGGCGTCGCCGTCCATTTTGGTGAGCACCACACCTGTAAGCGAAAGCTTCTTATGGAACTCATCGGCGGAGCGGACGGCGTCCTGTCCGGTCATAGCGTCGGCGACGAACAGAATCTCCTGCGGGTTGAGCAGCTTTTTCAGGGACTGCATTTCGTCCATGAGCTGCTCGTCGATGTGCAGACGGCCGGCGGTGTCGACGATGAGCACGTCGCATCCGGTGTTGATGGCTTCGCGGCGAGCTTCTTTTACCAGGCGTTCGACCGTCGCGGTGTTGGCTTCGGTGGCCTCGCCCTCGTAGATCTTGGCTTTGACGGCCTGCGCGACGACTTTCAGTTGCTCGCGGGCGGCAGGGCGGTAGACGTCGACGGAAACCAGCAGCGGACGATGCCCGCCATTCTTAAACCAGTTGGCAAGCTTGCCCGAGGTAGTCGTCTTACCGGAACCCTGTAGTCCAGCCATGAGTACAACTGTTGGGGGCTGCGATGCAAACTTGATGCGGGCCGTGTCGCGGCCCAGGATTTCGATCAGCTCGTCGTGCATGATCTTGACGACCTGCTCGCCGGGCGAGAGCGATCCAGCAACTTGCTGGCCGAGGGCTTTGACCTGAATCTGATCGATGAGCTGTTTGACGACCTTGACGTTGACGTCAGCTTCGAGCAGAGCCATGCGGATTTCCCGCAGGGGCTCTTGGATGTTTTCTTCGGTGAGCGCGCCCTGGCCGCGAAGGTTTTTGAAGGCGCGCTGGAGTTTGCCGGTTAGGTTCTCGAACATGGCAGAAGCCCTATTTTAGCAGTGAGGTTTAGGCGAGAGGGCGAACGAAGACGTTTTTCGCCGCCAGCACGGTGTTGCAGTGGATCGTGACCGTGTCTTCCAAATTGTGGGCGTAGCCGCCCGCATAGGTAACCATGACCGGGATGTTGCGCGTGCGAGCCACCTTGAACACTAGCTCATCGCGGCGTTGCAGGCCTTCCAGGGTTAGCGCAAGCCCTCCAAGCTGGTCGTCCATGTAAGGGTCAGCGCCGGCGATATAGCAAATGAGATCGGGTTCAAACTGCCGTAGTCCGGAGCTGAGCGCGTTCCAGCCAGGCGAGGTAGTCATCGTCGCCGATGCCGTCGGGGAGGTCGACGTCGATAGAGGACGGTGGCTTCCAGGCTGGGTAGTTGTTCTGCTGGTGGAGCGAGATGGTGAAGACGTCGCCGTCATGCGCGTGGCGGACGGCGGCTTGCGGGTCGCCGGAATCGGGGGTGTCCAGTTCGGTTGTGTCCTCCCCGTCTCTTCTGGATTTGTCCCGCAAAGACCTGTCATTCCGACCAAGGGGAGGAATCTGCTCCGACGAAGCACTTCCCAGCACCGGTGCCGACCACGAGGGCAAAGGCTTTTTGGGAATCCGCATTCCGGCGAAGATCGATGCCGTGCCGTTGCCCTGGTGCACATCGCAATCGACGGTCAAGGCGCGGCGAATCTTGCCATCGTGCTGCATACGGCGGATCGCGACGGCGACATCGTTGATCATGCAGAAACCCTCGCCGTGATCGGCAAAAGCGTGATGGAAGCCACCCCCGATGCTGATGGCGACTCTGTCTTCAAGGGCCTGGCGCGCAGCGAGGATGGAACCTCCGGCGGCGAGCCAGAAGGCGTGCACGAGTTCCAGAGAGTAGGGAACTTCGAGCTGCATCTCTTCACGGGCAGAGAGCGTGCCGGTTTTCAGTTTCTGAACGTAGTCGGGTTTGTGGACGAGGAGAATGTCTTCGTCCTTGGCGGGCTCGGGACTGAGGAAATCTGCGGGCGCGGCAGCTTTCGTTTCCAACAGGCGATCACGGATGCGACGGTACTTCTCGGCAGGGAAGACGTGCTGACCGATGGGGAGGTAGTAGTCGTCGCTGTAGATGAGTTTGAAGGGAAGCACGTTGATTTTAGATTACTCGAACCGCTGAGCATTGATAACAGCGATTTCACGACTTGAGAATTGCTAGTGAAAAGGCTTTTTCGTGCGTCATGGATCATCCGCAGAGCGCGGTTGTTATAATTCTCGCCATGAAATGCGCTCTCTTGTTCTTGGCTCTGACCCTCTCTGCTAGTGCTCAATCACCGGTTGACAAGCCCTCGGAACCGGGCGAAACCACGGTTGCGAAGAAGGTTGATCCCAAACTTCATGCGGACGCTGTGAGATTTGTCGAAGTCATCGGTGCAAAGCAACGCCTGCAGGACAGTCTCAAACAGTTGGTGAGTGAAAGCAAGCAGCGGATGATGGAGAAATGCCAACGATGCACGACGGAGTTCGCGGATGAATGGGAAAAGCGATTTCTGGAACGGATAAACATTCAGGACTTTCTCGATGTGTACGTTCGCGTGTACGAAAAGTACTTCACGGATGCAGAAATAAATGAACTGATTGCTCTGCAGAAGGAAAAAGAAATCTCCAAGACTGCTAGCCCCTCACCTACCCTAAAGGAGAAACTGACGTCGGTCATGCCCTCCGTAATGGGGGACTCTATCGGAGGCTGTTCTCAGATCGGTGCAAAACTTGGGGGCGAGATTGGCGCTGAGATCGAGCGCGAGCACCCGGAATACATGAAGCCTCCAGCGAAAGCAGACAAACCCTAGCGACTTCGCACCACGAATTTCGCGGTGCCTAAGTTGTCGTAGCGGTCGTAGACGCGGACCACCACTACATGTTCGATCGGACCTGCGCTGACGGGAACATTCTTCTTGGCCGCATTTCCACTGGCAACCGAGCGTTCGTTGGATGAAACGGGCGAAGGAACGGCGATCCGGAAATCGTAGTCTTCACTCTTGGCGTCGGAAAGTTTTCCCACGGGCTCTATGAACTGCCAGTCCCCGGCGTCGAGGGAATACTCAGCGTGTTTGATGGGCGAGAAGCCATCGACGGCGTGGAAGGTCACATGAAGTTCGCCGTTCGATTCCGTAGACGCGGTCAGGCCTTCAATCCGCGGCGCTGTTGTATCGATCTCCACCCGCGAGCTCTCCTTCTCGTCCACAAGCCCATCGCCGGGACTGTGGGAAGGCGCGTCTGAGGCGACGACTTTGAAGGTGTAACCATCATCGGGCAGCAGGCTGGCTTCGAACGAATAGAACTTGTCGGTGAGGTTGTCCTTCAGCAGCAGCCAGCGCGACTCTCCATCGCCGCGATAGTAGAGCGCGTAGGTGAGCTGGTCGTCGTTGTCATCGTGTGCGGTCCATTTCACGCCAATCGAATCGAGGTCGCGGACGGCAGGCACAGGTGGCTCAAAGTGCGGCTGCGGCGGCCCGTTTGGGTTGCTGCTGGGAATATCCGTGTTCGGCATCTTGGGGATGGCCTGATAATGCACGCCAATTTGAACGGCCACATCGTCCACTTCCGGGGCGACGTTGTTGGGCAGATAGTTGACCAGAACGTTGTCCACTGTGGGTGCGGTGTTTCCGGAATGAAGAACAGCCTTCCACTGCAGGAAGCGGGCAGCGGGAGCGTCGATCGCGTCGTTTGCGCCTAACTTCTTCCAGGGGCTCCAATTGCGGTCGGGATTGTCGACGTTACCGGCACGTACCCAAAGCTCGACGTTGCCGGAGCTGCGGACCTCCACGCGTCCCCAATGGGAAAATATATGCGCGTCGAAAACATCGCTTTCGTATTCCCCGCCGCTGGCAGCCGAGCTTCCGAGCGTGAACAGTTTCCCCAGGTTGCTAGTAGCGGCGTAGAGACCGCCGTTCGGAGCCGGAGCAAATGCAGTGACTTGCGTGGCCGCGGCCTTTAGCAGGTCGCTGTAGGTACCGCCAGTCCCCGGGTTGACAGCGAAGAGATGGCCGCGATTGCCGGTTCCGGCAACCAGGCGTCCCTGCGGGTCGAAGGCGAGGGCGTACACGAGGTCGTCGCGCGAGGACCAAATCTTAACCGGCGCGCCATCGGGGGCGATGCGATAGATTTCAGAACCGCTGGTGGCACCAAGGCCAGGAAATGGGAACGGTCCAGTGGGCATCGGCGAGGCGGTGCCGCCGATGGTAAGCGTGGCTTGTCCCCCGGCGGTCTGCCCAGACATCGGCGATATTGCGGGGGAAGGGTTGCCGAAACTGCCACCTCCGAATTGCGGACTCACTCCCCGTTTTTCGCCCACGCCCGCAGCGTAGATATTGCCCTTGCCATCCAAGGCGAGGGCGGTAATCTCCCGTTTGGTCGCACTGTACAGGACGAAGGCTTCGCCGGATGGAGTAATGCGATAGACGAGGCCGCTGCCATCTGAACCTGCAATTAGATTTCCTTTGCTGTCAAAGGCCAGCTTGCGGATGTGGTTTTCGTCGCTCTTGAAGAAGACGGAGTGCTCGCCGCTCGGAGTCACTTTTAAGATCTGGCCGCCGTCTCCCGTGGCAACGAAGAGATTGCCGTTGGCGTCCAGGGCCAAGTCCCAGACGTAGCGCGTGCCAGGATCAAAGAACACTGTGGCTGACCAGTTGGGGTCGGTCGGAAGGGTAGCGTCGGCTTTTGCTTTTGTGTCAGTAGTCTTCGCCGTGCCCGGCTTGTGCTCGAGTTTGTAGATCTTGCCGTCCGGGTTGGTGGCCGCATAGAGTACGCCGGACTTAGCGGCGATGATGCTTTGGACTTGTAGTTCTTTTGCCTCAAAGATGATGGAGGCATTGCCATCCGGCGCAACACGATAGACGCGTGCGGGCGCTCCGCAAGCCGCATAAATCACTCCGGAGGGGTCGGAGGCGATCGCCCAAATATAGGTCGAAGGGGTTGCGAACAAGGGCTTCAAAGCGGGAGCAAGTTCTAGGCCGCCGGTGCTGCGAATGGCCACGCCCTTCGCGGTGCCCTTACTCAAATCGTCAAACTTGGATTGTTCCCAAGTGCGTGTGCCTTCAGCAAATGCCGGGTGTATGGCTAAGGTTGCGGCGAGGGGGAGGAGGAAAAAAGCGCGCGCTACTTTCGACAAGTTCAGACCTCGTGAATGGGTTCGGATGGGCTGGCAGAAAGAGCGCCAGGCGGTTTCTTTAGGGGCAGATCATTTGACAGTGACAGTCAGGACTTGTGTTCCCGAGACGACATAGTCAAGTTCAGCTGAAGCCTCGCCCACCGCAGATTCGCCCTGTACTGACATTTCCTGGGTGGAACGCATGCCATCCATTACGTTCATCACCGAGAGAGGAAGGCTGGGCATAATCTTGTCGCCAATCCGGGCCTCGGGTTCAGATTCCAACAACGAAACGTAAATCCGGTTACTCGAGTGCTCCTGATTGAGCTGAGCGATTGTGGACGCAAGGTCCAGACGCTGACCAAAAGTGAAAGGTCCGCGACGCATGCGGTCGAGGGTGTCGCCATCGCTCACGATGATGCGCAGCGGGCCGGGTGCAACGGAAGTGGGCACTCGTACAGGAATGCGGCGCAGAACGCGGTCGCCACGATACGGGCGCACAACCGCTTCCACAACGATTTCCTGACCGGGGCGCACCTCGGTAAGGTCAGCATGGGCAGATTCCAGTACCGCGGAGCGGCGTTCCGGAACCAAATTGAACTCGAGCTCGACCCCATGGACGTCGGCGGCTCTGAAGGGGTTGTCGAAGATCCGGCCGAAGCGATCCCCCACCGCCAGGGCTGCCTGAATCGCCGCGGGCCGGCCGCCGTCCGAGGGCGAGAACAGGCTTTTGAGCCCGACGTCCGGGTAACCGTTGATACTGATGCGGCCATTCATCTGGTAGCTGACTTCCTCACCGTACTCATTCAACCCGCGCAGAGCGTTGAACGTGGTCGCCATCATCGCCAGCGGGCTGATGTGCGGATTGCTGAGCACCTCATAGTGAAATACTTTGTCGCTGGCGGCACCGTGCACGGTCAACTGGACCGGAATCATCTTCGCGTCGTGATCGAACACTCCCATGATCCCGGAATGACGATCCTGCACGAATACCCCGGCGGGTTCTGTGGTGTCGACGATCTTGAAAGCGTTGGCGGGAGAGGGCAGAGTGGCCAGAACATTGGCCTTACTCATCGGCAAGTCCGTGCTGCCAAACTGCATTAGGGGATGCCCGCAGGCGAGCAAACGAGTCGCGTCAATGTAAGTGACGGTACAGGTGGCCGCGATATCCATATCGCCGCGAACCAGGAGGGCGCTCACCGCAGAGCCCGGCACGAGCGGCTCAGGCTGCTTGCCCCCGCTGACCGACCCCGCGCCCATAACGGGAAGAATACCCGCTGCGGAGAATTGCGGAGCGAACAGCCGTATAGCTTCTTCGGTGAATCCACTGAACACCAGAGGTGTCTCAATCGGCTTCAGCGCGCTGGCAAAATCGCTTATGGAGTCGGCTACGACGCCGGGACCCGACGTCTTGGTGGAGACATTGGAGGCGGTCTTGCCGACTGAACCCTCGTTTCCGGGGGACCGGTCCAGCTCGTTAATCTCCAGCATTTCACCGATGGGAGTGACGCCGGCAATCGGCTCCTTGGAGAACTCTCCAATACGGAACGCGAGCGCGCCAGCAAGCTTGCCGTCAATATAAGCCGGGCTTCCGCTCATGCCCGCCACTACACCCGTGTACTCGACTTTTTGCCCGTGCAGGCGAATGAGGATGATATTGGCTTTTGGGCCGTTGAGGTTCCTCAGAATCCCCAACACCTCGAACTCCATCGGTTCCGGTTGCGTTCCCTGAAAAACTGTGTAGGCGACGCCCTGCATTCCGGGATGGATTTGGCCGACCGAGATTGTTTTGGAACCGGAGGTGGAGGGAGGAGTTTGCGCGATGGAGACGCTGCAAACCAGGAAGAAGAGAATGCTAGCTGCGCCGGGAAAGCGCCGAAACTTCCTCATGAGATCTACCAATCTGCCCCATAGGAATTTTGCGGGGGCATACGTGTCGTTAAACGCGCTGCGGACTAAGAGGAAGGCCGCTTGCGCGTGCCCTTTTTGGGCCACTTTGCATCTATACTAGCACAAGGTTTCTGAGGGGTCCGATGGCACAGAAGTGGTTCGCGGCGCGGTTTTTAGGTGGAATTTTCGGCGGAATTGCGTTACTGGCGGTGGTTTTGGCCGTCTCAGGGGCGGCACAGGCGCAAACCCCGGACTCGTCCAGCACACAGCAGCCGGATAAGAAGCCCGACAATAAGCCCGACCAGCCTGCGGACCAGCAGTCCGGCGACACGGCTCCGCCGTCGGAAGCCGGCGGGCCCGGGGGCGATGTTGGCCCCTATGTAGTGCCCAAGAAGAAAGAGGAAGCTCCAGCTCCGCCTGCTAGCAAGCCGAAAAAGATTGAGGGGATGCCGGATTACTCGATCCGAGTGGACGTGCCGTTGGTCAACGTGGATGTGCTGGTGACCACGAAGGATGGGCAGTTTGTGCCTGGACTGAAAAAAGAGAACTTTAAGATTCTAGAAGACGGCGTCGACCAGAGAGTGACGAACTTCAATCAGTCAGAAGCGCCGATTACAGCCGTTATGCTGATCGAGTTTGCCTCGACGAACTACTCCTATCTGCGCGACGCACTCAATTCTTCCTATACGTTCGCCACCCAACTGAAGAAGGACGACTGGGTGGCGGTCGTAGAGTACGACATGAGAACGCATATTCTGGTCGACTTCACGCAGGACAAGCGGGAGATCATGGAAGCGCTAAACACGCTACGGATTCCGGGCTTCTCCGAACGGAATTTGTTCGACGCCCTATACGAAACCCTGGATCGCTTGGACGGAACCGAGGGTGGCCGCAAGTACGTGATTCTTGTGTCGACCGGGCAAGACACGTTCAGCAGGATCAACTACGACACGATTTTGAAAAAAGTGAAGGCGACCCAGAATGTCACGATTTATCCGGTGAGCATTGGCCGTGCGCTGCGCGAACGGCTGGATTCTCGCGGGGCAGTTGGACCGATCGCAAACCTGGACTTCCTTCAAGCCGACAACCAGATGAATACCTTCGCCCGCATGACAGGCGGGAAGGCGTATTTTCCTCGCTTCGATGGGGAACTCCCGGAGATATTTCACGACATCGGAACCGCGATTCGCAATCAATACTCTCTGGCCTACAGGCCTACGAATGCCAAGTCCGACGGCACCTATCGCAAGCTCAAAGTTGAGCTGATTGCTCCGGATGGCGGTCCGCTCAAGATTCGCGACCAGCGCGGCAAGGACGTGAAGGTCAACATCATCGCCCGCGAGGGCTACACGGCCAAGCACGTGGTGGATTGATCCCTTTCGCCGGGCCAGTGGCCGGGCTCTGCTATGCTAGGCAGCTTGCGTCGTCAGGCCAGCCTATGAACCCGATCCTCCTCAGTCTGCTGCTGGGTTTAACGGCCGCTCTCGCCAATGTTTTTGGCGGCGCCATCATCGTGCAGCGAAATTGGGAGCGTTCTTACCTCCGGTACTTCGTAGCGCTAGGAGCGGGCTTCATGCTCGCTACCGCGATTGTAGAAATGGTTCCCGAGAGTCTGGAACGCGGCGGTCGGTTTTCCGCCTTTCTTGTTTTGCTGGGTTATCTGATCGTTCATTTTTTCGAGCACACGGTCACGCCCCACTTCCATTTTGGCGAAGAGACGCATTCCAGTGAATTCATGGAAGCGCACAAGGGCTACTCCGTCCTCGGCGGCCTCATGATTCACACTTTTTTCGATGGGATTGCGATTGCGTCGGGGTTTATCGTGTCCAACTGGCTGGGATGGCTGATTTTCTTTGCTGTCTTTCTGCACAAGGTTCCTGAAGGCTTCACCATAGCCTCGGTCATGCTGGCGAGCGGGCGCAGCCGCAAGGTGGCATGGTTCGGCTCGGTGTTGCTGGGCCTGGCAACGATGGCGGGTGTACTCACCATGGCGCTGTTCCGGCACCATGTGGATTCGGGGTTGCCGCTGGCTGCAGGGGTAACGATCTACGTTGCTGCTTCGGATTTAATTCCCGAGGTCAATCGCGAGCCCGGCGTGAAGATGGCTCTAGTCGTGTTTGTTGGGGTTGCGATGGTGTTTGGACTGGACCGAGTGTTCCACGGGCACTAGGCGAAATGCTTCCGGTTGTTTTAATGCGTTGCAGCATAAGCGCTGATCCGCTCTAACACTCCGCCCAAGTCCTGGCGCGTGAACAACCGCCCATTCAGCACAACGGCCCAGATTTTGCGTGTGTTGCGAATGTCCTCCAAGGGGTTGGCGTCGAGCAGTACGAGATTGGCTGACTTGTTCTTCTCCACGGTGCCCGTGTCGCTCAACAGTCCTAGAAACTCAGCCGGATTACGTGTTGCGGTCTGAAGCGCCTCCATCGGTGACAAGCCTGCCTCCACAAAATACTCAAGTTCGGTGTGCAGGCTGAACCCGGGCAAAACGTCGACCCCCGCCGCTGTATCCGTTCCTGCCATCAGCGGGACGTGTGCGTCGCGCATGGCCCGAATCACGTCCAGTTCCTTCTTTACAAAGCGGCGGCGGTCCGCGACCGTATCGGTATCCAGCTCGGCCAAGATGCCTTTCGTAAATTGCGGCCATGATTTCTGTTGCCAGGACGACGGCGCAAATTTCAAATTCGGATCACGGCTGATATCGGTGACGTCAACCAGCCACTGCCCCCGTTCCCACACCAGAGTGGGTACTTGCCAGGTGTGATTGTGGGCAAAGCTGGCGATTAACGCGTCGCATCGCGCCGGATCGTAGGTCTGAAGGAGGCGCAACGGCCCTTTGGGTCCCTTGAGGAACTGGTCTTCCGCTGTGGAGCAACCCTCGAACACTCCGGTCAGGTGCTCAATGCTCCTCCGTCCGGCAGAGACCGCCTCCGATGCTCGTATCGCATCCGGAACGTGGCCCGCTAAGACCATCTTTTGTTTCTTCGCCTCGTCGGCCACGGCAAAGTAAGCCCCGCGCTGAATGAAAGACTGCACTTTGATGAAGTCAACGCCTCGGGCTTTTGAGGTCGTCGACTGGCTTTCTTCCTTCTTCTGGACTTGCGATCGAGAGCGAACTCGGGAAGCGAGATTTGGGTCCATCCAGCATCGGTCCGGCAACAATCATGCGCGGACCCACGATAGTGCCGGCGGCAGTCTGCCTGCGCCACTCCAGCAGCGTATCCAGGTCGCCTCCCATATCTCGGACGCCGGTGACCCCATTGGCTACGAAGAGCGGCAACGAGACTTCTTGACCTCCGGGAATCCAATCACCGAAGACCGTGTGGACATGCATATCCCACAAGCCCGGGATGAGAAACTTGCCTTTGGCATCCAGCACGCGGGCGTTGGGCGGGAGCTTGGCTTTTTTATACTTGGAGATGCTGACGATTCGATTGTCCTGAATGGTGACGGACATGTCCGGCTGAGCGGGCGAGCCCGTGGCGTCAATGACGTTGACGTGGTTGATGACAAGCGGGGGATCTGCAACGGTTTCACCTTGGACCGTCTGCGCGGAACCAGAAGCGCTCAGCGCGGCGAATGCAGTCAAGAATGCAACGAAAGCGACGAGTATTTTCACCATTGTCCCCTCAGCGAGGGGCAAGTATACCCGCAGCCTCGAGTCTGCGCCCGTCCAAGCTGATGGCAAATTCAGGCTCAGTCTCTAGTCAACTTGCCAAAAAGCTCCCGAGAGATTGTGCCTGCGGAACAGATCCTGTGCCTCTACGGGCGTCCGCTTGCGCCAGCCCGGTTGCAGGTAATTTCCGTACCAATCGCCGGCAAAACTCCACAAAGCAGGCATCGTCAGAGTCGCACCCTTTGGCAAGGCATGCCGAGCGCACCAAGCGTCGATATCTGCTTCGGTCCGAAACGGCTGGAAGGACGCGCAGGCGAAAATTACGTTGTCCCACCACTTGGCGACGGGCGCGGAGAGATGGAACACGTCGGAAGACTCGTGGGGCATTCCGCTCTCGACTACGTATCGCACTGTTTCGCCCTCGCCGCCGAGACGCGTCGTTATAACGGCATCCGACTTGAGGGCTGCCACCATGCCAAGGCCGCAGTAGAGGCAATTCGCCCAATAGCCAAACGTCGCAGTTTGTACCCAGCACGAGCCGGGCGAAAGCGCAAATGGGTGCACGACCCAAGGGCGGCAAGTAAGCGGATGCAAGAGCAAGGCGTGGGCGTCGTGAAGGCGCTGGAGCGACGCTTCGAGAAGGTCGAGCGTTAAACCCAACTCGGCCGCCAATTCCTGGTTCGATGGTGCGTGTCCAAGAGCGGCGATTCGTCGTGTTAGTGCGCCTCGGACTTCATGATCGATCTCTTCGAGCACGGAATCTCCCTGAAGGCTAGCCGCTGTGCCGGATGTGCATCACGTCGCCGTCCTTCGCGATGTAGTCCTTGCCTTCCAGCCTTAGGATGCCCTTAGCGCGAGCGTTGGCTTCAGAACCCGCTTCGAGCAACGCGTCCCAGGCGATCGTCTCGGCGCGGATAAAGTGTTTTTCGAGGTCGGAATGAATTGCTCCGGCGGCTTGCGGGGCCTTCGTGTTCACAGGAATCGTCCAGGCGCGGCACTCGTCCTCGCCCACAGTGAAGAATGACATCAGGCCGAGCAGCTTGTACGAGGTGCGCACGAGTCGCGCCAGACCGCTCTCGGTCAGTCCGTAGCTGGAGAGGAAATCTGCCGCGTCCGCCTCGCTCATTTCCGAAAGTTCGGCCTCCACCTTTCCACAAATTGCCGTCGCCCCGGCGTTGGGTCGGGCCGCTACCTCTTCGAGCTTATATTTCGCGACTGCCTTCTCGAGATCTTTCCCGAGTTCGGTGCTCTCGCTAATATTCAACACATACAGAATGGGTTTCTCACTCAGGAACATGAAGCCGCGTATTAGTTTCTTCTCGTCCGGCGAGATCGTCATTTCCCGTAGCGGTTTCTCAGTTTCAAGATGCGCTTTGGCGCGCTGGAGCAGGGCGAATTCCTGTTCCAACTGCGGCGTACGCCCCTTCTTGAGGTCTTTTTCCAGCCGCTCCAGCCGCTTCTCGGTTTGCCCCAAATCGCTGACAATCAGGTCGAAGTCGACGTTCTGAATGTCCCGCAACGGGTTGTTTTCGCCCACGTGCGGAATGGAAGGATCATCGAAGGCGCGCAGCACATGAGCCAAAGCGTCCACGGTGCGCAAGTGGGTGATGTAGGTTGTGTCTTTGAGCGCGTCCTGCCCGATTGCCCCTACATCCACATACTCAATGGACGCATGCACCAATTTCTTCGGATTGCACTGTGCCGCTAGGCGGTCGAGCCGGTCGTCTGGAACCCTTGCCACCCCAATGTGAGCCTCGCGCGGGTTCGAGTTTGTAGAGGCGCCCGCCTTGGTCAGAATACGAAAGAGGGAAGTTTTACCTACTTGAGGAAGTCCAATAATTCCGGTTTTCATAAACTTCGATGATAGCAGGGGAGGGTCGAAACTTCGGCGGACCAGGCCGCACAGACGCTCAGTACACGCGCTCTTTCGAAATCAAATATACGGCCGCTAACCCCATGAGCAGGACGCCGCCCTCTATGCGCGTGGACCACTGGTGCAGCGCGTCGAACCGCGCGCGCACTTCCGCGGGCGCGGAATCCATGGCCGACGTTTCCGCACGAATCTTTGCCAGCCGCGGGGAAAGCCCGAACTGCGACCCGCAGGTGAGAATCAGCATGAGCAAAACAAGAACGTTCGCTGGCGTCCAAAAGCGAACATACCCGGCGACGATGAGCGAATACGCCCAGGAGCTCGCTAGAAAAAGTACTCCTGAGATGATGCCAATCCAGTGCAGGCGACTCAACGCGGGGCTTACCACCGATCCCGCCATGTGCCGCGAGGGCAGGACGGCAAACAAAATCGGAGTCATAGAAATGAAAAACACGATGCCGCCGACCCACGCGACCAGCGACAAAGACATGATGTAGCGGAGGAAATTCATGACTCCATTATGCACGGAAGCAGCCTGAAGAAAGAGTGAGACTAAATGGGCACTCGCACGCTGGCCGCAATCTCGCCGAGGATGCTTTCCGCCTGCTCCGATTTCTTATGGGCTGAGGCATAACTGGCAGCGACCACCACGCGATGGGCAAATACCGGGACGACTAGCTGCTTGAAATCATCGGGCGTGCAAAAGTTCCGTCCGTTGAGAAACGCCATGGCTTGCGCAGCATGGTAGAGCATGAGCGAGCCTCGCGGCGAAACGCCGAGCGAAAGCGCGTCGGATTCCCGCGTCCGCCGGACAATGGCAAGAGCGTAATCCACTAGTGACTCGTCCACGCGGACCTGATCGACCGCATTCTGGAGCGATAGAACCTCTTCGGCGGTCAAGACCGGCTCGAGGCTATCAAGGCGCGCTGCTCCGGCCTGGCCGCGCAAGATGTCGCGTTCACTCTGAGCTTCCGGGTAACCCATCCGTACGCGCATAAGGAAGCGATCGAGTTGCGACTCCGGCAACGGATATACGCCGTGATGCTCGACTGGATTCTGTGTGGCCACGACTAGAAACGGCTGCGGCAGTGAATGAGAAAAGCTGTCCACCGTGACTTGGCCCTCGCTCATGGCTTCCAGGAGCGCGGATTGCGTCTTAGGAGTGCTGCGGTTGATCTCGTCGGCCAGCAAGACGTTGGCGAAAACCGGTCCGCGCTTGAACTCGAATTTCTGCTGGGCGGCGGAGTAGATGGACACGCCGAGGATGTCGCTGGGCAACATGTCGCTGGTGAACTGGATGCGCTGGAACCCGCAATCGATGACTCGCGCTAGGGCGTGCGCCAGGGTTGTTTTGCCGACGCCGGGGACGCCTTCCAGCAGCAGGTGTCCGCGCGCAAAGATCGAAACCAGCGCCAGGCGGACGACATCCTCTTTGCCGCGAATGACGGAGCGTAAAGCGCTTTCCAATTGGCCGACGCGGGTAGCGCGGCCGGCGGCTGCGTTCGGAGACATTGCAGCGATTTTAGCTGGACTGGCGCAGGGAGCGGAGTTACCGAAGTTACGGTCTGAGCCCGCTAGCTCTTCCTCGACTCCCGCTGGATTGCGCGCGCCAGAGTTTGATCGAGGGCAGCCTTGGTGGACTTGTACTCTTCGGCAGAAATCGCACCTTGATGACGGTCGATTTCCAGTTGGAATAGCTCTTCCTTCATCGCTTGCATGAGGACGCCGGCACTGCTGCTAGACGAAACGGCAGAAGCGGCCTGAACCGCAGCGGTCGAAGCTCGAGCAGGGGGCGAATCTACCACACGTGTCACTGGCACCGCATAGGTACCGGTGATCGGCGGAACGGGCATGCTGCCGCCACCTGCCGTAGCTGCCATGGCAGGAGCGTTTTTGTTGCGCTGGATTACGTAGTAGCCTCCACCCGCGAGTACCAAAACGAAGCCACCCAAAATCCACCAACGAACGTTCTGCAAAGGATCGGGGGCATCGCTGGGCGGCCCCAGGCCTCCGCCCGGCCGGCTCGACATGCCTTCTCCGGATGCGCCTCCATTATTCGGTTCAGAATTCGAGGCTCCAGATCCGACATTTTCCGTTTCCGGAGGAAGCGATCCCGTTCCGGAAATCTTGAACGCCAGCGACTGTCCGGCCTTGGCATTCGCTGCTACTTGGACGTTCGCCTGGCCCGCTCCGGGGCCGTCCTTCACCGTCGAATACGAGGTCGACTTGGCTTCAAAGGTCATCGACTTCGGCACCATCACCACAAAATGCTGCAACTCATATTTCGATTTTGGATTCAGGTCCAGCGAACCGGAATAGGGCAGATGAAATGCCACTTGCATCTTGGTTTCGCCGGGGCGAATCGGAAATGAGATGCCGTACAGGTTGCGTTCCGTGCGCTGGCTGGCCGCGACGTTCACGGAACGTCCCCCAGGGCCCAGAGCCTGCGCGGAATCGATTTGCGCGCCATCGGGCAGATAAAACTCGAATGTGGCATCGCTCATCTGTGTCTTCGGCGGCTTGGACTGGTTGTCCATCACAAAGGTACGCGTGGCGTGAATCTGGTCGCCAGCCGTTTCCAAACGCAGAAAATCTACGGTGTAATGGATACCCTCGACGTTCTTGGAGGAATCGTAGACGGTAAGATCGGCCGTCGGTGTTCCGGGAGGGGCCATCTTGAAATACTGCGCGCCCTGGAACGTGGCTCGAACGAGATGGGGGCCACCCGAGTCATCGAGTTTGAAGCTGAACTTTCCCTTCGAGTCGGCCTTGGTGCTTCCCGCTTCCTCCATTCCGTTGGCTAGCTTGATCAGCGTGACTTCGGCTCCAGCCGCGGGCTTGTCGGACGTGCCATTGGTGACAGTGCCGGAAAGATTCTGAGCGAGCCCAAAGCCGGTGAGGCTTGCGCCAAGGATTGCAGAGAGAAAAATTCGCGAGAACGAAAAGCCAAACGGACGGGAGAGCATCAAGCCCTGCCCCCTTTCATTTTTGTGGTGGTCGCGCCAGCACCGGTGGCGCCCTGGAGACGCGCTGACTCCGCCAGAATCCCAGCGGCCTCCTCTTCCAGGCTCGCTTTCAGGGACGCGTAGTCTTCGGCTGAAATTTTGCCGGCATGGAATTCGAAATTCAAGTCGCGCATGTTTTCATAGACCACGTCCTTGCGTTCCTGCAAGTAGTTCAACCGCGTCTTTTCGGGGCTGGTAAAAACGTTCGCGGAACCGCTGAAGACGAACCACACCGTTGCCAGCGCAACGAAGCCGTAAATAAAGTAAACCGTTGTCATAGTTAGTCTCTCTTATAGGTCCGTCTCGGAGCGAGCCTGTTCGCGGAATTTGTCCAGGTCCGTACCGGTGGCGGGTCGAATGCCGCCGGGCAGTGCCGGAATCGGACGCCCACGCCACGTGTGCACGACGTAAACTGCCAAACCTGTTCCCGCCAACAACACCATGAACGGCATGATCCAGGCAACGATGTTGAATCCAGTAACTGACGGCACGGCAATCACCGTGGGTCCGTATTTCTGAACAAACGATTGCAGCGTCAGGTCGTCATTGTCGCCTCGATCGGTGGCTTCGACCAGTTCGCCGCGCATCCTATCGGAGTACGAGCACCCGACGTGATTGCATTCCAGCAGAATCTGGTTGCAACCGCACACACACATCAGTTGGTGGCCCAGTTTCCTGAACCGGGCTTCGTCGCCGACGCCCATGAAGAGCGTCGTGGCCAACATTACGACAGCCATTTGAGCGAACCGCCACGGAGATCTAAACTGCGAAGATTTCAACATGGTCCACACTAGTCGCCTGCTCCCACCGGAACTGTCTGTACTCGCGTGGCGGCGGTGGCTGGAGACGGAAGGGTGTTCGGTAACATCGCCATAACCGTGCCCAGGATCATTGTGATCACGCCAATCCATAGCCAGTTGACGAGCGGATTGATATACACCTTGATGATGGGCCGACCAGAATCCTGATTCAGGCCCTCGTAGACGACATACAAGTCTTCCTTGAGCGAAGATCGATTGGCGACCATGGTCGAGGTCTGCTGGCTAGCCTTGTAAAAACGGCGCTCTGGATACAGCGTGTCGATCTGCTTTCCGTTCTGAAAGACTTCCAAGATGGCCCACTCGCTGGCATAGTTGGGCTTGTCTTCCTGCGTATAGGACCGGCAGACCAACTCGTAGTTGCCGAGTTGAACCTTATCGCCGTAGCCCATTTCCTTTTCCACGTTGCGGTTGAAGGCGGAACCGGCGATGCCAATGAACACGATTACTACACCGATATGGACGATGTAGCCGCCGTAGCGGCGCGTGTTTCTGCGCCCAAGCTGCGCAATCGAAAGCAGAAGGTTCTGGCCCGAATGTCGGCTAATCACGCGGCCGCCGCGGATAAACTCGGATGCAATCGTGAAAATGACCAATGAGGCCAGGGTAATGGCCATCGTGGAGTAGAAGTGAGTCGCGTCTTGCCAGGGGCGCACCCCGAAAATCAGCAAGCCGATGAATATCGCTAGCGCGCCCAGGGCTGGCCACAGGAAGTTGCGCTTCAAGCTGTCGACCGAGGTCATGCGCCACGCCAGTAGAGGGCCGAGAGCCGTTAGCAGCAACAGAAGTAAGGCGATGGGAAAGGCCTCTTTGTTATAGAACTCGGGACCCACTGTGACTTTGCTTCCGACAATCCACTCGTGCAGTACGGGGAAAAACGTCCCCAACACAATCGTGAAACACAAAACCAGAAGGAGAAGATTGTTGAAAAGAAAACTCGATTCGCGAGAGACCAGGGCTTCGAGGCGATGCTCGCTTCGCAGGTGATCCCGGTTCTTGACGAAGGCGAAGATACAGGTCCCCAGCGTGAGACCCAGGAATATGAGAAACCACGTGCCAATGGAGGATTGCGCAAACGCATGCACCGAACTGACGATGCCGCTGCGGGTGAGGAAGGTGCCCAGGATCGAGAGCAGAAACGTAGAGAACACCAGCCACACGTTCCAAATCTTCAGCATGCCGCGCTTTTCCTGCATCATGACCGAGTGCAGGAAGGCGTTACCGGTAAGCCAGGGCATGAACGAAGCGTTTTCCACGGGATCCCACGCCCAATAGCCGCCCCACCCGAGTACGTTGTAAGCCCAGTGCGATCCCAGGAAGATTCCAATGGTCAGAAATGCCCAGGTCACCATGGTCCAGCGGCGCGTGATGTGAATCCACTTCTCCCCCGGGTAGCGCATGATGAGAGCACCAAGCCCGAAGGCAAAGGGCACCGTGAAGCCGACATAGCCCAAGTAGAGCATCGGAGGATGAATGACCATTTCCGGATACTGCAGCAAGGGATTGAGGCCGCTTCCATCTGCGGGAATTCCGCCTTCGGTTACCGCAAAAGGATGAGCCGCGAAATTTACCAGCAGGAGGAAGAAGATCTGTACCGCCGCGATGATGACTGAAGCGTGTGCAAACAGCCGCGTATCTGTCTTGTGCCGAAGTCGTAACACCAAGCCATAGGTGGACAGCAGCAAGGTCCAAAACAGTAGCGAACCCTCCTGCCCCGACCAGAGCACAGCGAACTTATAGGCAACGGGGAGATCGCGATTGCTGTGATGGAAAATGTAAGCAATGGAAAAGTTGTCTTGGAAAGCGGCGGTGACAAGAGTGATACCCGCCAGGATGACAAGGAAGAAAATCGCGATCCCGGCCCGGCGTGCTGTCTCGCCGATTCTCTCCGAGAGGGAATCGCGTCCAAACAGAGCCAACACACCCGCTAGAAAACTGTACAGCGCCAGCATCAACGCCACGAGCAGGAAGTAGCTGCCCAATTGGGCCGCGTGGGCTTCAAAAAACGCGGCCCAAACGCCACCCGAACCTTGGGCTTCCTGGAACATCAAGAGTGCCGCGGCTAAGCCGCCAAACTGGGTCAAAGGTGTCATTTTGGTTTGGTGCTTCTATTGTTTCAAAGCGCCCCTCCTAAGGCAAATCTATAAGGGCAGAATTCTTTAGGCCCATTCGACTTGGACGACGAGCCGGCTGCCAAGGTTTTTACTCCGGAGTACATGACCAGAGGCAGGGTCCTGGCATACACAATTCTCGCAGCGACGCTTAAAATTCTACGCCGAACCCGCGAACTCTTTGTTGCGCCTCGTCAGCTTTGATGGTGTGCTCTGTCGATGTTTTGGAGGGCCTAAGCGTCTGGCTGCTGATAAAAATGAGCCCGCACTTCCCGTTCGGCCAGATGCCAGTCTTCGTGGGGGTTCCCGGGAGTAGCGCCGCGCTGGAGGTAGATCTCGTAGGCGCGCAGGCGAATGATGTCTTCGATGCTGACCTGCAATGACTTAGCTTTGGTTCTAGGTTTCGACTTTGAGGCTTTCAAGGCGGCTGAGGTTGCGGCGACGACTGGCACGAGGGTCTCTTCAACCAGCGGCATTTTGGCGGGCTTCTTCGTAACACCTTTCTTTGCAGCAATTTTGCGTGGCTTCTTGCCCTGTGGAATCTCCTGGGACATATCTGGAACCTCCTGCTCTAGGAATAAGAATGGCGCCCCGCCCGCTCTCGGGAACGCAGTCGAGGGATGGTGGGGAGATGCTCCAACTATAAGGCAACCGAGGCCGTAAAAACGAGGGATGGACCAAAACTAGTTAACGGGATAGCCCCTGTATAATCATCCGCTTACCCCGAATGATTACTTGCAGACTATTCTTTGCGGTCGCCCTAGCTCTGGCTTTCAATGGCCTCCCCGGAGGAGCCTCAGCTCAAAGTTCGGATTCGACGACAAATGCACCTCCTCCGGTGCAGCCAGCCCGCAGCCAGCCCACGGCAGACAAGACGGTCATCGTCGTCACTGGTACGTTCGAGCCCGCACCCTTGGAGGAAATTAACCGATCCGTCGAGGTCATCCCGGTCCTGGATACCGCTCCGCTCCGCCACTACTGGACCGAGGCACTACAAAGCGATGCCTCGCTGGATTTGCGCCAACGCGGCCAGAGTGGCATCCAGGGCGATCTGTCCGTCCGCGGTTCGACCTTCGGCCAAACACTGATTTTGCTGGACGGCCTGCGCGTGAACGACGCCCAGACGGCACACCACAACCTGGATGTCCCGATTCCGCTCGACGGAGTGGGGCGAGTGGAAGTCCTGAGAGGTTCAGGGTCAACACTCTATGGCGCCGACGCCATGAGCGGCGCGGTTAACTTCATCCCAGCCGTCCCCAAAAACACGGAGGTCCGTTTTGGTTCCCAAGTGGGGAACTTCGGCGTAAATGCCCAGAATCTGGATGCGTCGCTTTTGCGAGGCGATACAAGCGAACAGCTTACCCTCTGGCGCGACTTCTCTAGCGGCTTTCGACCAGACCGCGACTACCGCAATACCGCTGCGTTCTCACGCACTGGATTCTCAACCACTCTCGGCGATACAACGATACTTCTTGGAATGAGCGACAAGCCCTTCGGGGCCGACCAGTTCTATTGCAATTGCGACTCTTTTGAGCGCACCAAGGCCTGGTTTACTGGGCTACAGCAGGGAATCGGGAAGGATACAGAATTCGACTTCGGCTACCGCCGCCATACGGACGAGTTCGTCTTGCTCCACGACAATCCCAGCGTCTACGAGAATAACCACATCGACGAGAGCTTCCAGTTCGCGCTGCGGCTGCACCGAGAACTTTCCACGAACACCACTCTCTCTTTCGGTGGCGAGGGCTTTCACGACTCCATCGACAGCAACAACTTGGGTCAGCACTCGCGGAATCATGGCGCGGGCTATGTCAACTTCGATGCGCCAGCGCTGGGGCGCTTTTCGCTTTCTCTCGGCGCCCGTGAAGAGCTCTACGGTAGCGACAGCGAATTCACGCCCTCCGTTGCGGCGGGCTTTGTTTTGGGCTCGGGATGGAAGCTCAAGGGCTCCGTTAGCCGCGGCTTCCGCGTTCCCACCTATACCGATCTCTACTACTCCGACCCGGCCAACCAGGGAAATCCAAATTTGAAATCAGAGTCCGGCTGGAGCTATGAGGGCGGAGTGGTGTGGAATCCCGGCGGGCACTGGAAGGCCGATGCTACAGTGTTCCATTCGCGTCAGTCCAACGTGATCGACTACGTGCAGTTGGTTGCCAACGGCCCCTACGTCGCGTCCAATTTGGAACGCCTGGATTTCACGGGTTTTGAGGCCGCCTTGCACGCTCGCCTGCCGCACGGCCATCAGGCGAGTGTCAGCTATACGGCCATCCACGGGGCGCAGGACGCCCTGCAAGGTCTACAGTCGCGCTACACCTCCAATTACCCCACGCATCGGGCGGTGGTGGGCTGGCTGGGAGAGCTTCCGTGGCAAATCGAAGCCACGAGCCAGCTTGGTGTGGTCCAGCGCTATGCCACAGACCCTTATGTTGTGTGGGGCGCCGCGCTAACCCGAGAGTTCTATGGTCGAGTGCGCGCGAATCTAGCCTTTTCCAACCTGAGCGACACCCGCTACGAGGAGATTCAAAACGTGGTCATGCCGGGGCGTTCGGTAACCTTTGGCCTAGACCTGCTTTTATGGCGGAAAGAGCACTAGCACGATTGGGTAGGTGAATCAAGAACTCGGCGCTAACAAGATGATTCTAAGGCAATTATTTATTCCCTGGCACGAAGGAAATCCGTGCGAAAATAGAGAAGTAGTCGAGGAGACCTGACACCATGGCTTGGACCACACCTGAGTTTGAAGAAGTGATGTTGAATTGCGAAATCAACTCGTACGCCAGCGCTGAAGTCTAGCTCGAATCTCCTCGGAGACCACCGCCAAAGCCCTCCTCCATTTCTTCCTGTTGGACCCCCTGTAGTAGACCGTCTTGATGGCAATTCACACGCCCTTCCGCGTCAGTAACCCTGCCCCGACCACGTCTTCAGATATCCTTCATGCAAACCCGATAGCGTGCTTTGAGGGAGACCACCGGACAGAATGACGGAAAGCGTCGAAGCGCTGGCAGGGAAAGCTGTGCGATCGGAATACTGGCTGGCGCGGCATTCGCGGTCGGTGATTTTTCTGATTGCCGTGGTCGCGCTTCTGGGCGGCTATGTAGCTACCACTATCCCGGTTTCTGTTTTTCCGACAACGAATTTTCCCCGCATCTTGATTGCCGTCGACAACGGTGTCATGCCCATCGACCAAATGCGGGTGACAGTGACCCGTCCGTTGGAAGAGGCTCTGAATAGCGTTCCCGGACTGCAGGAGGTTCGTTCGATCACCAGCCGCGGATCGGCGGAGATCAACCTTTTCTTTAGCTGGGACGTGGACATGTTCCAGACGCTCCAGTATGTGAATGCGGCTTTGGCGCGCGTGCAGTCGTCTCTGCCCACGGGTGCGCAAGTGGAAGCGCACCGCTTGACGTTCGCCAGTTTTCCGATCATGGGTTACAGC
>Ga0137401_10000009_pt1 | contig 59548 bp, 82 predicted proteins | sample CZOMad1_1_16fung_FD_108286 | JGI IMG/M metagenome (GOLD analysis project Ga0137401, IMG submission 108286) | Vadose zone soil fungal communities from Angelo Coast Range Reserve, California, USA - CZOMad1_1_16fungal (Illumina Assembly) | ecosystem: Environmental > Terrestrial > Soil > Vadose...
CGGTTTTGACTGCTGCCACGCTTCCGGCTGCTCCCATTGCCATTGCAATGCTTGGCACCCTAGGTACGGTTGCAGTTACGTCGTGGGCCAACCAAGCGTCATTCGGTCGGTACTTCGATGGTAGCGTTATCCTGATGCCGGGTGGTGCGTTGTCTATCCAGACTTCGGCGGCTTCGGGCACTAACGGCCTGCTGTGTGAGTACATCTGGGAAGAAATTCCAATCACAGCTTAACCATTCTGAATCTCCCTTGACGGCCCTGTTAGCTTGACGGCGGCAGGGCCGTACTTTCAAGGTGTGATGGAGTAGGCCATGAAGAAGATGAAGGGCAAGTGCTACGGCGGTAAGATGGGCAAGAAGATGAAGGGTAAACCAGGGGGTAAGTAGTATGTCGTGGAGCACGATGGCCCTAGAACTTTCGGGACAGACACCGTGCCCCTATTTGTTCTGCTTGACTCTGGTAAACCGAGCATGGAAGGACGTGCAGAGAGAGTATCTGTGGTCATTCCTCTGGCTGGACTTCGCCATACCTACCCCTAGTCCCACGGCTACAGGGACGGTTACTACGGCCATCGGCAGCACTCAGGTAACAGGCGATGCGGCAGCATCGGCAGCATGGGCCTTGATACCTCTGTCAACGCCTATCACTTCACAGCAGTTCCGGGTAGGCCAAGGAACTATCTACAACATCATCGCTGTAGACTTTACCGTTCCTACGGCGGCGGTTTTAACGCTTGACCGTATCTATGTCGATCCGCCTAACGGAGCGGGCCAGGGCTATCAGATTTACGGAGTGTACTATCATGCTCCGGTAAAAAACTTTGTCTGGTTTGATACTATCCGCGATCCTGTGACCGGGTACACAATAAAGACCACAACGACGCGGCAAGAAGCTGACGACGCTGATCCGCAAAGACTGATGTACACCTACACGGACTCAGCTTTGCCGTACAAGATCGACTTGACGGCGGGGAGCTTCTACGGCTTTCCCATGTACGAACTTTGGCCAGCGCCGACGAACAATCTTACTCTGGTAGCAGAATGTTTTTTAGGTGACGTAGATTTTGATAACACCGTGCCAGGGTCGAGCGATACGGTAACGCCTCCGCTGAGTGAAGACGTGGTAATGGAAAAGGCCAAAGAAAAAGCATACGAGTGGTGCGCGGCCAATCTGGATAAACTGAGTCCAGCGGCAAGACGCGCTGACTTCGCGCTTCTCATGGGACAAGCAAAAGCCGAGTTCAAGCGGCTGATTAACCAGTATATCTTAAAAGATGAAGCCTTCTCGAATCGCAGCCATATACCCTACGCGGAGTCAAGAGATTATTTACCAGAACTGCCTTGGGTTTCTATGAGACAGGATATCGGGATATTTCCCGGATAATATGAAAAGACTACTTACTATCGCTGTGCTTCTGATTCTGTCTAACGTTGGACACTCGCAGTCAAACGTAGGTTCTGGCAGTGCCAGCACTAATGCTGACGGCACTTCACGTGTGGCCGCAACGCCGACTAGCTTATTCTATGACGGCTTCGAGACTTCTTTTGACACGGGGGCGAAGTGGAATTCCCCTACCAGCGCGGGTGGTGGAGTGGGAGAAGCATTTGTATCAGGCGGCGGGGCGATCACGTTAGGTACGGGAACGACGATCAACGGTTACAGCTACGTTCAGAGCCAAGTGACCTACCAACCCGTTCCCCCTGGGTTTTTGGTGTTTGAAGACGCAATCAAAGTTGACACTACGATTCCGGCGAACACGGAAGCATTTTGGGGTTTTGGTACTTCTCCTGCTTCACCTACGGCGGCTGTTCCTATCACGGAAGGCTGCGGATTTGAAATACAGTCTTCAGGTACGGCGGGTACGGCTAAGATGTTCGCTGTTTGCTTCGCTGGAAGTACGCGAAACAATATTCAGGATTTGTCAGCGGCGACGGGAAACAGTAAACAGCCGACAGACGGCAATACGCATGTTTATTTCGTTTACTTCCGTGGCGATAGGTATTGGTTTGCGATTGACTCACCTACGAACATAGTGGCACAGCAATTCAATGGAGCTAACGGGCCGAACGTAAACACGCAGCCGTTAAAGATTCAAGCTGTAGCAGGAACGATTGCTCCTGTATCAAGCCTGACTATTACTGTGGCTTCTGTCTGGGTAGGAGACTCCGGCAGTAACGGAGTCTATTCAGCGGCTTCTGGGTCACAGGCATCGGCAATACAGACCATTCAGTCAACGGCCACAGAGTCAGGGCATATATTAAAAGGCTCTGCCGGTAATTTTTACGGAGTCGTAGTTACTTCTACGGTCAATGGCCTAGTGATGATTTTCAATTCTGCGACTGTACCGGGAGACGGAGCGGTGACGCCAATCTACTGTCTACGTCTTACTCCTGACTCTGGCGGATCAGGGACAGTGAGTATCAGCTTTCTTCCCGGCCCTCCGGCCTTGTTTACTACTGGAATTTCTGTAGCTATGTCCACAGGCACGAATTGTGCCTCTAAGACGGCGAGTGCAACGGCGTGGATTACGGGGCTGGTGAAATGAAGCATATTATTTGCATAGTGCTCCTATCAGGTCTGTGTCTGGGGCAAGCGGTAACAGGGACATCGGGTAGCGGCTCGCCATCTGGCACTTCTAATGTCCAGCCGACGTTTGTTAGTAACAGCGCTGCGTCAGTGGTCGGTGCAGGTACGACGCTGACTATTACAGCGCCAGCAACCATTACAAACGGCAATGCGCTAGTAATTTTCATGTCAATTTCTGGAGCCGCAAGCGAAACGTTTACTTTTCCTGCGGGATTTTCCCAGATTGGTTCTACTCTTAGTTCTGTGGGCAGTGCGAAGATTCAAGTTGCCGCAGCCTGTAAAGTCGCCGCAAGTGAATCCGGAAACTACGTCGTTAGCTGGAATAACAACACCAATACGGCTGTGGGCTGGATGGTCAACTTGTCCGGTACAAGCTGCACGACGGACGGAGTAGGTACGGCTTCTGGTAATGCCTCTACGCTCACGGCAACGACTTTCACTCCGACAACGGCAAACGACATTTTTCTTGTCCTAAGTTCTCAGTCTTCTTCTGCTCTTAATTGGGTCAATGTGCCTGGGAACGTGGTTAAAATAGCGCAGTCCAGCGATTCGTTTTTGGGCTACTTGCCATGGGGTACTGGCGTTTCGCCAGCGGTAAAGATGGCTTATACTCTGTCTGGGTCGGCCAATGCCAATGACTCAGGTGTTTTTGTTATTGCTTTTCCAGCTACAACGACAGCAACGAATGCCCTGGTAGCCAATTCGTCTTCAGTCGCGCAAAGGGTCAACAGTATCAACGTGACCAACGGGATAGACGCTGGAGGAAGCATTAAAGGAAGTACTTTTTTAATACCTAATGGAGCTTCCTGCACATCAACATCTTCTGGTCTTGATGGTATTTCTGCTGGCGGAAATATAGAGAAATTGCTTTGTATCAACAGTGCTGGTGCCTTGTCCTTAGATGCTGGTGGCGGACTGACGTTTGTGAGCACGGCGGGCGGTGCGCGTGGCGGGCCATCGTTCTTGATTAGCAATGGAGCGCTAGCAGGGGTAAGTATCGATGCCAGTCAAGATTTACCGATGGCAGATATAACTTCGCCGGGAAACGATTTGGTAGTTGGATGTAAAACTGGAGCACCAGCATCACTTATTAACTGCACTTCAGCATCTCAGTCCGGGAATATTTACGTGAACGTACAAACTGGACTTGCAGAGTTCTTTCAAGTAAATGACTCTACGGTTTTTGAGGTTGTAGGCGGCGGAACGATATTTACTGAGGCTGCTGGGCCTACGAATGTTGCGTCTTCTGGTTCCTTTTGGGAAGATTCAACCGCGCATGAATGGAAGTCATCTACGGCGGGGTCATCTACGCCTGGTCTATTTGCAAGAGTTCAACCCGGAGTAATCCACCAAACTGCTCAAACAGCGGCAATATCTACAGCAACGCTCTGTGCTTCTTCAGCGGGGGCTTGTAATGTTGCTGGAACCTATCATGTCAGTTTTGTCTTCTGGGAAGACGGTACCGCTTGCGCTACTCCGGGTACAGGTGGAGTAACTTTTTTGCTTACATGGACGGATTTCAATACAACCTCGCACCCAGCAGTGTCGCTAGGGATGGATGATGCAAGTGCTATTAATGCAGTGTCACAAACTTTCCATTTCCAGACTTCTTTAGCCGCAGCTTGGGCATCCGGTGATTTTAATATTTCAACCAATGGTGCGATTATCCAGTATGCAACGGGCTATACGGCCTGCGGAGTCGGCACGGGGAGTTATGGTTTAGATATTGCGGTTACGAGGGTGAGGTAGGTATAATTTAAGCCATGAAAAATATATCCAAATCATTAGTTGGTTTTGTTGCTCTGATTATGGTTTGCATTCCGTTGGGGGCAAGTATCTACTTGTCTTCTAGCTATCAGGAAATATTTACGGTAGGCGAATTTTCGGAAAAAAACGATGTCGCCGCTATTGTCGGCAGTCAGTACAGCCATTCCGCTGGTAGCGTGACGTTCGTCATCCAAGTCGGCCATGCGGACAGCGGTCAATTCAAGCAAGGGTCACACAGCAAAGCGGAGCGTCTTGCTGTTGATTTAAATACTGGAGAATGGGCTAGTGCTTCAGGTAAACGCGGAAAAGCGGAAGGATCTGTGCTAGGCGACCTGAGACGGGCAGTAATCAGTCAGAGAGACGCAGAGGAAGGATTCGTTATTTCTGTCCTATATCCGGGATCAAGGCTTGCAGGAAACGTTGCGAAATAGGATATAATCTACCTATGAAAAAACTACTCCAATCAATCTTTGGTTTGGCTCTACTGGCTACTGGTTTTGCCTGTGGGCGCTACAAGGCTCCCGTAGTCCACGCTCAAGGTCAGTTTCTTCAACAGTACGTCCTCGAAGTCAATACCCAGCGCGGCTTTAGCGGCGTCCGTTTTATGAAGAACAACGGAACTCAATTGAACCTTGACGACGGCACGTGGCTATCAGAGGCCGTTGTTAGTCCAGCAACCGGGTCTACGTTCACAAAGACAGAGGCTTTGCCGAACAGCACGGCGACCTTTACGGAGACATACTCGCAGCCATGAAGTCCAACGTTAGACTAATTGTGTTCCTGGTTATGGCCTGTGCATCCGCATGGGCCAATCAGGCATTTACGGGCAACTGCAACCAAGGAGGAACTAAGGCCGTAGTTCAAGGAATTCAGTCAAGCAATAAGCTAGTCGGCAGTTATCCGGGGTGTGTAGTTACGGTTTTCATGCACGGGACTATTACGCTGGCGGCGATATTTGATGACAGCGGAACACCAATAGCCAATCCTCTCACGGCGTCACTGACTACGGGGCAATTTATCTTCACGGCTGCTAACTCTCGCTATGATATTCAACTTTCAGGAGGCGGGCTTCCTTCGGCGGTGACGATTACTGACGTTCTTTTTAACGACAATGCGTCGGCCAATCCATTTAGCTTCTGTACTGTGACTTTCAGTGCAACGCCTACTTTTTCTTCGGCATCTTGCAATATCTTTCAAATGACCTTGACGGGCAATGTCGCGTCATCTATCTATTCGACGGCTACGAGCGGAGCACAAGCGATATTCATCCTCTGCCAGGACTCAAGCGGCGGGCATACGTTCACTTGGCCGACTACGATGATAGATACTCCGGCGATAAATCAAACTGCGAGTCAGTGTACTAATGTTTACTTTGTGGCCGATGCGACACCTAAATTTCATGCCGTAGGTGCTGCGGGTGACGGAAGCCATATCGTAGCAACGACATTGAATAACGGCGCAGGTAGCGTAACTATTCCGTCCACTGGTTCAGCGGCAATCATTGCCGGAAGCAACGGCATTGTGCCTTCGACGTGCTCTACGAATAACTACGTCAATCAGATCAACTCTTCTGGAGTACTAGTCTGCGGTACTCCAGTGACGGCGAATACAGGGACTACGCATCAGTTCTTCAGTTCCAACACTGCCGGAGGGGTATTTACGGGGACGCAGCCGACGCTATCGGACGTAGCCGCAGGTACGGCCAGTTCTGGAACGTATGACTTCTCTGGAGTGACGGTCTTTAAGATTCGTGTAGCTGCTGGACTAACTACGGCGGCTAACGGTGAATGCGGATTTGATTCGACCAATGGGAACTATCACTGCTGGAACGGTGCGGATAACTTTGTCGGCATGTGGTCAGCTACTCCGACTACTACGGACTGTGTAAAAGCTACAGTCAGCGCCAATAAAGTATCTCTGACGGATAACGGAGGGCCGTGTGCAATTACGGTAGCGGCAGTAGCCAGTAACTTCTTGACTAGCTACACTTCAACAACTGGACTGTTTACTAAAGCACAACCTGCCTTCACGGACATTTCTGGATCAGTAGCAGCCGCGCAATTACCTAACCCGTCATCTACGACTCTAGGCGGGGTCAAGTCGTTAGCTCTAGTAACCAATAAGTTCCTGACTGACATTACGACGGGCGGGCTTCCGGAAGCCGCACGGCCTGTAGTGGGAGACATCACGCCGGGAACAAATGGCCAGTGCATTAACACGACAGGCGGCGTAAGTGTATGGGGAGCCTGTGCAGGCACGGCGGGTGTGCAGACTACGGCTACGCCTAACACTGCGGGCGCTACGGTAGCTGGTAATACAACGGCATCTCAAGTTCTATTAGGGCAGTCGTTTGGTGCCGGGACGTTAAATACTCTAGGATCAACTTTCCGGCTAGAAGGCTACGGTACATATAATGCTGTTAACACAACGGAAACTGTAGCTATCAGCATTGTAAAGCTGGCAGGAGACGTAATAACAGGACTGTCGGTAGTGCCAGGAACTACGGGGTCGGATTTAAGTTGGCATATAATAGTCACCTGTACGACTACGACGACCGGAGCAGCGGGAGTATTGACTTGTCCAACTTCCGGAGAGATAACCAGATCAGCGGGCGGAACTGTTACGGTAGTTCCTTATGCGGCGGCTACTATAACAGGAGTAGACCTGACAGGAGCCAATACGTTTTCTATTGCCGCATCGTTTACGACGGCATCGGTCAGCAATTCGGCATCGCAAGCATATTTACTAGCGTTAAGGATTCAGTAAGGTCGGGGGAGTAGCTGAAAGGGAAAGGGAATGAAGCATGAATTTATTGATGCAGCACTTTCTGTCGTGGTTCTCTGTGCTGGCGGTTTTATTTGGCTTGGCAAGTTGCTTATACGGCGTCATCTGGCTAAGTGGGATGCTATTGAAGCAAAACTTGAAAAACTGGACGAGTGGTACACAGCCCAGCAAGCCATTGTCCGGCATCCCGTTAAGCTCAACGGCGCTACAACAGAAGGGCATGATGAAGACATCGACAGCGATACGGACATCCTTGATCCTGATAGCCGTAAGCTCCATAGGCGGGTACGAAGTCGGCGTCCGCCATCGGAATGACTACGATTCATGGCGTAATGGACTAGTCAGATGGCAGCAGTCTTACGCTTCATGGGAAGAGAAGTACTCACCCTATATAACTAGAGGAGAATAACTATGTGTCAAGACCCTGCCCCAAGTCCCACACCGACGCCTACTCCAGTGCCGCCTCCCCCTCCACCCCCACCGCCTCCCCCTCCACCGTCTCCACTGGAGGAGTAGTCTAACGTTGGACAATGGCATACAACTACATCACGTTTTTGCAGCTTCGGGGTCAATTAGCTAATAGGCTAAATGACCCTAGTTCTGTTTTCTGGCCTGACACGGAACTAAAGTTTTATATCCAAGATGCTATAGCCTTCTGGAATTGTCTCACGGGAGACAATAGAACGTCCTACCCTCTCGCTGTAAATCCGGCACAAACATGGTATGACATGCAAACCATTGTCGGCAGTCCAAGGCTTTCTAAGCTGACAGACCAAGACTGCCTACAGAGATTGACGGCAATGTTGCTTGAGTCTAATTCCGGAGGAAGCGCTAGAGGCGTACTGTCTACGATGCAGTTCACGACTACTGTAGGTCAGGTAGCAGGTGCGGCTTACAATCTAGTCCAGTCTCTTCAGCGGAAGCGGGATGAATTCATGTTCCGCACTGGCTGTACGTCTACGGTCGAGACTTTAAGCGCTACTCCGAACGTTGCGGAAGTTGCTTTACCGCAGACCGTGATTCAGGCGAGAAGGGCTTATTGGCTACCGCAGGACGCTACGCTGTCTACGGCATTTCCGCTGCCTAAAAACGATGACTACGGGACGACGTGTTATAGCCCGTTTTCTGCTATCACTCCCGGCCCACCGCAAGTATTCTCTGCTGGCGTAGAGCCGCCATTAAACGTAACGATCACTCCTCCTCCGTTGACGGCGGGTCAGATAGAATTGCTGACGATTGAGTCACAGCAGTTACTACCGCCTAATCCTAATGCGTCAAAGTCTCCGGTCTTGATTCCAGTAATAATGTTCATGCCCAATGACTTCACGCCTGGTCTAGTGTGGGGTGCATTGGCAGACTTATTGATGATTTCGATTGAAGGGCAAGACGTGGAGAGAGCACAATTCGCACGGCAGAGATACGAAGAGTACATTGCTCTGATGTCTAATTACCCGTTTGTCAATACGGCAAGGATCGGGGGTGTTCCAGCGATAGTTGATGCCGTGGAGACATTGGACACATACAGTCCTTCTTGGAGGACAGCGGGTACAAGTCCGCCGATAGTTGGAATATCAGGGCAGAATCTAATAGCTTTTCCCACGGCGACATTGCAGTCAGTACTATTGAATCTTACGGCCAGCGCGAATATCCCTGTGCTCGATGGCGACTTCATTCAGTTGGGCGATGAAATCATAGACGTAATTCTGGACGAAGCGGTAAGCGCGGCGATGTGGAAGTGTGGCGGGGCAGAAGCGGCAGCGGCGTTTAATCTTCATGGCAATATAATCAAGCTAGCCGCAAAACGCCGTGACAAGATTAGAGCTATGGCGATATTTGCAGATGTGCTATCATCTAGGCCACAAAGAGAAAACGAATTTGCGCCGATGGAGACAGTGAATGAAACAACTGATTGAAGACCACTTTCGGGAACTTCTGCTATGTAGCATGGCGCTAATCTTTGCCATGATAGCGGTGTGGACGATTAAACATGACGCTACAGAGGCGTTTAAATGGTCGTCCGCAGCCGTTACGACGCTCCTTGGGGCGTTATTGATGCTTATGCGTGGCCCAAGTACAGAAGCCCCTCCTAAGGCGAAGTCCGACGTTGGACAAGAGGAAAAGAAGTAGATGGCGGATTACTCTCGCCCAGCTTCGGCAGAACGCTTTAAGTTCGGCGGGGTAAAAACAAATTCCTCTGCCGATAGTCTTCCTCCGCACAAATATAGCTTTGCTCAAAATGTCCGTGGCTACAGTGAATCGTCTATCCAGTCTCGTCCGCAAATCGTTCAGCAAGTAGCCGTGCCGTTCGGCGGCAGTACGTCAGTTCTTGCTTTAGAGCCGGACATAGGTATCTACAAGCAAGGGTCGGCCATTCAGCAGTTTGCTAGTGGCGTGGTAGTAGATACGGGATACTCTTCAGGCCAGGGGTGCTCAATAAGACCTTTTCGTCCCAATGCTACTCCTAACGCATGGGATTATGTTTTTGATGACGCGCAAAACAAAAAAATCTACATAAACTCTGCTGGTACGCCGACAGTCCAAAAGGTAGGGATAGCCGAGCCGCAAAACCCTCCAGATGCTTGTCCGGATCACATGAACGTAGCTGGCGTAAATGTGGCGGCGTGGACTAATTCAGGGACGATGCTAGCACCAGCGGGGTTTAATCGGACTACAGGAACGGTGTCAGCGTTCTTTGCTGATCCTGCTTCCGTGTCTCCTAGTCTAGCGACTAGGTACAGTATCGTGGTGGATAATCAGGTCTACGCTATCGGGATGCTGGTGTCAGTAAATCTATCGAGCGGCGGGGCACTGCAAGCTGTAGTACAAGACGTGTTTCCTGCTATCAACCCGGCAGGTACATTGACAGTGGCGTCTATTTTTTACGATTCTGGAGTAACAGGGACTTGTGTTGTAGTACCAGCACAGATGCCTATCAGTGGGTCAATTCCGTCAGATGTTCCGAGGGCGCAGGCTGAATCGGTTTTCAATGAAGACTTCATATCTTCGCTTCGCCGGGGTAGTATTATAACCATCGGTGCCGAGCAGGTCTTTGTCAGGACTGTAACTAAAGGGCCGCAGGGAAATATCAGCATTCAGACATCTACAACTATAAACCATGTGGCCGGAGAAGTGATTACTGGTAACTTGGCTTTAGCTGTATCGTTTACGGAAAATCCGGCGTTGATCATAGGTCAGACGATCCAGTCGGTTGATTTCGTAGCTGGTATAGGGCCAGGGATAGGGATTGCTTTCAGTGCGCTGGCAACTAATCCGTTCACGGTAGCGCCGTTCTTGTCTGATCCTACGCTTCCGACTTCGCAGCAAGACGACTATATCCACATGTCGATCTTCATAGACGACCCAGCGAAGTTTGAAGAAGTAACAATCATCTTTGACGTTAATAACGGCGTGATGTCTTTTCAGGATAATTGTTATTACCGGACAGTGAGAATCAACGACGCGCAAGCCGGATTCTCGCAGACTCTATCCCAGATCGGTGCAGCACAGTTAGCTGAACAAAGGCTACTAATTGACCAACAAGCGGCGAGTGGTGGCGCTGGGACGGTAAGAAGTTCGATTCAGTCAGCTACCGGAGTTAGGCAGTGGTCAGAGATAAAGTTTCCTATCAGTTCGCTGAACAGGATTGGTAATGACAAGACTCGGACTCTAGCTAATACACAAGGCGTAGAGCTTTTATTTAGGGTCAATGGCGGTACTTCAGTAGCTTGGTCTAGTCTCTGGGTAGGAAATGGTCAAGACCCGGACGTAGGGGATACGGGCAGTCCGATATTCTATCGGGTAAGACCGAGAAGCGCAGTTACAGGCGTTAAGGGAAATCCGAGTCCGGCGACTCGATACGGTGTAAATCCAAGAAGGCAGCAAGTGATAGTGTCTCTGCCATCGGCGGCTTACGATACGCAGATTGATACTTGGGACATTGAGAGAACTGGAGCGACGCTGACTGACTGGAGATATGTAGGTTCTACGCAGACGACGAATACGACCTACACGGACAAGCTATTTGATTCAGTTATTGAAAATAATTCGACCGATCAGTTTATGAACCTAGAGCCGTTCCCATCTATTGGCCCTCCGATTACGGCTATATCGGCAACGATCATAGGCACGGTTATGACGGCGGTGTTTCCGCTGTCAACGGCTGCATTAGGTTTGAGTTCAGTGGGTACGCTGTCTCAGCTTGGCAATCTTCTGCCGGGAAATCTGTTCAACGTTGGACAACAGGTATTCACGCTGCGTAAGCGGCCTACTGTAGTGTCTACGACGGCAACGACGCAGACATACCTATTCACGCTTGAGGAAAACGCAGGAACGCAGACTAATCCACTGGTTTTACTACAAGAGCCTACGTTAGCCGCGCAACCAACGAACAACGTGTGGGGGCCGGATGCGTTTGGCGTGTTCTTTTCGGTGAATGCGGGAACGGTCAATAACGGCGGTTCTTTGGGATTAAGGCCAGGACTGATTCAGTGGACAAATCCGAACAATCCTGACGGGGCTAGCGATGCGAACACGAAAGATATTTGTCCGCCTACGGAGCCTCTTATAAATGGCGAACTACTTGGGCCTACGCCGTGCGTGGCGTCCTCTAAGCGCTGGTGGAGAGGGGCTAGGAATAGTGACGGTTCGTATTCATGGGGAAATGAAATCCCTGTAGGCGCGGGACTGGCCGCAGAGTTCGGAATCTGTTCAGATGGTGAAGCTGTCTACTTCGTAGCTAAAGACGGCATCTGTAAGCATTCTGGTGGGCCTAGGCAATCCCTGACAGACGAAGATTTGTATAACTTGTTTCCGCACGAAGGCATTTTTCCGACTGACGTTACGCCGTACTCAGGTAAGACGATCTTTGCGCCGGAGTACAAGTACGCAGCTAATATGCGGCTCGGTGTCATCAATGGATTCTTGTATTACGACTATCTTGACAGTACGCAGGCGCAGAGGACTTTAGTTTGTAACCTGAAGACTGGCGCATGGGTGCCGGATGACTACTCTAATATTTCCAGAGTGTCAATTCACGTTCCTTCTGGCGCGGCAGCGTCAAACTTTCTAATTCCTGCATCGGCTGTGCGCAATCAGCAGCTATTCATGGGTGCGGTTAATGGAGCGATCTATATAGAGCAATCCAGTCCTGCACCGTCAAGTGGAGAAACAATTTCCTGTGCCGTGATTACGCGGGAAGAGATGTTAGGCGACATCCGCGCAAACAAGATGTTTGGTGATGCTGCACTAGATACGCTGGCAGCGGGGAGTAGTATAACCGTGACGCCTGTATTCCTAGGGGCCTTGTTTGGCACTACAACGACTATTACTGGAGGACAGAGTTCGCGGCCTACATCGCCTCCGACCGTTAACCTTCTAGGTGAACAGCTAAAGCGTAGCATGGGTCTGTCTTTGACATGGACAGATCAAGGTACTACGACGGTTCTGTATTCGTGGCAGCCGTCCTATTTAACGCAGCCGGAAGACATTTCTAATCGGTTTACCGATTGGGACAACTGCGGAACTGAGGACAGCAAATTCATTCAGGGATTTGAGATTGAGGCCGACACGTTGAATGTGGCTAAGGGTTTAGTAGTAAGAAGCGCTGATAGTCTTTTGACTACGGCGTTCACTTCGCCAACGGGTACGAACACTATCACGGCCAACGGCCAGCAAGTCATCGACTGTTCATTTAATAGTCCGTTCTCTTCGCATCTGGTTAGGATAGAGCCGCAAGACTCCAACGTTTGGAGGCTTTTCCGCGTAAAGTGGATTTACCAGCCGACTCCGGAATCCGCGTTAACGTGGGCTACGCAAGCTACGGCGTTTGGATTTGATGGCTACCTGCACATGAAAGAGATTCTTGCGGCATTTGCTTCCAACGCTGCGGTGACGTTGACGATTACCGCTTACGACGGTCTATCTCCAGCGGCGATTACTCTACCAAACTCAGGCGGGGCATATCAAAAAATACTTTTTCCGTGTACCCCTAACAAAGGCTTGTTGTATGGCTTTTCAGCTGTATCTAGTGCTCCCTTTCAGCTGTACCAAGCTGACTGCGAGCTTTTAGTTAAACAGTGGGGCAGCGACGGACAATACGTTAGATACCGTGGATTCGGCGGGCCGCACGGCCCTGGAGCGGTTATCTAGTGGCGCATCTTGACGCTTGCCTATTAATAAGTATCCTCTTATAATTCGCTTACCAAATAAAAATATAAAGAGGCAAGACCTTGAAGACTCTGCTTTTGTTCTTAGCTCTATCCCTGTCCGCCGTTGCACAAGAATGCTCCAGTCCGCAAACCACTAACTTCCAAGACGGAAGTGTAAGCATTTCCTACACGTGCCTCATTGTGCATCCGGGGCAAAATTCACCGTTTACAGAGAGCGACACTCTTACCGCGCAAGTCGTAGGGCCAAGAGTATTTTCTTCAGTGGCCGTGTCGTATCAGTCAGGATACTTCATGTACGGGCCGTCGAATGCTATGAGCCTGAATGTGACGTTGCCGGATATTACCAGACCCGGTGCAGCGCCGCAATTTAATATCACAGGATCAGGCCAGTACTCCCAGACGGCATCAGGGCCGTTTTCCTATCCGGCGCAGGATGTTTTCCGTATCAACCAAGTCATAGCGCTAACCGGATACATCGTCGCTGTGTGTTCGGCCTATTGCGGATATTCGATTGTAATTACGCTAAATCCGTGATAGGATGTGTTCATCGGCTTGCTTAAAGGGCGGCAGGGTAGCGCATGATCCTCTGCCGCTTTGAAAAACATGGAAAAGCCTAAACCAGTCGAAAGAATCTACCCAGAGCAGCGCGGCCCTCTAGCCGACTTCCACGCCTGGGATGCTCACAAGAGAGCCTACGATTTGATCTACGACCTTCACGACAAAGTAAACGCCATGAACCATGAAACCGCTACAAAAAAGTCTAACGTTGGACAGAAGGACATGCCAGCGGGCGGGCCGTCAAACACGAAGATTACAGGAATCCCTGTCGTTGGCACTCCTCCGGCCAACGGTCATACTATCCGATATAACTCTTCTACTGGAAAATTCGAGTTTGGGGTATAAAATAGTTCTTTCCTTCCTGCAAAACCAGTGCTATCATAGCCAACGGAGATAAAATCTGATGGCCTTTGGAAATATTTTCGGTAGCCTATATTTACACGGCCTACTCGTCGTCGCTACCCCCGGCACTCCTGTATCTTTTTCACAAAACTTTCCGACTAACATCACTGGCATTGGTACGGTGCAGATGAATGCAAACCAGATCATTTTAAAGGCACCTTCCACTAATCAGGGTACGGTCTATCTTGTCTTCCGTGGCGGCAATAAAAATTTGCCTAACAGCGTCATTGTCGATCTAGTGCCGGGGCAAGCAATTACGCTAGGCACTTCTGCGGGCAATAGTCCTTACAGGCCGTTCGATTTGATGATTGACGCGGATGTGCCAAATGATGCTTGTCGTGCTACATCGGTGATAGCGGCTTGAAGTACCTGAAGCTAGCTGGCCCTGCTTTGTATCCAGTACTGGACAAGATCGAAGAGGCAGGAGAGCCAAAGCCAAACCCACTGTTGTCAGTGGGTTTTGTGGCAGTAGACGACGACGGCAATGTAAAGGCACAGATTTTAGTGCATTCGGTTTGCATGGCGGAATATACGTTAGCCGAACCTGGATTTGGGCATTGCCTAGGGCCGCTGTTTCAGATGGCACATGAATTTGTTCAGAAAAGCGGAGTACCGCGAGTGCTAATGCACACGGATTCAAAAGCGATGGAACGGATGCTTAAGCGGGTAAAGGCTAGGCCGTGGCCTGTTAAGATGTGGCAGCTATTGAGAGGGAAGTAATGGCAACAATAGGTGGCAGACCGGAGCAGGCTATGTTGAGAGGTATTATCTCAACGATGGGTAAACGTTCCGGCAGGCTTGTTGCTTTATCTCCAGCGGGCAAGCAGGCCAGAGCGATTATGTGGGTATGCCGTTGTGATTGCGGCCAGACAGTAATCGTTAAAAGCTCGTCAATCAACAGTGGGAGCACTTTGAGTTGCGGGTGTTTGCGTCGAGAGGCTACAAGGGCTGCAATTGTAACTCACGGCATGTACCGTAGTCGAGAATACCGTACATGGAAGCACATGATTCAGAGATGCACTAATCCAAATAAACCAGAATGGCCAAAGTACGGCGGTCGTGGTATCGCAGTTTGTGAACGTTGGTTAACTTCATTCGAGAACTTTTATGCAGACATGGGGCCACGTCCACATGAATTCTCGTTAGACAGAGAGAACAACAACGGCAACTACGAGCCGCCCAACTGTCGCTGGGCAGATTTGTCAACGCAAGCGCGTAATTCAAGAAAGGTTCCGTCAGTTAACAGGTCTAGATTCAAGGGCGTGTATTTTTGCAACGGTGCATGGCAAGCGCAGATAAGACACCTTAGTCGCGGAATATATATCGGCTCTTTCCCCTCAGAGGAATTAGCTGCAAAAGCATACGACCAAAAGGCGGTTGAGTTACGCGGTAGCAGTGCCGTAACAAATCAGTCAATGGGGTTATTGTCATGTGTATAGGCGGGAATTCGGCAAATACAGACCGCAAGGCGGAATTATCTAGCAGAGGCAAGCTACAAGACACTGCCGGGTTTCTGTCTAATCTTGGTTCTGAGCTATCAGGCAAAGGCAAGAAAGATACTGAAGCAGGACTTGAGGACACAGGCAAAGCCAGTAAGTACTACTCTGACATTCTCTCCGGCGATCCGACAAAAGTTATGGCCGCAGCCGCGCCGGAAATCAAGTCTATTACCGGACAGGCCGACCAGCAAAAGCAAGAAATAGCCAGAACGGGCGACAGGTCAGGCGGAACCAACGCAGCTACGCAGGACATAGGTACAAAAGTCAGGCAGCAAATATCTGACTTAATCGCCAAACAAAAGAGCGGAGCGGCGTCAGGACTTGAAAGAACAGGCGCACAAGTGTCTAACGTTGGACAGTCGGAAACCGGGCAAGGCATAGGCGCTACGTCTTCGGCGGGTAGTGAGTATGAGGCTTTAATCTCGAATGCAATCAAGAGTCGGGAACTTTCGGCAAAGCTTCATCAGCAGGCAGTAGATGATTGGTCAAAGGCGATTGGCGATGTAATCAGTGCTGGCACGGGAGCGTAAATGTCAGTAGGCAGATTTCTTTCCGGACTGTTCGATGAAACCAAAAAGAACGCGGAATCATCGCGCAAGAAAATGGATGAACAGCGCGAAGGCAAAAAGCGCATGTACCAAGCTGTGCTCATGGATCACCGTTCCCCGGATGAAGGTGGGCCAACAAATGAGCAGAGAGACGAAGCGGCGAAAGAGATTGACAAGCTGGACGGAGCCAAAGGAAAAGACGGGCCGCATTCTCAGCTATCGGGAATTCTCAATATTGTTGGTAAGCTGAGAGGGAAAAAGCCAGAGCAAGCGGAAGCGAAGCCGCAAGGCAGTTTGCCGGATCAGGGATCGAGCGGTGGGCCGTTAACGGCGGGCGGTGCAAAAGATCAGCCTAAGCCGGGGCTTACGCCGCTGCAAGGTGGAGCCAAGCCGCAAGCCGACAAACAGGCACAGGGCGACCCTAACGTTTCTCCGACTAAAAAGAACATCGTCCAAAGAGGGCTGACGAAGCTGACTCAGGGTTTAGGGTTAGCTCCGGTGCCGAATACTATGACGCCGCTGAATGCTGGCGTATTTCATCCGCCGTCCGCAGAGGAAAGAGCAAAAGCCGGATTCCATACGAACGATATGACGCAATACCGGAAAGACTTAAAAGAAGCTGTGCCAAGTATTTCCGATGAGCAGCTAGACAAGGCGGTAGAAACAAAGTTTGGTGCTATACCGAAGGCGACTAGCACAGGGCATACTTTCACCAAGAAAGGCTCTGTCACGGGCGATCAGGTTCCAGCAGAAGAAAAAGACATGCTAGGTAATCCGATTGACAAGGGTAAGAGCTACGATGTCCTAGAGAACGCGCAAGGTGAAAAGCAATACATTCCGTCTACGCCTAAGCCGGATACAGACATTACAAGAGAAGCAGAGCAGCCTGTATATAATCCAAAATCAGGTAAATTTGACCTATTTAAAGTCCGGTCGCATAGCCACAGTCATAAATCGGCTCCAGGTGAGTCCAAGGCAAAAAATGGAGGCAAGCCCCCGACCGACACGACGGGCAAGCCTGTAGGCCAGCCAGGAGCCGGGAAAGGGCCTTCTGGAGCCAGTTCTGGCAATCGGTCAATGGGCGACAACATCCCCATCAGGGCTTTTGGGCCACTGCAAAAGCAGTCCAACGCAATCAGTGAAGCACGTAACTCGTTAGTGGGTGATACGCCAGACAAAGTAGGCGGACTTGCTGGAGACTTGCAGATTTTTCGGAATCCGGAATCTGTTAAAAGGGTCAGCGAGTACATCAAGTACGTGAATGCTCAGATGGAGCAAGAGTCCAAGGCGGTATCAGGTGGCGGGCCTGTAGCGGCGATAGAGTGGTATGCGGGACTTCCGGCGACAGTCAGCAATCTACAGGCAGAGCAGTTGCGTGATTATTCTAAGTCTCTGGACGGCGGGAAGGAAGACGGGCCGGAGCATAATTTCATTGCCAATTATTACCGACTACTAGGAACATGGGGCGGCATGAGGGCGGCAACGGGAGCTAGTTCAGCTAAGTGGGGATTCAAGAATCTGACTTCTGAAATGCCTACGCCTGGGCCTACTACTTCTTACTTAGAAGCTGTTACCCGCGTCAAGAACATGGCGAATGAGTCGAACGTAGTGGCCAAGAATAACCCGATGGTACAGCCGATTGACGTAGACAAGTTAATGAAGTCCGTGCGTAGTAACGGTGCTGCTGGTGGATCGGCAATCGACAAAGAAGTAGAAGAGTTCTACAAGAAAAATCCCACACTCAAGCCGAAACAGTAATGCAAGACCTAGCCTCTAATTCGGACTTTACTAATCTCTCTCCAGAAGCCAAAAAGAAAGTGCTGTCTGGACTGCCGGGATTTCCGCAGTCCGCAGAAGCACAGACAAAAATCTACGAACAGTTTGGCATCAAGGAACCGGAGAAACCGAAAGAGCCGGAAGGCTTCTGGCATTCTCTAGGATCGGGATTCGGGGTAGACAAAGAGTCACGTGATTCCCGTGCTAAAGAAATGACCGAGCATCCGGTTAAGAGTATGGGCTCTATGCCTAACCCATTATTGCCTATTATTCCCCTTAATCCCGTGCCAATGATTAAGTCAATGGGCAAGTCTTTTGGTAAGGCCCATGAATCAGAAATTCGTTCCGCAGAGAATTTTGCCAAGGGCGACATAAAGGGCGGGCTGGCGGAAAAAGCCGGAGCATTCGGCCACACGGTTTCAGCTGTAGCTCCGGGCGGGGAAACGATAGAGAAGTCAGGAGAGCAGTTTGGTGATAAAAACTGGAAAGGTGGACTAGGAACTGCACTCTCTGTTATCGGGCCGATACTTATAGGTGGCGCTATAAAGTCTAAGACCGGGCCGTTGAAACCACGTGCTCAATTGTCTAAACTAGTGAAAGCTACGGGCGAAACATCCGGCGACATGGCTGACAATCTCAATAAAGTCCAGAGCGACTTAAATGAGACGGTATCACAGAACGGTTTAGAGCATAAGACTCTAGGTACTACGGGCGATGTCCAGAAAGAGGCTACTGGATTTTATAAGACCGTAGTGGACACTAAGCAAAGAATTTCCAGCCAATATAACCTAGGTATTCAGAAGCTAGGCGGCAAAGAGTTCATGCCGACGCGGACGATTGCCAAGCTGAAAGAATTGCAAGACAAATTCCAGAAAACAGGCACTGCAGACGGCAAGGCGCAAGCGGCGGGAATCAAGCGCATCATTGACACGGACTATTCTCATCCTAAGACCGCAGGAGCACTAGACGCAGACAGGTGGATGCAAAACGGTGTAGCGGAAGGCCAGTACAACAAAGAGCTAACAAAGCAGATTTCCGGTACGGCTGCGGGACGTGACCCAGCGATAGCTAAAGTTATTGCCGATGGACTCAGAGACGATCTATACGAAGAGATTTTAGGCAAAGAGCAACCGGGTACGAACTGGAGAGAAGTTAAATCAAAAGAAGGTGCTCTACTTGAGATTCAGTCGCGCCTAGGAAAGATCATTCCGGACGTACATACCAAGCAGTTAGCCTTAGAGGGCGGCAGTAGAATGCCGTCAGCGTCGTTCTCGGTTCACGGCGGCGGTATTACTCCGAGAGTTCACATAGCCAGCAAGATGTTTCCGGGTAAGTTCGGGCCGGAGCCTACGGCGAACCGTGCAGTAGCGAAGGCATTCAGGGGAATAGAAGGCAAGACGCCGAAAAAGTCGCTGACACCGTTAAATCAGTCTAACGTTGGACAAAATCCTAAACCGCCGTCAGGCCCTAAAGGCGGTAATCCCCCTGGTGCTACGGGTAATTCAGGGTCTAAACCGCCTCCGTCTACCCCTCCGGGTTCCACGGTCGGCAGTGCGGCAGCATCGGTAGCGGATACAAACAATTTTGCAGCGGCCAAAGCCAAACTAGGGCCGAATGCTTCCTTGAGTGAAATAGCACAAGAAGCGCAGAGGATGAAAACAGGCAATACGTCCGGCTCTGTGTCAGGAAAAGGTTCGCCTGACTTCAAGCACCAAGTATTTAATGGAGGCGATGAAATTACGACTAGCGACGGACGCACAGGGAAGGTGATTGCTACTCATGCAGACGGTAGAAGCTCTCTCTTGGTGGACTTTGGTAAAGGAAAAAAAGAGACTGTATGGCGAGAGAATATTACGTCCGTCAAGGGGCAGGGTGGCAGTACTGGACAGGCGTCTAAAAGTAAACACGCCATCATGGAAAAACTTGAGGGAACGCCAGAAGAGTTAAAGAGAATGCGGGATCAGATGGAGGGCAGGAATAGGCATATTTTAGACAAGCTGGTAGAGGATACAAAGAACGATCCGCCGTTACAGCAAAATCAGCCTAAATTGACTTCTCTCAACGCCGAGCACCTGAAGGCTGGTAAGCCTGTGTCTGTCAAGGGTAAAAAAGGCTCCATCATAGGTAAGCATCCCGGTTCCGGAAAAATCACAGTCAAGATGGAAGATGGAAGTATCCAGCGTATAGACCCCTCGGAGTTAAATCCCAGACTTACGCCGCTGAAATAGTTCTTGACAGTTTAATTCTTAGGTGCATAATGGTGGAAAGTTAGGAAGGGCGCGGTTACGAGCCGCACCCTAACGGTTCGATGTAAGAGCCACTAACGAGGGTAGTGACCATGACACCATTTAGAAGTATAGCAGTTCTGCTTGTAATTACTAGTCTAGGCTGTTCTCGGCACCGTCCGGTAAAAATCCACACTGAAAATCTTCTGCGGATTACCTACAATTCTACTGAGTGTGAGCGCTTGGTAGACGGACGAATCAAATGTAAAAATGTGATATTCACGGAGAAGTCTGTAAGCGTAACAGACTTGCAGAAGTGAGTAAGCAGGAAATCATCAGCGAGCTAGCTAGTATCTACTTGGCTGGTGATGGTAAGTTGTCGCTAAAGGAAGCCCGCACGAAGGCCGAGCAGAAGTTTGAGCAAGCGAAGGCGTATTACAAGAAGTGCGGCTACCTGACTGAATCTGCTTGACATTATTCATGTAGTTTGATAAATTAAAACTCATGAAGCCAGCCGTCAAAACCTTTCCCGATGGTCGCGAAGTCTGCCAAGATAACGCTGCGGGGAAGCGGGAGTATAAGCGGCGTAGATTTCAGGCTTACGTCGAGCACGGTAAGAGATGCTGGCTATGCGGTCGGCACATGTGGGAAGCTGAGACGACGAGCGATCACGTAATACCACGGGGTAACGGTGGTGGCTGGAGAGACGATAGGCAAGCGAACATCCGTCCTTGCTGTGAAAATTGCAACTTCAGGCGTGGTTCTCGTAGAATGTCCCAAGTGCCGTGTCCACAATGTACTTGGCCTAACACGGTTGGGCCTGTAGACCATGAATGTTTCCGATGTAATTATAGGTTTGTATGATCTTCCCTGCTGAAGGCTTTTCTAAGTTCGAGCACTGTCCGAGGCTTCCGCAGCTAGAGCGGACGTTTCAACCTCCGCGTATCCCCGTTCGTGAGGCCGTGAAGCTATATCTGGAGTCTGGAATACGCTCTATAATGGCCAGCCAAAGCACAGAACCGACCGTAGAGGCGTTCCTGAGCGAAGCGGCAGCTACGGGCTATCTTTACCCTGAAGGCGAGTCCTACACGATTTGTCAGGATCACGCTTCATGGCTAGACGGAGCTTTGCGGTTGATAGCGGAAGAATTTCAGCCGATGGAGCAATTACCGCTTTACAAGATTGGAGAGCATCGTGTCAATGTCGAAGGATGGGACGACGTAGAGAGAGCGCACATTTTCAGGGCAACGCATGATCTTAGTGATCGTTCCTTGCGGTGGCCGGAGTTGGTTTTATCGGCAATGGATGGACGGGAAATCTGCATCCACGCCTACAAGATGTCAAGTGTTAGAAGTGGCAGACTGGCCAGTCCTCTCGTTATGGCCTACCAGCATCCCAGCTTTCAGAACATCAATTACAGGCTTGCCAAGCTGGACGGAGATAAAGACTTCAAGAAAAGCTGGAAGCGTATCGGACGTTGGGAAATCCAGCCTAACCCCCTCTGGGAAGAGTGGCGAAGGGGAATAGAGAAAGACCGCTGTATAGACGCGATACGGGAAACGTATACGGTAAGTCCGACGTTAGACACTGAGCAAAGAGATAGGCTGTTATTTGACGTAGAGCAGATGTGCTCTGCCCAAGAAAAGCCTTCTATTTTCCCCCGGTACAGGGAACGGTGTGGATCGTGTGTCATGAATGGTCTGTGTCACGGTGACGAGTACAGCCGTTCTCTGTACACTCCGGTCAATCAGGCCGAGCTAGAGCGCTATAAAAACAGACTGGAAAAATTATGAAGGAAATAGAAATAGGCATTGACGGCGAAAAGACTGCTAGAGTGGAGTGGATGTACCCCAATATCTACAAGGACGAGTCTCTAGACTATATAGAAATTGGACTTTATCACGTTCGTGCAGCCGATGACATTCGGATTGAATTCGACGGCGAACGTAACGGCTACGTGATACGCATGGACAGAACGGTTGAGCGTGAAGGGCATTGCGAAACGATTGAGGAAAAGCAAGAGGTTGCATTTATTCCCGCGTGGAACCAAGAATAAGCTTGACATGTTTTATCAACTTTGATAAATTACTCACATGAAGTCAACACCCCATAGCTGGCAGACGCGGATGAATACCCGGACGGCGCGAATGAAGAAATTGATTGAAATGAACGCGCCGGATGTGATTGTCGCCGGGGAAGCTATCTTGATCCTCCGCGCACACCTGAAGACGGAAAGCAATCTGTCTTTGCTTGGTAAGCTGACACTACGGTTACTGCTTGAGTCGTTCTTGGTTTTGGTTCTGGACTTCAAGATCATCTGGTACAAGATTCATGGCTTGACGGAAGACGAAGCAATCGAAAAAGCATGTGAGACAAAGAAGTGAGCGAGCTTTGGTCATGCGCTAACTGTGACACGGTAGGCCCGTTAAGTCAGCATGGCCAGTGTATAGCCTGTGGATCAATCGCAGTCATGCCAATGGCTTCTATGCCGACAGAGCCAACGGCTAAGCCAAAGAAAAAGCGAGTCAGCAAGAAACAACGTGATCTAGCGGAGTTGGAAAAACTTTTCAAGTGAGGACACAGTATGAGCAGCAACGCAGAAATCATTCAGGTAAACGAGTTTGAGACTTCAATCGTTCCTGTCAAGATCATCGAGCAGAGGCAGCAGGCTCTTTGGAAATTGATGGCAGAAGCGATGGAAAAGGGAGTTGACTACGGCAAGACGCCAGGGTGCGGAGATAAGCCTTCGTTGTTTAAACCTGGCTCTGAAAAAGTGCTGGCTATGTTTCAGTTAGCCGTTGACCCGATGGTGGAAGACCTCTGCCCTCTCGGTGGCGGGGCTTACGATGAGTTCCGGGTTAGAGTCCACGTGACAGTCAAGAACAATAGCCGTTTCGTCGGCAAGGGTGTGGGCGAGTGCTCAAGCTGGGAAGAAAAGTACAAATGGCGTAAGGCTGTCACAGACGGAGAGTACGATCACATGGCCGCCATTGACCCGTCGCTTGTTCGCGTCAAGTTCGGGAAGGACTGGCAGAGCAAGAAAGAATATCAGGTGAAACAAGTTCGCGTACCGACTGCGGACATTGCCAACACCGTAGTCAAGATGGGAAAAAAGAGAGCGCAGATTGACGCTACGCTTACCTCTACTGCGGCAAGTGCCATCTTCTCGCAAGACCTTGAGGATATGCCGCCAGAGATAGCCGAAGGTATTAACGAGTCTCAGGCACAGGACGGTGAGCAGAAGCAATCTATCAAGCGTCCAGAGCGCAAGGCAGAGACAAAGGCCGAAGCGCCCAAGGCTGAAGACAAGCCGCGTGACCCAGCGAACATCTCAGAGTCTCAAGGGAAGATGCTGTACGCGATCAGCCGTCAGCGTAAACTTTCAGACGACGAACTGAAATCAGAAGTAAAGCGGGTTTGCGGCGTAGATCATTCACGGGAGATCAAGAAAGAAGATTTCCAGAAGATCATCGACGCGATAGACCCTGGATTCGCGCATCACGATCAGAAGAAATAGTATTCGCCGTCGTCCTCCGGCGATGCGTGGGCGGCTTTTCGGCCATAGGGGCCGCCCACGGTTTTCAAGATCAGCGTAAGGGCACTTGCGCTGTAGGGGAAGTGGGATGGTAGGAAATAAAAGGCCAGCACAGCTAAGTAATTCTGATACCTCACTTCCCCGGTACAGTCCAACGTTAGGCGATTTTTATATGACAATCAAACACTTATTAAAGTGGTTTATTTTAGGTGAAATGACTAAGCGGTGGCAGCATATTGTCATGTCCTCTGCTTGGTTGTCTATGTTCGCCTTAGCTCTCTTCAATCCTTTCGGAAGATACCATGAATCGCGTATATGGTGGATGGTGTTTTCTGCTTGGGCATTCGGGGTGCAGGGTACAAAATTCCTAGATTGGGATAAGCAGACCAAGCCGCAATCGTAGACTATGACAAAGCAACCACAATGCGACTGGACGGCACAAGACCTAAGCGAGAAGCGGGATACGGTGTACGTTCACTGTCAGTCACGGCTAAATCACGAAGGCCAGCACGTGCCGCCGAGAGAATGCAATAAACCGCAACCAAAACTAAGTATCTGGTTTAGGAGGAAGTAGACATGAAGACCATATTAACCATTGAGAAAGCTCAAGCTGGAGGCTATGCTCTTAGGAGTGAAAATTTCCTAACACTTCATCCAACGTTAGACGAAGCAATTACGGCTTTACGGGCTGTGTTTGAAGTTTCAGAAAGGAAACCACAATGACAATGCACCCCGTTGAAAGCAGTATGATAGCGGCAGTGGGATGGGACAACGTAAGCGGCCTAGTGGTTCGCTTCAAAAGCGGTAATCAGGAATACCAGTATTCCGGTGTACCGGAGCATGTGTTTCAGGAGCTACGGTCTTCGGCCTCAATCGGGAAGTTTTTCAAGTCTTCCATTCAGGGGAAGTACGAGAGTGTGAAGCTATGAAGCTGTTTATCTGGTACAGCCCCTATCGCGTTAAATATGGAGAATCTTTGCTGTTTGCAATGGCGGAAAGCGCCGAGCAAGCAGAGATGGAAGCAATGAATAAAGTGGAGTTATATCGCCTACCCCTTGGATTCAAGTTGGGTAAGCCAAGCAAAGTTTATGATGTTGCGTGTGCAGAGTGGCACCATTGGGAAGAGTGACATGCCTGAAGTAGAGTTCCGCGACACTGAAAACGGCGAACCCTGTCATAAGTACTACCGTGACGGTAAAGAGATTCCCGGCCTGTCTTACATTTTAGAGAGCAACGGTTTTTGCCGTTACGGAAAAGTCCGAAAAGACGTGATGGAAGCGGCGAGAGAGCGCGGGGATGCTGCCCACTATGCGACACGGCTCTTTGATGAAGACAATCCTAGCGGTGTCGGCAATATAGACCAGTGGCAAGAGCAGTCCTTAAAAGATTCGCTTGACCCTTGGACACTTTCACGGCTTAAGGGCTGGGTGAAGTTTAGGATTGACTTTGATTTCAACCCGCTGATTATCGAAAAGCCGATGTGTCACGAATGGTCAGGCATGGTCTATGCGATGACTCCGGACAGATACGGTAATTCCAGCATGGGCCGTCTCGTCCCTGAGATTAAGTGTACCGCTGAGATTGAGCCGTCCTGTCAGATACAAACGGCTTTCCAGATTCAGCCGTTTAAGATGGAAACGGATTCAATTCGCCGCGTGGTCGTACAGCTTTTGGAAAACGATTACAAGATTCACGAATTCAAAGACCGTCAGGACGAGCGTCTAGCGTTCAACATTCTTGGTGCTACTTCATGGAAATGGGCCATGGGAATACGCTAGTCCAATGTCAGACACATGGCAACACACGTATCACAATACGGGCAGACTAACCTTCGCGGCGTTCCGAAGGTCGTAATTATCTGGTATCGACAGGTTTATCCGGACTACTGTTTCTATTGTGGTGTGGAACTGTGTCTAGGTAACAGAACAAAAGATCATGTTGTACCCCGCTGCAATGGCGCGATAAGGCATAACAACCTTGTGCCGTGCTGCAACGTTTGTAACGGCTTTAAGGGTTGCCTTGCTGTGTCGCACTTCCGCACTCGTTCCGAGCACGGCCCTCTCTTCTTCGGGGAAAAGAAGTATCTAGAGTCCCGTGCCTTCAAGAAAGCGCTTGACAAGTCCCTGCAAGTTTGATAAATTGCAGTTGAGGACGAAAATGACACCTACCGAACAAATTCTTACCATAGAACTAAACCCCAAAGAACAAGCAATGGCGCGAGAGGTAACAGCGCTGGTTAATGCTCCGCTGATTCCGTCTATCCAGACGGCAGAGCAAGACGCAGAAGCGTTCGCGTTCCTATCACGGCTGAAGGCTCAAGAAAAGGCCGTACACGCGCTTTGGGACGATGACATTGAGATGGCGAACAAGCTACACAGGTCGCTCACGGGCAAGCGTAAGAAGTTTCTGGATGCTATAACTAACGCCTTTAGGTTGGTGGACGGCAAGCGATCAGAATATCTTGAGCGACTTGAGCGCGAGAAGCAAGAGAAGGAACGGGTTGAGCGGGAGAAGGCCCAAGCGATTCAACAAGCCGAACTGCTGGCGGAAGCGGCTACGCTGGAAAAGACGGGCGACACGCTAGGGGCTGAGTGTGTTTTGGCGGAAGCGATGAATGCACCTGCACCCGTGGTTGTTGTAGCTTCAAGTGCTCCGGTGTACGACGGCGGCTACAATCGTGCGCTGCCGTGGCAGGTAGAAGTAATCGACCCGTCAAAGGTCAAGAAAGAGTACTGGTGTTTGGACGTGGATTCTATTGGTGCTCTTGTGCGGAAAAAGGGTAAGCTGGCTGAAAACATCATTGGCGCAGGAAGCGTCCGGATTTGGCAAGGGCGTAAGACCATCATCAAGGGCTAGTAGTCGCTTATAGGTCAACCTGACGCTACGGCGGGGTATCCTAAAGAGGTAATCAGACCATGAAAAACAAGACTATTCTCCCCTCTACGGCAATTTTTTACGGTGCTCTGATGGCCTGTAGCTTTTGGAGTATAGTGGCATTAATCTGGTGGTTCGTCCAACGTTAGACTTATGGCTGACAGAAAAGAATATTTCCGTAAGCGCTATCTGGCAAGAAAGGCCGGAGAGTGGACGCCGATGAAACGAGGGCGGCGTGTAGGATTCAGGATGAAGCCGACGCCAGAGCAGATTGATTACGAAATACGGTTAGCCGTGGCGATAGAAATATTTTTGTCTTTCACGGTTCACGGGCATAGGATACGAGGGTAGAGATCAGGGAGGGGAGAGTAGATGGCAAAAGTTTATTTGGCGACACTGTTAGGAATCTGGATCGGAGTGGCAATTTCTATCGTGCTCGTGCGGCACGTGACAATCCCGCCGACACCTTGGATTATTGCGGGCAAATTTTGCGGATTGGCTGGATTGATTATGACTCCAGTAATGCTGTTTTTAGTGTGGCTTGCTCCGCAGACTTGGCCGAAGGTGACCCGATGACTCCCGGCAACCCTGAGCAGGAGGCACGAGAGCAGTGGGCGCGTAATATCCATGCATTTATGGGAGGGGCATTCGTCGGGTTGCTATTAGTTGCGGCAGATATAGCTTTCTGTATTTGGATTTCAATGTGAAAACGCGGGAGGGGCAGGAAAATGGCAACATGCGAAGGTTGGGATTGGGATGGAGGTTGGTAATGGCAACAGTGCAGGAGATCAGAGCATTTGCGTTCATGTTGTATTTACTGGCGAATACAGAGAACCGCACGGAAGAGGAGAACATTCGGGCGATTGCGGCAAGGCTTAGTGAGTACTTGTCCTGCGGAGCCACAACGGAGCTCAGCGCAGCCGAGCCGCCAGCGGAGTGTAATAAATGCGGCATAAGAGTCAGGATATTTGAAGGCATGGAAGTGCATTCAGATACACTCAGCCCACTTTGCAGTAGTGGCGATTATCTCACTTCGACCGCAGCCCCGTCCGGTCGAGAGGCGCAGCCAGAACCCAGTGAAGAATGCGGCCATGAATGGGGGCGACCAGAGAATGATCGCCATCGATGCGGAGTTATTGGCGAACATTCGGAGCATATCTGCATGAGAAGCGGATGCGAAGCTGTCAAGAAAATAGCCGAGCCCGTAAAGGGCAGAGAGGAGATGCCAACTGCAACCGAGGCCAACACCAAAACCACCGCCCGGATATCAGCGACAGGGGCCAGTGAAGCAGCAGGGAAAGACGCTTTGCTGGCCTCGGCGCTTCAAAAGATTGCTGACAATTATGGCGGCTGCCACTGCGACCACGGCGATGCTAGTTGCTGTGAAAGAGTTGGAGAATTCTGTCCACACTGTATTGCTGAATTAGCACTTGCAGGACGTGCCGCTTCGCCCGCAGTGCTGGAGTCCAGTTCCGCGCAGGCAGCGCAAGGCGATAAGGGATGGGTAAGCGAACCGGACTGGCCAACAGAACCGCGCAATGCCAGCTACCGAGCAGGGTTGCGGGATGCGCAGAAAGCATTCACAGAATGGAAGGGAAAAGTCATCAGCTATGAGTCTGTCCGACCCTCCGCGCCCCAGGTGGCAGGGCCGAGCCAGATTGCCGATGCGGTGATTGCCTACTTGGAGCAGCATGGGCATGAGAGCCATACACGAGATGGGATTAGGGATGTTGTCGCGCAGTTATTCCGTGGCGCACCCGCAGCCAATGTCACCGGAGAGCAGTTCTTGGCCCGTCGTGGATTCGCGGATAGCCGCAATTATTCATCGACGCAATTAGGGCCATTGCTGGAAGAGTATGCCCGTGGCGGCGCACCCTCAGGACCGCACAAGGAGCAGAAATTGGACATTACGCCATTGGTGCAGAAGTGGTTTCCAGAAATTGATCCATTCCAAGCTAGAGCAGTTTCGCTTGCTATTGACGTGAGTGCGGCATGTTCCGCAGAGCCGCAGCGGTGGCGGGACGTGAAGGTGGACGGTCTGCCGCGAATTGGCCAATGGTGCTGTATTTCCATCGGAGGGATCGTCCAGCATCAGTCTGCGCAATTCAGCATAGACGAAGGAATGTATTTTTGGGAATGGGCAGATGAGTCATCGGACTGCGCGCCTTTTGAAGTCGTAACCCACTGGCAACCACTACCGAGCGCACCTAAATCGGAGAGTTTGTGACTATTGAAGAAAGATTTTTAGACAAGGTTTCGCCCGAGCCGATGTCCGGTTGCTGGCTGTGGACAGGTGCGACCAATGGTGAAGGCTAATCCTATTCATTTTGGAGCCTGTGACGAATCGAGAGAATGTCATTCGGGGGATCGGGCCGACGGCTATTAATGCCAAGAAAACGCATTGCATACACGGTCATGAATTTGGCGAAGAGAGCGAATATTTCTGGAAAGATAGGAAGTATAGAGTTTGTCGTCCATGCGACAGGATCAAGGCCAAAATGAATTATCTGAAGCGTAAAGACCGAAGGAGAGGCCATGACAAAGCAGAATGAAGCTTTCTATCAGGGATTCGCCTGCGCGATTGCTACATTGGCGAGATATGGAAGTACTTCTCCCACGCACATCATGAATGCAAACGGCGTTACCTTGGATGATCTCAAAAAGCATGGCGTTGAAGAGTTCGACCTTGCTCCGATCCGCGCAGATTGGAGATTGACTCATGCCTAAAGAACCAGCCCCGCCGAGCCCCTATGAGCCACGGCTGAGACTACTACAAATGCAGATAATCGAGGCATATGAGGGAGGATCGTCAATTGACGTGCTGACCGTGCTGCGGAGCGAACTGAGTGGGCTGCTGGAAGTGGCAGCGGAGTCGTTGGAAGTGCATAAATTTACCCGTAAATTCCTGCTTGCGCTACCCGGTGCAAAAGAAGAATCAAGTTCTCCCATCATCGACAAACTGGCCCAGGAGCTAGCCAAATGGAAAAGGTAACGGACAAGAGCGGGCTTAAGGATTTCTCGGAATTCATTGGCAAAAATTTAGCCCAAATAAAGGCTTCCACATTCGCAGATGGCAGGCGGGCGGGACTGGAAGAGGCAGCGCGGCTCTGCGAGGATCATGATTGCTCACGCATAGCTAAAAAGGTACGCACCATAGCACAGCCGTCTAACGTTGGACTTGACAAGCCTGAAGGGTTAGGGTAGGATGTAATCTCTTTGGTGGTTGTCTTTGAGAGGGTCAGTGCCCTAACACTGACTCTCTGCCTTTTTAGGGAAAGGGTTGGCATGGATATTGTAGTCAAGAACAAGCAAAACATCCCATTCTTTTGGTTACAGAACGAAGTTCTCACGGTTTTCGGCCCTAAAATTGGTGCATACGGATTAGCGGTTTACTGCATTCTCTCCTACCAGTCACAAAACTCCGGCGAAGCAAAAACATCTCTCAGGCAAATAGCTTTTACGCTTGGCATCTCTCCACAGACGGCTATGCGGTCACTAGAATGTCTGATTGAGAATAAGCTAATTGAGGTCATAAAAAAGAGCCGTTCTCAGGCAGAAGGGCCTAGTATCTATGGCATTTTGACCGTTCCTATAGGGAACGGTGGGGTAGTGACCGTTCCTGTGGGGAAGCGGTACCGTTCCCCTGTTAACACGGTACCGTTCCTCCAGAGTGACACTCTTAGTACTTATAGTAATAATAATCTTATAGATTCTTCTATCTCTTCTAAGGATTTTGTATTAGAACCTGAAGAAGTTATAAGCCCCAAACAAAAATCAAAAACAAAAGAAGGCATCGCCGACCCGCGCCACGGCGAAATCAGAAACGCAATCATGGATGTTTATATGGCGATGAACAAAGTCAGCCCAGGATGGAGCGGACGTGAGGCGAAATGTCTAGCTAATTTTCTCAGAGAGCATCCAAGCTGGACGACGGGAAAAATTTTAGAGTGCATCCGGGATCGGTTCCGGTCAGACATAAACACGGCGCAGGAGCCACGCTACTGGATTGAACGGCTAGCGGAATTCGCGGCAGGCCCACTAAACGCATACGGCAAACCAAAGAACGGGAGCAACGGAAATGGAAATTCAAAAGAAGACGACAGACTTGCAAGAGCACGGGCAGCAATCAACGCAGGACTTCAACCGGGCCGTGGCGGAAATGTTGTACATGACCGTCCAGCTTTACCGGATCGAACTGACTGAGCAAGTAGCGGCGTTCTGGCAAGAGGCGTTGCAACAGTTGACGCCGGATGAAGTTCGCCAGGGCTTCCTGAAGTACACGCAGTCCGACCGTTGCCAATTCCCACCGAAACCCGGCGACATAATCGAAAAGTCCGGATGGGTCAAGCCGTTCGTGGATATGCGTGATCAAGAGGCAGCACGGGAAAAGGCGTATCTGGAAAGGCACTGGCAAGGAGATACTGACCCGCATCTATTGTGTGAATGTGGGCATCCGCTGCATCGGCATGGCGTGTTCACGGCAAACACTTGCTTAGGGATGCCCGTTGACTTGACGCTCATAGGTTCGTGCGGTTGCAGAAAATTTACGCCTCAACCTGTCGCTAGTCCGCAAAATCCTACCATCGGCTCCCAGGTAGACGGAACGCTACACCCTGGCACGGAATACTTTAAATCAGAGCCTATCAGTCCAACGTCAGACAACCCGCACGGCTTTCCGATGCCGAAAGACGGAAAATTATTGCCGCATAAATTTATGTTTAATAGCCTAGCACCGGGAAGATGCTCAATGTGTCTTCTGTCTGAAAATGATGTTTGCCACGGCATTATTCCTGTAGGCCGAAAATAAGTGAAGAGTCCAACGTTAGACCAGCAATCTCCGCACTCACCGGACGCCGAACGAGCGATACTAGGAGCAGTGCTACTTGATAATTCCTGCTGGTATCAAACCGACAAAATGGCGGATGTAGATTTCTACTTGCCGTCACATCAGAGAATTTATAGCACTATGGCTGAATTGGCCGACGCAGGTATAGCAATAGATTTTGTCACTTTGACGGAAGCAATTGGAGCGAGGGACAAACGCGAGTCTAGAGGTAGTGGGATGTGTGAGTCAGTAGGTGGAGTTGCCTACATCACGTCTTTGACAGACGGACTACCACGGGTAAAAAACATTGAACAGTACGTAAATATAGTTCTGGACAAGTCCAAGCGCCGTCAACTTCTACTGGAACTTAGTTCTGCTATTGAGAGGATTCGCGGCGACCACGGGCCGATAGCAGAAGAAATAGCGCAAACCGATGCGCGGCTGATGGAGTTAGGGTCAAATACCAAATCAGACCCGAAACACATCAGAGAAATTTTAGAGGAAGCCGACGCGCAGCTACATGCCGACATGGTAGAGGCGGGAGAAAGAAAGGCAATTGGCTTTACCACGGCCAACGACTCTTTGGACGATATGACCGGGGGTTATCATCGACGGGAAGTTACGGAAATCGGCGGCGAAACTTCAGATGGTAAGTCTGTTCTCATGCGTCAGGGGATCATAGCCAATGCCTGCATGGGAGTCAGGCAGCTAGCGTTTAGCCGAGAGGTCAGCAGGCAGCGCCTAGCGCTGGACTTCAAGGCGTTCATGTCGCAGACGAACCCTAAGCACGTTTCGGACGGTCGGAAAATGGACATGTTTGAGCGTGAACGATTCAAAGATGTAAACAAGATTATTGGCCGCTGGCCATTATGGATAGACGACTCTCGTAGTTTGCATGTCGATGACTTGGTACATAAGGCGAGAAAATTTATCCGGCAGAACCGGGTAGAGATGATTTGGGTTGACTACATACAGCTAGTCGCGGGTACAGGAGCTAACGCGACTCTCCAGATGGAAAATGTCTGTAAAGGCATCTGGGACTTAGCAGACGGCGAAGGCGTAGCAATGGTAGTGCTGAGTCAACTAAATCGGTTCCCAGGTGAAAAAAAACAACGGCCCAGACTTCGGCGGTCAAAAGACTCCAGCAAGATCGAGCAAGACGCGCACACTGTAATATTCGTTTACCAGCCAGAAGACGACGATGGGCGGCGGATTCCGCAAAAGGCTGAGTTGGTAGTAGCTAAACAGCGCCACGGCCCCACGGGGATCATAGGGGTAAAGTTCAATACTGAGACACTTATTTTTGAGGAGAGATGAGACTACGAGGCTGCTACGACAATCTAGCACGGGTATTCGATCAGGCCGACGACATAGACCTGACGGCGGGTCGGGAATGTTTCAGTTCGTATCATGTCATGATGCAGGAAATGTCTTCTGTGTTCGGCTATCCGATTGAATCAGTCACGGCGGCATTTGTCAGCCTGAGTCCTAACACTGACTACCTGAAAAACCTGCGAAGCGTTGTAACGCTTCTACAGGGCCATAGGCGAGGTCTACCAGTCGAGGGGCTGACGGTGAGCACCTATGGGCACTGCAAGCTTAGGGCGTGGCAGTATATCAACGGTCTAGACTTTCTCTCGGTCACAAAAGGCCCAAAGATCACGGCATTCTATAAAAGCATTATCAATCCAGAAGACCCTATCCCTGTAGTGGTAGACGGTCACATGGTAAGCGCTTGGTGCTATCGGCGCATGAACATGAAAACCGTAGCGTCGAACATGTTTGATTATGGTGCCGTGGCTGAAGACATACGAGCGCTAGCGGGATACAGAGGTTTAATCCCGTGCCAGGCTCAAGGCGTTCTGTGGTTCACGTGGAAACGTATAAATCAAGTTGTATACAAGAGCAATCTGGATATTTACGGCGATCACTGGCAACTTAAGCGCGGGCTGGATGATATAAAGCCATATCCAGACAGAAATATTTTACCGATACAGCAAGAATCCTTCTCTTTTCCCTTGACAACTCAACTGACCTTTGATAAATTGACAATGCAAGCAGTAGTCCAACGTTAGACCAATTTACTAAAAGAAACGGAGTGATGCCATGTCAGTGAAGGTGAAAAGCAAGTCAAAAGGCAATTTAAGCAAGAGCGACAGTATTAAAGCCGCGAGAACCGGGGCAGAACCGGGGCAGACGATTGACAAGAAGGCCCAAGCCAAGCTGGACAAAGCGGCCAAGGCAGCGGAAAAACAAGCAGCCAAAGACGCAAAGGAAGCAGAGAAGGCGGCAAAGCAGGCGGAAAAAGACGCGCAGAAAGCGGAAATAATCAAGGCCAAAGACCCGTTGATGATGAATGGCAAAGTCATGACGGAAGAAGTCAAGCGCGAGTTTGCTATCGCGGAAGACAAGCGATTCCGGAGTCTGGAGTCAAGCTACAGACATACGCAAGTAGAGATGATGGTCATTCTCCGCGAATTCCAAGCCGCCGACCTGTGGCAGTACGTTGACAACGCTAAAGGCAAGAAGTTCACCAGCTTTGACAAGTGGCTGCGTGAGGCCGCGCCTGTGTCACGGGCCAGCGCCTATGCCAGCTTGAAGGCTGGGGAAAAGCTGTTGCCGTACATCCCCAAGGAAGAACTGGAAGGCATGAGCGTCCGGAATATCAACATTCTAAGCAAAGTCCCACGTGTGAAGTTCGAGAAAGTCGATTCGCCTATCAGAAAGGCGGCACAGGGCAGCGAGAAAGACTTGCGCGATGCGGTGAGCAAACATGCGCCGGAAGCTCATGTTGAGCACAATCAGAAGTTCACGGTTGAAGGCACGGCAGCGCCGATCATCCGAGATGCACTGGAAGCGGTAAAGCTCCTGTGCGAAGTCTTTGAAGATGGCGAAGCTCTGGAGATTCTAGCAAGTGATTGGCTGCAAAGTACGTCTCAGGACGAGCGGTTTGCCGGGATGACCAACATGGGAGCGTTTGAGGCCCTAAAGAAGCAGCTTGAATCCGAAGTGGACGAACAGGGCGGTTTGGTAGGAGAGGTAGCTTAGGCCATGGGCTACCGTGTGGGTTTCTGAGGAAAAACAATGCCAAAGAAGCCCACAAGATCACACGATGGGTACGGCTGGTATCTGACGAAAAAAGGCTACCCCCGGTTCTTTAAAAATGGCCGTATGAAACACGCATACGTTCACAGGTACGAAGCGGCTAAGATGCTAGGCAGGCCGCTAACGAAAGACGAACAAGTCAATCACGGACGGGGCGGGAAGCAAGATTTCAGTTGGGGCAATCTGACGATCCTGGGAATCAGAGAGCATTCGTGGTATTCGGCCAAGCAAGCCTTCTGGATGAAAGTTTTAGACGTTAAGGCTGAGAAAGAGTTTTACGCAACGATTACGCAGTTAGAGGCAGAAGGGGTAAGGACAGGACTGTGATTGAAAAGTTTGCTATTTGGTGGGAGCGCATTCAGGAGATAGCGCCGTGGGCATGGCGCACCGATCCGTACCTAGAAGGCATGACGGAAGAACAGTTCAATTGGCTTCGCTCACTCGATGAACCGCCAACGGAAATACAACAATGGACTTCAGCGACATAATCGAAGCGGCTCACGATCATGTACAACAACGCCGCAAGAGGTTGGGATTAGTGCCGTGGGACTTCAGCAAGCCCCGCATGACCCTAGTGGAGAGAATGGCCTACAATGCCAAGGACGAAGAAGACCGCCGAGTGCAAAGAGAAAATGGCGTGTATGCTGTGCGGGACGTTCTGCGGGAGCTGGGAAGAGTGCGTAAGTACGCAAAGAGGAAGAAAAAGGATCAAGCCGGGTGCGGTGATGTACGACACGGCGAAAATGTCCAGCCCGGAGCACTGCCAAAAAGTCGCAAATACAATAAGCACTATCAGGCAGCAGTATCCGCACTTAACTCATCGAGAAGCAATACTCTTGAAAGTTCTGAGAGAAGTGTACTGGCGGTCAGACACTAGCGGTGGCGGGCCAGGGCCGCAGTATTTAGCTAAGTTGAATATCAAGTACGGAGGAAGTCATCATTAAGCAATCTGAGTGCGGTATAAACGAAGCTCTACAGATTGCCGTCAACGCCCTGAGGGGCTCTATACCGTCGGCTACGCGAGAGCAAAAAGAAAAAGCTGCTGAACGTCTACTGAGAGAACTTAACATGAGGCGGAAGATTTACAGAGACGCCAAAAGGAAGCAGAGGGAAAATGGCAAAGCGTGAAATAGCAAGCGTGGTTGTGACATTCGACCCTAACACGGGCAACATTGGCGTGGCTCCGGATGCGTGTACTCAAGCGGAAGTTCTGGCAATCTTAGAGGCTGCAAAGCAGATTGTAGTGCAGCAAGTATTCTCGCAGGCCAGAAGCGCGGGAACTATTTTAGACTCGAAAGGGATGATACCGGGGAACTGACATGGAAACCAACACAGCCCGGTCAAAGCACTACCTAGAAAAGCAGGGGTGGAAGTGTTGGACAGTTGAGCAGATGGTCAGGATACCGCCGAGACTAGGTATGCCTGCCAAGATGTTCAAGCGGGATGCGTTTAACTTTGGAGATTTGCTTTGCTTTAAGCCTATCTGCTTAGGCGTCTACGCCACAGAGAAAGGCATAGCATTAGTACAGACCACATCTCGGTCAAACCAGTCCGAGCGAATTAAGAAAATCCATGAGATACCAGAGGCCGAGGGATGGCTACGATCTGGGGGCCGCATTTTCGTACACGGATGGGCGAAGCGTGGGCCGCGTGGAGGCCGTAAGGTCTGGGAAGTACAGGTAACAGAACTAGGTACAGAGGACGAAAAGAAGATCACGGCGGAAGAGGCTCCGCTGTTCATAGGTGCAGACGATGACTTCTAGGCCGCGCATTACCCGCGAAGGGAACCGTTGGAGAGTTGTAGGATGGGCAAATAATTTCACCGTGAGAAGTTTTGCCCATGCCTGTTTCTGTGCCAAGTATTGTCTGAAAGAGCCTAAGAAAATAGGGGCCGCATGGTCACCGAAAGAGCAGCCGGGAAGTGTTGAGTGAAGTTCGTTTTGGCAAGTTTACTACGCCAATATCCGCGAGTTGCGTCCGGAGCCTGAGCGGACTTCACTGAGCTGTTCTGCGGAATAGGGAGGAGATATGAGCTATAAAGACGAGCGTTGGTTTCGAGATGGAGAGTGTGATGAATTGTGCTCTGGTGATTCGCCAGAACGGGCCAAAGCCCGCCAATTCATACGCGACATTCTGTGGGAGAAACCGGGGAATAAGCCGAGACTAGATCGAGAAAACCTTATGGTCGATGATTTACTTTCCCAATTTACAACAAGGAGAAATTAAATACAGCCGGGGGGGCGATGTGAGCAACACAGAAAAATTACGGAGAATACTTAAACGCGGGCGCGAATATAGCGAGATGGCGCGTATTTCCAGAAACCAAGATTTACAAGGAATGGCTGATTATCAAAGCGGCGTTAAGTTCGGTCTATTTCTAGCAGCACAAAATATTGCGAACGGGCGCGGCTGTGACCCAGCCCACGCAGAGGAGGCGGTAAATGTTTGCGAGGGATGATGACTTCTAATTTAGATAGATGGATTTATTTGCTAGACCCAAGTAAAAATAAGCCAACATTGGTTTACTCTGATCAGTTATTTAGTGTGCTGGATGCGATAAAAAACTACATCGATTGCAAATCTAATTCATGCATTTCTAAGCCGCACATTACTATGGGCAGAGGACCACAGTGTCCTGGTTGCGGAGGAGACAGTAAAAAATGTGGTCACAGTAGGTCGCATCGCGGCGGAAGTCGATGACCACCAAAATCCTAACGCAGTGCATCCGAGTAGGGGCGATATTCGCGCTAGTGTGTGTGGGGCTGATGGCGCTTAGTCTCAAGAAGTCAGCCGATGCGCTCACACAGGCAGAAATCGTAGCCAGCGCAGAGCTACGAGAGGCCCATAGTCTAACGTTGGATGTTCACTATAAGCTAGTCGAGCCAGGGGGATTGCTAGACATCTCCAAGGCTACGATGCTGCACATAGACCGTGCATCAGGGGAGGCTGCGATAGCCAGCAGGCAGCAGAGGGTCTACTGGGATCAGCTAGGGGCAAGGTCGGTAACGACACTAGCGGCAGCGCAGCACTCGATTGAGACGCTAGACCGGACGATTGCCAGTATAGGCCAGGACGTACACGGGACAACGCAGGCGGTTGACGGGGTATTAGTCAAGACCGGGGAGTCGGTTGACTCAGTGAATGCCGATGTCAGAGCATTAAACGTGATCATCGCTGACCCTGATATAACCGCGTCGATCAAGTCGCTAGCGGAATCAAGTAAACACGTCGAGTTAACTACAGAAAGCGTGTCACATATCGCGGCGACCATTGACGGACAGGTCAAAAAATTAGCGAACCCTACGAAGGGCGAAAAGGCATTGGGCTGGCTTATGACGGTTTTAAGAGGGGCTAGCTACACATCTTGGTTATTCAAATAAAAAGGGAGATACAAAAGGCATGGGCAATTTCTTTAAGGCAATCGGGCATTTTTTTTCATCGCACTTCGGCCAAGCGCCGTCAGTGCTGCAAAAGGCAGGCTCAATTCTGAGCTACATCGCGCCACTATTGAAGCTGATCTTCGCGCAGGTAGACCCCGGAGACTCGGTTTTAGTGGCTAACACCATTGCAGAAGTCCAAACCAGCATGGCGACAGCAGCGGCTTTGATTGCAGAGTCACACAGCACAACGGACATAACCGCAAAGGCCAGAGTTGCAACGGCGCTGAGTGCTGTGGCTAACCACCTTAACGAACTATTGACGGCGGGCCACGTGAAGAACGATTCAATCAAGGCCAGCGTGACGGCGGGCGTTGAAGAGTTGCAGGCAGTGGTTAAGCAGTTGACTGCCTAGAAAGGAGAACCGGAAAAATCGCCAGAGCATGAGAGGCAGAGTTTTTAAGCTCTGCCTCTTGTTTTGTCTAACGTTGGACTAGCTAATGCAGCGTACCCCATTACAACGGCCAGGGCGTACAGCTTGACAGGGTTGGGAAAGGTCAGTGCCGGTTATCTTGCAGTCGGTTCCGGGTTGCGGTGGAGGGGTCAATTTGCCGTGTAACAGCAGAGAGAAAAACAGCACAAAGTAAATCATGGATTCATCCTCAGAGAAAAATTGGTTAAAGGGTTAGCAATGTCTGGCCGAAACTATCAGGGCCAGGGCGATAACAAGTAAGATCATTTTGACGCTAAAATCTGCCTTAAACAAGCTCAATCCTTTCATTTAAAGTACTGCTAGCAGCGCTAGGTTGACTTATAGGGCGTCCGGGGTAGATTTTAATAGCCGTGTACCCCCGGAACGATCTACGAGCAGGCCTGAGCTATCTCAGCGCTAGTTAGTGAGAACAGGTCATGGTCACCCATATCTGTTATGGCCATCTCGAAAGTATGTTCTAAGATGAACATAGCCATCAAGAGTTGATCGTCTCTGAGAGACGGGTATTGTTTACGGAAACGGCTGAGTACAGCAAAGTGGATATCGGCAATAGCTTTCAGTTCTGATACGGGCATAGTGTCCTCCACAATGCGCCCTGTCACGGCGCACTAGCAAAGCGCTAGGCCGCGTCTTCAAACTGAAACTTGCGAGTCGGTTTGTCAACCAAAAGGCCGTCAATGGCTGAATTCAACTTCTCAAACTCAGTTCTTACGGAGTCCCTGAGCGGTTCCTGTACCTTTAGGGCGTCTTTGGTGACTCCGTTCATGGCAGATTTGGCACGTTCGACCAACAGGGCTAGCTGTAAGTCTGAGCCGATGTTTTTGGAGTCGAATAGCTGGCAGAATTCCTTGACCTTTTCGACTGAAGACGTGTGCAGAATCTTTTGCTTGCCGTCCGGCCCTGGTGTCAGCTTGTCAAGGAAGTGACCGAAGAACTGTTTAGCTTCTTCCCGTAAGCTGTAAACGACTTCCGTAGACAGAGACATGGCAGTCGCAGCGGCCTTTGCCTTTGCTTCTTCGTAGAATTCAGCAGAGACATTTTTCAGGGAGTCCGGGGTGACGAATTCTTTAAACTCCCAATAGATGGAGAATTCGGCTTTGAGGGCTTCCTTTGAGACTTGGATGCCGTTAGGCCCTAAGCGAACGCCGGGGTAGTCTTTGGGGTCAAACTCTGCCTTCAAGTTGCGTTGGTCATTCAGGACGACAGCGGCGTAGGAATCGGCCAAGCGATCTACCAGGGCGTCACGGTCAGCCTGCCAGAGTTTCATGTACTCTTCTATGTCCGGTACGGCCTTGTGGCCTACCAGATAGACGCCGGACTTGACAAGGCCGTTGGCTACAGAGTGAGCATACAGCCAGTGCCGTGCATGGCCGTCTCTGGACTTGATAGCGGCAAGCTGCGGAGACTTGAGAAGGGACTTTGATACGCCGATACGATCAGGATCAGCGTCAATTTCAATGTGGGAAGTGGGAACCTGCCGGGAAGTGCCGACAGATTTCAGGGACAGCATAAGGCAAACTGCATTTTTAGTTACGTCTACTTGTGGCATGAAAATAACCTCTCTTCAAGAAATTTGATTTCAGCTTCTAAAGCTTGAGCACGGCTAGGGAATGGCCCTAGAACCGTGTCGTAGTCGATCATGGTGGCAGTCCATTCCATGCCGAAGGTCTGACAGGAGTTAGAGGGCTCAACGTTGCTTACGCGTCTAACGTTGGACAATCCGGACTCGATCAGGGGAATTAGGGCATCCGAATAGATGCCCGTAATTTTACCGTTGCCGATCAGTAGTTTGATTTGGCTGCTCATAGAATTCCCCTGTAAGTTCGTCGGCAATGGTTTTGCCTAGCTTAGACTCAAGTTCGGCGGTTGAATTGGCACATCCGGAACCTTTTACGCCGGATACCTCAACAGTGACTTTGCCTTTGTTTATCGTGATGGTATGGGTTTCCATGTTAGCGTGTGGCCGTGAGAACGATCTGGCCATCCTCCTGTACTGCGGTGGTCACATAGTAACCTTGTGACTGGTAGTGAGAGATGGCGACCTGAGTAGCGTAGGCATCTTGCAGCTTTAGGCCGTCTCTCCCAATACAGTCCTGCATTGCTTTGCCTTGTGAGCCGTAAAAATCCCACAAGAGGGTATAGCCGTCTTGTGACTGGACTACGCCGACTTCATAGGCAGAGGGGTTGCCAGCTACGCGGATAGCGTGTGAGCACTTGCCAAGGTGCCGACCGTACCACTGGTAAGTATGTTGGTCACGCACTAACTCTAACCCGAGCGACTTGCAGGCTAGCTCTAGCGCGTCAAGGTCTTTCACGATCAATTCAATTGTGGCTACGTGGGACATTACTTTTTTCTCCCGAAAAGACGAGCAATGCGAGAGGCCGCACGGCTGAAAATGTTGGCAGTCTGTTTTGAGGGCTTGGGAGCCACGGTCTTAGGTTGTGCCTTCATAGCCGCGCTAAGAAGCTCGCGAAGCGACTTAGAGCGACTGAAGCGACCGCCAGGACGGTTTGACCGTGGGAAGTAGAGATTGACGGACGGAATACTGCAGGACTGCCGACTGTGGCGCAGTTTAGTTTTGCTTTGCATTTAGTTTACCTCACTGAGATTGTAAGAACGTGCAACGTTGGACTTGGTTTCAGCCTGTATTTTATACAAGCCGGGTTCGGATGCGGAAATGAATTTGCCTTCGGCCTGTTCGCGTAGCCGTGTGATAGTTTCACCAGCGGATACGGCAACCGGAACAACGTAGGTTGCAGCCTCTACCAGAGAACAGCGAAGGCGGAAAGCAAGGTCGCAGCATTGCTTGATTTCTGCGCCTGTCCATCCGGCATCTTTGGGCAGTTTGTCACCGTCCTTGATCTGGTATTTTTTGGCGTACAGATTCCAAATAGCTGTACGCTCTGTCTGGTTCGGAAGATCGTAAAAGAACGTGCCAAAGTTGAAGCGTCGGCGCAATTCTGGTTTCAGGGAGTCGATGGAATTACAAGTGCCGACAAACAGCGTACGGCCTTGAGAGATAGCCTTGACGATTGCAAGGGCATGGCGAAGGTTTGCACCTGATTCGCCTACTAGGGAACCTTTCATTCCCGAGAGGTCAAATTGAATCAGGGGAACGCCGAAGCTACCAGCAGCGGCTTTAGGGATGGCGGTTTTGCCCGCACCTGGGGGGCCTATGGATAGCATTCCGGTAGCTTGTTCGTCCTGCATCCAAGAAAGCAGTGTGCCGTGCATCTCTTGCGAGACTCCAGACAAATCGCCCTCTGTGCCTGCTAGGGCCTTTTCTATCTCGTCTAGCAGGACAATGCAGCGAAAAGGATTGTTACCTTCAAAAACCCGCGTCATGAAAGTAATGGCATTGGAGCATCCGCGAATGTCGGAAAACGTCTCAGAACCACGCCAGACGGACAGGCCAGGGGTTTGTTCTATTTGTGTCCGTTTCCTGTCCCACAAGCCCGCCACGTCAAGCCCTGACGGGCTTATAGACATGGCTACAGACTGTTCAGTCGGGAACGCAGCTAGCCCGCACGTGGCGTCAATGGCTTGAGAGATAACCGCGTCCGTCAATTCAGGCATCGACTTGATTTGTTTTTTGGCTTCTGAGTAGACGCCAGTGATGATCGTCTTCAGTTCGTCCAACGTTGGCAGGGGTTCATCTAAGACCATGAAATCATGTTTCAGTTCTGCCGGGAGTTTGATGTCATGACAGAGAAAAACCAGAGTGCAGCCCTTGGACTTAAAAACGTCTCGAAGATTCCAAGCTGCTTGAATGAACGGCGCATCAAAAAACTTATGTGCGTTCATCACGAAAAGAATGGTCAAGTCAGGTAGCTTGATTGCTTCCCCAAGTGCCTGCACTGGATTGCGTACGGTTGACGGATTTTGACCGTAGGCCGTGCAAGCTGATTTGCTGGCTTGTGAATTGGTAAGGGCTTGAATACCGCGTACACAGTCCCAGGACAATGCAGGCACATCTAAGTCCTGCACTTTGGAGCACTGCGCCAAAATTGCGGCAATGGTAGCTTGGGGATCAGCGGTTTTGACGGCGACTAACGGGACACTGCGTTCCCGTGCCGACTTGAATAACTGCATGAAGGTTTTAGCCATAGAATCTCCTGAAAGTTGTCCAACGTTAGACTACTGTGCAAGTCTGAGAAGCAACGGCAAAACGCCGTAAGCCGCGAGTAAAGCAAGTGTCCAGACGGCGATAGAAGCAAGGGAAGAGACGAAACGGCGCATTAGTTAACCTCTCTGGAAATCTCACCTAAAAACAGGGCTGTAGCTTCATAGGTCATAATGATTGGTTCGCCATCGCCTTCGCCTATGAGAGCGAGGAGACAGGACGCATGGAAGTTTGCGGCCACGATGCAAACGGACTCAGGCAGGTAGGCAAAGCGAAACAGCGGAATTTCACGTTTCGCCGTGGCAAGCGTAGGTAGAGCGGCAATGGGATCAGTGTTAAGCATGGGGAGTCCTACGTCTGTACTCATCCATGATTGCGCGATAGACAAAGTTACGTGTGCCTACGTACCAGCGCCAGTTTTCAGCAATGTCTAGCTCTAGCAGTTCGATAGCTCGCTTGACTGTCAGGTAAGGCATGGTGTCCTCAATTACGGCCAATAGCCGTGTGAAATGATGTTACTGATTACAGGTACAAATCTCTCTAGGGGAACGGTCGTTTAGCTCGATACAGGACGCTGTGTGCATACTGCCGTAGTGCTGACAAGGTGCATGGCCGATGAACGGATCACCAACTAGTACATACAAGGCAGAGGCGTAAGCGAAGGGTTCTAGGAGTTTGCCGTTACCGATTTGTCGTATAACAAGAGGCAGTCCAGAGCGTTCAATGGCATGAGATAAGAGCAAGAGGCCACCATGGAATTCAATGTAAGGGATTTCACCGCGCATTACTATCTGTCCGTAGCGGTGAGTAACAGGAATGAGGGAAACGCCTTTCGCCGTGTGTGAAACAGGTGTTGACTTTGATTGTGTCATAAGGACTCCTGAGAGTAGAGATGGCAAGAGGCTAAGTGATGCTGCCCTTTAGTGGATTGTGCTTTAGGTGTTATTGCATGACAAGTGCAAGTTTGGACTGAGGGGTTAGAGGAAGAGAGGGGAAGGGTTTGCAGGGAAGCAACGTAGTGAGCATTCATGCTCTTAGCTTTAGAGTGAGCGTGAGCCTTACCATTGCAGTTAAAATCTGCATTTGTATCGCGGTCATAGACAAACCAACGGCCTTTCTCGCGTATTGCAATGTAGCGCGTGATATGACTTACAGCGTGTTCGCCTACTACAAATATGCTGTTATGCCGAAAACGGCACTGTGAGCACTTGTGTCTTCCCTGTGGATTGTGCTTAGGCTCTGTGGGCTGAGAGGAGTTACTTCCCTGCCCGTGCTTAACTTGTTCTGCCATGAATCACCTCAGGAGAAGAGAATAGCAGATTGATAAATGCAGTCAAGCATAAAACGAGTTCTGAGCATAGAAAAGATACTTAGAAAAGATTACACAGTGAGACGACACCGGAGTGAGCGCAGCGAGCGGAGGTCTGGTAGGATAGCTGAGAGGTTAAGGGTTATGGGAGAGGGGCTAAGAGAGGTTTGGGTATGTCAGATATGCGGCTATGAATGGCTGAAGAGTCGACAGAGGCATAGCGGCGAACGGCCTAAGCGGTGCGCTTCGGGGAAGTGTCGGAGTTCGTTATGGGACAGGGCGCGACGGTCTAACGTTGGACGGCCTGACAGGAGTGTGGTTAAGGCTAAGGGGCATCTGCCTACTCTCACGGCTAACGGAGAGCATAGCGGGCTTTGTAGCTGTCTGGTGTGCCTGTGGGCGATAGCAGGGTCACAGGGGGCCACGAAAGGGAGGACAGGGGTAACGAAAGGCAGAGGGGGCCAGGAGGAGGGGGTATCTGTTCGCCCGTCTGTTTCGCCCGTCTCTTCTCATGTCGCTTCCGGTGTCGTGTCCGACAGGTTGTCCGTGTAGGGGTGAGCGGCGGGAGGGGGATAATACTTTGCTACCGAGAAAATTTTGCTGTTATTTCTTTTTTCAGTGTTGGAGTTCTTTGCAGATTGGACTCCATATTCACTTAATGCAGCGGAACATTGAAATTCATGTGCCATTTGGTTTTTTGAGAATAGGGTGGTACTTGGACTGTGAAGATGAGAGAAACGAGATTTACGGTAAGAGTTACGGTTGGGACGATGGCATTTGGGAGTGGGGCGTAAGTACGGAGGACTACCAGGGGGAAGAAGAAGCTGAGCTTGACAATTGATAAATCCATGTTATAGTACTTGACATGATTAAGTCCGCAGTAGTTATTGCGAAGTTGCTAGGAACTGAGGGATTCACGGATCACCTTGGAAACCAGATCGAGAAGTATTGGAAGAATCAAGCAGGATTGACGGATAGGCAGAAACGGCAGCTAGTGCAACTGGATAAAGCAATATCGGAAATCAGCCACAAGTTAGACGTGAAGGAACGGCTGGCGTTTGGGAGGTTTATCGGTTTGCATAAGAAGATGAGCTTTGACGCTGGGTTAAGGATTGGTCTTACGACTCATGCAGTCAAGAACGACAAGGAAACTGAAGGTGTGACAGGTACTCAGTTCTTAACGGCTAAAAAATAAAACTGGCGGCGGGGCGGGAATGGCATTCAGCAACGTGAAGATGGACGATCCGAACGAGTTTTGGGATGCGTTTGCGTGGCCGCAGCCGTAGGAGCGACCTAAGTCAGAATCACTCATGGTTCAGGGTCAGCGTATCGGCTTCAATGGATCGGAAGTGGGACGGGAGCAACCTATGAGGATTGTGCAGCATTCGTTCACGGTACAACTAGCGCAGGCGTTCCCGGATTTCCGTTTAGAGCAGGCCGTAAATGCCTCTGGGTCTTCTTTGTACTGCGTGTGTAGGAACTGTGCTGGAGAGGTCGCGCTATCGCCATCCGTATTCGCTAGCGTTTCATCGGAGAGGGCGGCAGAATATGTTTCGTCTAACTTGGTGAGACACAGGCAGATGTGCAAGACTCCCGGTCAGATTGCACTCGAAGTTCAGCAACGGCAAACGGTGGTGCCGGAAGTAAAGCAGTTCGCCAGAAAATACACGGTAACGGAGTAAGGCATGGACGCAGATGTAAAGCAAATCATAGACGCAGCCGACAAGCTAGACGTTAAGCTGTCGCAGACTTTGGCTGACGTGACGGCAGGAAGACTGACGGCAACGGTTTTTCGGGATTTGGAAAAATTGCCGTTGGCTAAAGTTAAGACGCCGTTGTTGTGGTTGCAGGACGGTAATGTCGGTAACAGTGGGGGAGCCAGCCCGAAACCCCACGGCAGTTTTTCTTTCGCTAACTCCGGCGATGTCACGATATTTCCCGCAGGAGCGTTTGACAATTATTTCTTCCTTATGACGTTTCCCTTGCCGCAGGCGATTCCTGGTAACTTTGTGTTGGCTTTTGACAACTTCTCTGTGGTTCCGGAGTCGGCGGGTTTGTGTCAGGCATTGGAAGCGCAGATTGAAGTCAGGGACGGAATCAATGTTTACAATATGGCGTGGCAAGCAGATCAGTCAAGTAAGACCATGCGGCTATTTAACCATGTGGCGCAGAAGTGGGTAGAAGTGCCGAGTATTCCGTTTCCGGACTTGTCAAAGCCTGTGCGATGGTCGGCGGAATTCCGGATTGACCGGGTAGCCAGCACGACAACCCATGATGTGTTGTGGCTGAATGGTGTCAGGTATCCGGTAGGGGTAACGCAACCAGCAACGCCAATAGTGACTCCGATAGAAATGAGCGTAGCTTTCCAGTTGGACGCTAATGCCGCTGGGTCTAATTATACGGCGGAAATTTCCGGCATGAAGGTAGCATGGCTGTAAGAGTTGAGGTCGTGTCAGCAGATGGAGTCTTGACGATTCCTGTAAATGCTGACGAGTACAACGTTAGACGTGAGCACGGGATGTTGTTACGTCATGGTATCGCTGTGTATGGCAAGTCGATCATAAAACAAAAGTATGGTAGTTTTACCTGCTATCAGCAAGGATTGACTGTGGCCGAAGATTTTGACTATCAAGACCCAGCTTGACATCTTTATCAAACCGTGTATACTCAGGCAATGAGTTTCGAGCAGCAGTTCACGGGGATGGTAGACGACTTACATAACCATGAACGTTTTGCCGTGCGACTGGCACTGATTCAATCGGGTACGATGCAGAGATGGACGGAGGAAGCCAATGCAGTTAAGTTCCGCAATCGTTTTAGGCGATACACTCAAAAGGTCAACCTCAACCAACTGGTTGCAAAAACGATGGGGCGGCTGGTGGGGTTGCGCCATCGGCGGGGCGTTGCTGGCGATGGGCCTAGGTGAGCAGTTCTTAGCCGAGATAACGCACACGGGCATGAGTCCGCTGGATTGTCCGTCCGTAGAAAAGGCTTTGCCGTGGCTGACGCAGCCGATACTCGATGAAATTACCCGGCTATACCATGAAGTCATTCAGGGTCGAATCACGATTGAAACCGTGGCGGCGTATGTGCAGACGGTGGAGCCGCAGACGATTTCAGTAGAAATTGGCGAATATCAGTTCGGTTTCTCAGGTATAAAGACTTACGCATGAAGAAGGCAAACAAATGGAATGGGAAAACAGCGCCGACGATCTCACGGAAGACGAATGGCAAAGATTCCAATGGGGCCGAGTCCGCAGCGCTAGTTCTTCTGCGGCAAGACTTCGCTCTGCATTGTCGCAGACTGAGAACGGGCATGGGGTTGACGCAAGCGGAGTTTGGTAAGTTGCTGGGCTACGGTAAGACCAACGGCTATGTTGCGGTAAGTCGGCTGGAGCGGGGAGAACATAAGCCACAGCAAGAGTATTTAGTCCGGTTCATGGAAATTCAGATCAAGTACGACAATCGAGTTTAGTCCAACGTTAGACAGGAGAAAATTTTGGCCTACGGCATTCCCAAGATCACCAGCAAGGAACTAAAGCAGCAGATACTTGACTGCATTTCGGCGGTTCTGGAAAGAGACGCCAACCTGTCCGGAAACAATCTAGCCTTCTACGGCGCGGACATTGATTTCAAGATGGATTTGACGCTGGTGTCACGGGGCGAACAGCGCGTAGGAGTGTTCGCCACGGCCACAGTAGGCGATTCTAGCCCTCCGCAGAAGCCAGAGGGGTCAGTGAAGCCTACGGTTCCAGAAGCCCCACAGAAGGCAACTGTTAAGGTTTCAGGCCGACGCCAGACAGGGAGGAAACATGTCGCTCACAAGAACCCTAGCAGTACTGACAAGAGCCTGGAGTCAAAGCCGGGGGCAGCACAAGCGGACAAACGAACTGTTGTTACGCTTAGTCCGGGCACAGGAGAAATTAGCTAATATTCCTGACCCGGACATAAAGCAAGAGCAATTCAAGTTAACGAGTATTGACCGTCAGGCAGACGAACCGGACGACGACGAATCAGAGGGGTTGGAGTTTTGATTACAAATATCCTGAGTCAATTAAAACGGGATGAGGGCTTGAGCCTCAAGCCCTATCGGGATAGTCGCGGCATTATTACGGTGGGTTACGGCCACAACTTAGAAGTTAACCGCGAGAGCGCCAGAGAAATCACAGAAGAACGCGCTAACCAGTTTCTCCAGTCTGACCTAGAGGAAGTTACGCGGCGAATCCATATGAAAATAGATTGGGCCGACAGGCTAGATACTGTCCGGTTTGGCGTCCTGCAAAACTTGGGTTTTAATGTCGGTGTTGGTGCGCTGCTAGGTTTCAAGAAAACTCTGGGCTATATCGAGAACGGCGACTATAACAGCGCAGCCGATGAAATGCTTGATTCAGATTGGGCCAAGCAAGTAGGCGACCGGGCGGTACGGCTGGCAGAACAAATGCGCTCCGGCCAATGGGTCTAACGTTGGACTATGCCCACAATCCCCCAAAAGATGATGGCTTGCCGCAAGCTGGGCCTAACTGACAGTTTCGAGCCGACTGCAAAAATATCCCACATCTTCGAGAAGATAAGCCTAGGCGAAGTAATTTCTTGTCTGCGGACTTCACAGGACGAAAACGCGATGATGATATGCGCGATGTTCGATAGGCTTAATGCTTCACAGGCAAAAGCTATTGACATAGACTATTTGGCGGCAGCGGCCCACTGCAAAGACGTGTACAAAATCGCGGGATTAATCACGGAGACTTACACGCGAGTCAAGGGGATGGAAACGGCGATGAGGGCCGCGCAAGAGTCGCCGGGGATTATGAAGTCGGTGACACGTCATGCTAAGGGCAAAGACGGCTTTCATCATGCCAAATTGGTTTTGCAGACGACAGGAGTAGCGCCGACGCCGAAGAATAACACTAACGTTTTCATTGGCAACAAGATCGACAATAGTAAGCACCAAACGAACGTTGTGGCTACGCACTCTCAGACCGTCGATGAAGTTGGTGATATTCTCTCCAAATTGACAGTTCCTAAGGCTCTCGATGTTCCACCGTCAAGTCATAGCACGGAAGACTGAGGCTATCGAGAAAGCCAAGAATATCAAGCTGCGGGAAAACTCCGTAGAGGAGTGCATTACTCTTTACGATCACTTCAAGTCAATGGAAGTGATGGAGTCTAAACATCCGGTTTACTGCCGTAAGGGCGAATCTCCTAAAGACTTCAAGTTTACAGAGCAGGAATCAGCATGGATCAGAAATGAAATGCTGATGTGTGCTTGTTCGTTCCCGTATTGGTTCTTTCGCTACTTCTTTGTAAAATCAACAATCAAGAAAGACGGTAAGGTAGTCAGTGAAAACATTCGCCGTCCAGACGTGTGGATAGCGCAGTTAATCTACTTGGAAATTCTGGCCGAGCTAGACTTGCGCGGTCTACCGATTTTGCTACTGGCGTTGAAAGCAAGACAACTCGGGATTTCGACGGTCACAGAAGCAATTATTCAGTGGATGGCCATATTCACTAAAGGTTCGCACTGCGTAGTAGCTTCGTCCGAAACAGAGAAGTCGGAAGAAATGGCCAACATGATTTGGCTGGGGCTTGACATGATGCCCTTGTGGATGAAGCCAGTTCTGACAAGAGAGGACAGGAAGATTGGGCCGGAGTTCGGGCTAATTCACTCAGACATTGTTTTGCAGCACGGCTCTCAGATGAAGGGTATTGCCACCGGATCGACGCCGATAGCTGCGCACCTGTCGGAAGTCGCCTATTACCCGAATCCGATTGAAACAATCGAACGTTCTTTGATTCGCGCCATGCACGAAAACCCAAGGACGTTTTTAGTTCTGGAGTCCACGGCACGGAAAAAAGATGATTGGTTTCATAAAACTTGGGTCAAGAACCGAAAGGGCGAACAAGAGGGATACAATCGTTTTACGTGTATGTTCCTTCCCTGGTATGTCGGCAGAGACATATATCCGACTCCAGACTTCCTTTTAAGCCATCCTATACCCCAAGGGTGGCGACCCATGAAAGAGACGCTTAAACAGGCGCTAGATGCCAAGCTATACGTGTCTACGACGCCTCTGCTTAAGAAGCACATGCCCGACAATTGGGAAATGCCGATTGAGCAGATGTGGTTTTGGGAATTCAATTACCACGAGGCGATGGAAGGCGGCGACGAAACTCTGAAGGCGTTCATGTCAGAGCTTGCGGCGGATGAAAGGTCTTGTTTCCAGTCTAAGCGTTGGTCAGTATTCGCTCAAGGTGTGCTAGATAAACTAGAGGCAGAAATCAGCGACAAGTACCAAGACTATGCCATGATCGGTGACGGCATAGATGAGCGGTTTGCGCTGAAAGACTTTCAGTCACATTCGCACAAACGGATAGACATTGAGTGGGCCACGATTGACGGGAAAAACCTGTACTGGAAATTAATTCCGCTGAAAGAGACGCCGCGAGACGAGAAGCTAGATTTCTACTTGAGAGTATGGGAGAAACCTAAACCGGGGTATAAATATACAATCGGAATAGACATTGCTTCCGGCCAGGGGCAGAACCGGACAGTATATTTTGTCAACCGCATCGGCAAAGAAGGGGAGCCAGACCGGGAAGTAGCTTTACTGTGTTCGGCGTGGATAGCTTCACCGGAGAGTCCAGCGTTTGCTAACCTTCTGGGAATCTGGTATGGGCAGTACATGGGCGCTATGAGTCCGTATGTCGCGGAAGCACAGTTATCGCCGGAAGTTCAGAAAGCCGTAGGAGACTTTATCTCTTTCCAGCTTTCCAAGCTAGGCTACACAAACTTCTACTACATGCAGCGCTTTGATATTCGCAGGCATCCCGGCCAGAAGGGAACACGACGCGGCTGGGCAACAATGGGATGGTCACGGCAGATGATGATGGAAGCCTTTGAGCACGCGATCAAGGCCGGATGGATCGAAGTCAATTCGCAAGAGCTAATAGACGAACTTGGGAGCCTAGAGTCTGACGTTACTGAGGGCGATAAGACGTTCTACGATCACTCTTCCGAAGGAACCGACGATGTATACATGGCGGGCGGAATTGCGTACTTTACTTCTCACGACAATCAGACTATTATGGAGCGGATGAAGGGCGCTGCCGCACCAAAAAAGAGAAAACGCGACGAAGATGCCCCTAAGCCAGAGAGAGAATCGGGCATTTCGCAATTGAGTCGCAAGTTTATGTTTGAAGACACGATGAACAAAGATTTTGCCGGAGAGGTAGAGGGGGGCGGCGGGCATGTCTACTAGCGTGGACTGGAATAAAGACGGTAGCTGCTGGATTGAGATAGCACCGGGACGCAAGAAGCTATTCGGCAAAAAACACCCTGCTACACTCGCTGCAAAAAATCGTCTAACGTTGGACTACATTCGAGAGGCCAAAAATAATAAGACCCGTGGCGGGCGTGGTGTGACGGTGTACTATCGGGATGAGAGCGGGAAAATCTGCCTTCCGCCGTCTCCGGATTTAGCGCCGAAAGGATACGTGATTCACGAAGCCAGCGGGCCGATAGCGCAAGACAAACTTTGCCGTGAAATGGAAAGAGATTTAAGGGCTGACTACGGCAATGACTACATGACAGCTTACATGGACTCTGAGCAAGGCAATCCCCGTGACGTACTGGCAAGGACTCATGCCATGTCTAATTTGGAGCGGGACTTAATTGGTGCTATGCTGGAGGACTTGGACAAAGAAGAGTCTAAACGGCAGAGAGTTAACTGCAATACGTACTTTCCTGAGCGGGAGAGAATGTAATGGGACAAGTGAGTAAAACGCTAAGAAGGATAGAAGGCGGATATGCCCACTGGTGTCCGGGCTGTCAAGAGATGCACAAACTTCCCGACTCTTGGACTTTTGACGGTAATGTCAATAGTCCTTCTTTTTCGCCGAGCTTCAAGCATGAAGGGATAAAAAGGGTATTCGTAGATGGTAAATGGAGTGGAGAATGGGTCAGGGATTCAAGCGGCAACACCGTCCCGTTTATATGTCACTACATTCTTACTTCCGGAGTGCTTAATTTTTGTGGCGATAGCACTCATAGCGTTGCCGGGGAAGCTGTACCAGTACCAGAGCTACCTGACGGCCTAACTGATGGACAGGCAGAGGAAATGCTGTGAGCGACAAAGACAAGCGCCGTAGCTGGCAAGTCCCGAAATATCCGTGTACCGACAAGAAAGAGCTACGGCAGTTCTTGAAGCAGAACGTTGAAGATGGCATCGGCTACCTAGAGGCTTCGCCGGGGTACTGCCAGCTGCAAGAGTCAATAAGGATTCTCTCAGGTAAGGCCGACGATAAGCTAGCCAACGAGCAAGACAAGAAAAACTACTCCAAGACTCAAACCAACCGACTCAAAAGAAATATCCGCGAGATGGTCAACTCTCTGGCGGAAATCCGCTACAATCCCGGATTCCATTCTAGTTCTAAAGACACGTTTGACCTTGCTGAAGTGCTGAACAAGTATGGCGAGTACTGGTACAACAAAGAGTTCATTGACCTTCAGGTAAAGAAAGCTATTCAGTGGGCGGCGATCAGTCCGTGCGGATGGTTGGAGATTTGTTATCGGGAGATACCGGGAACACGGGGAGAGCGCCGGGTTGACCTGATACCTATGGGCTGGTTTGACGTAGTAATGACAGGAGTGCCGGACGACGGCGATCACCAGCAAGCCTACACGGTTACTACTATTAAAGATTTGCCGATGTATCAGGCCCATGCCCTGTTTCCAGAGTTCCAGAAATGGCTTGCACCGGACAGGGAATCGCCGCGTGGATGGGTAGAGCGGATCAAGCAAAAAGCCAAAGAAGTAGTCAACGACGTTTTCGATACAACGCCAGATACGACTACGGCCAAGAATCCGACGTGCAGGATTTACTATCAATACATCATTGACTTGTCTATCAATCGCACAAAATCAGCGATGAAGATGGGTTACGAGAAAAAGAAAAACCCAGAGACAGGGATAGAGGAAGAAGTAGAAACGCCGTGGAGCTACATCGTGCCGTTTGTGGGGCAGATGATACCTACAGGATTAGTTGACAGGCCGATGCGTGTAGCCGAGCCAAGAGACTGCCGCATCTTCCCTGGTAGGCGGTTAATTATCGGTACAGAAAGACAGAACGGGCCGCACGAGGGCATTATGTACGACGGGCCAATGTGGGACTGGCACGGCAAGGCTCCGCTGATTAAGTTCTGTGCGGATGAATGGGTGTTTGGTGAATTTTCGATGGTACATGATGTTGTGCCGATCCATGAGGCCATCAACGAGATTGACCGTATAAGCCATCAGACGCTAAGAAACAGGTTTAACCCCACAATGGGGTACAACAACCGCGCTATTGACCGGGGAAAGGCCAAGGCGGTTGATTTAAGAGTGCAGGGCGACCGGATCGGGTTTAACGGACAAGAGGCAGCGGATATTTCAAAGGCTATGGGGCCGTTGGTTCCGGCAAGTTTTAACGTCATTGAACCGTGGGTAGAAGCATTCAGGAAATACCTAGACGACGCCGAAGATTACCAGATGGGCGTCCGCAACTTTGAGGCTCTAGCCAAGATCAAGACGGCGGGAGCATCGGACGAAACCCAGAAGCTACTAGACGCAGCGGGGCCGATTGTAAAAGGCATTTCCCGTGACATGGAACGGTCAATGCGCGACTTGGCCGACATGTTTAAATACATGGTCATTCAGTACATCGACACGCCAAAACTCATGGCAGTGTTGGGGCCGGATAGTATTACGCCAGTCAACTACGACTATGAACCGGGAAACCTGATTCCAGCGCACTTGCCAGGAGAAAATAAGTCAGGCAAAAGTATCTTCACAAAGATGGACAGAGCACATTGGGCCGCGCAACACGCCGAGTTCATCATACTTCCTGGCCACTTGCATCAGATCACGCAAATGTCGCACAAGCTAATGATTATGCAAGCAGCCAAAATGGGCTTGCCTATTAGTTGGTGGACACTTAACGAGCGTCTAAGTCTGGGATTGAATCTAGGCCCAAGGCCAGGAAACACGGACATAGAAGCATGGTTTGCACAGCAAAAAATGATGCTGGAATTTAAGGCTTCTCTGAGTGCCGAAGCGCAAGCGCTGCAAGGCGATGAACCGCCACACGCGGGCGGCGATAAAAAACAAGGCGGCAGGCCAAATACCGACCAAAAAGAACCTAAGCAAGCTATGAAGGGTGACGGACGCCCATTAACAAAAACTAGCTAATGTCTAACGTTGGACATGTCGAAGCTGCCTATCAAGAAGCAATCGAAAATCCCTCACGTTGTCGCAAAAGAAACGGAACTACATCAAGAAGCAAGACGGGACTTATGGGAGCTTACCGCTGTTTGCCTAGAGGCAAATGGCGTTCCTCTATCAGGATAAATGGCAAGACGACAATTCTAAAGAACGCCGAAGGTAAGACCTATTTTCACTCCGCAGAAGAAGCAAACGCCGCGTACATTAAAGCCGCTACAGACGCCGGGATAATTCAAGTCACTTAACTACTCCCTTGTTGTGCATACAACTGTATTCCAATGGCCTAAGCCTTGCTGTATATCTATAAGCGAGGTTAAAACAATGTACGGTGAAAACCTGAATCACGTTGCGTTCAAGCGTGGCCGCAAAAAGGGTCACAAAAAGGGCGGGAAAAAGTAAGCAACTCCTCACCGGGAACGAGCGCGTAATGGTGCTCTCCTAAGAGGATCAGCCGGGAGGAGGTAGAAATACCTCCTTTCCTTTAAAAAGGAAAACATGAAGCGGCCAGGAGCAAAAGCGGGAACGAAGCCAGTCCTGAAGAAAATGGGCAAAAAGGGCGGCAGGGTAAAAATCAGCTACATGTCAGGGAAATGATTACCAATGTCAACACCGGGAATGTCACAACCGCAGGAACAAGGTTCACCTGGGCAGGGACAGCCACCATCGGGACAGCAGCAAGACCCGTTGCAGGATTTCCGGCAGTTGGCACAGCAAGTTCAGCAGTTAGCGCAGAAGTATCCGGAAGCGGCGGAAGGTTCGGCAACGATCCTGAAAACAATCAAAGACATGATGACAAGGGTCGCCGGAAATCCGCAGAGAACACAAGAAAAGCAAGCCCCACCAGCAAGCTAGGAGAAGAGTAAATGGCATTCGACACCAAGGCAGCACTGGCAAAGATCACTGACCCGGAAAAACGCGCAAAACTTGAAGCGGCGTTAGCTGAAGCGGACGGGTTTATTGCCGAAGTCGAAACGCTGGCCTCCAGCCTGGAAACCGAGCGCACAGCACGGACGGTCTGGGAAAAAGAAAAGACCGAGATGACAAAGAATTGGGAGACTGCCTCAAAGGAATATGAGGAAGTTTTCAACCTCTGGTCTTCGACGGACGCCGAAAAGAAAGAAGCAGCCAAGAAACTTGACGAAGCCAACAAGTTATTGCTTGAAACAAAGGCAAAACTAGCCGAGAACATCAAGACCGCGCCTGCGATTGACACCAGCAAATTTCAAACGGTTGAAGATGCGGTAAAGTTTGAAGCGGGCCGGACGGCGTACTTCGCTAAAGTCCTGAAAGTACAGCGCGAACACGCAAAGTTGTTCCCTGACGTTGAGCTTGACCCAGAAAAGTTGGTTCAAGAGTCTTTGGCGGCAAAGAAGCCGCTGGAAGACTACTGGCGTGAGACGTTCAAGGTCGATGAAAAGCGGGCAGCGAATGCCAAGGCGACCGCAGACAAGCACGACAAGGAACTTGAGGACAAGGGCTACCAGCGGGCTATCGCAGAAATGCGCAACCCGTCCCTTCGGACGCTGGAGAGTTCAGAGGAGCCTTTCTACACTCCCAAGGACGGCGACAAGGTAAAGAATCCGTGGGACTTGGAAAAAGAGGGTATCGTTCCTGCGGATGAAGCCGCACTCTTGAAAGAATTGACGACGATTCAGTAAACAAGATTCAGTAGGAGACAAGCAATGTCTTTGTTCGATCAAGTAAGCGTAAGCACTCTTCCAGCCTATACAAAGGGCTTGGTCAGCCGGACATTGTTTACGGCTACGGCGTTGCTGAGAACGCTCCGCAGCAATAAAAGCATTTACAAGCCGTGGCAGGGCGGGAGCTTCATGCTGAACCCGTTCGAGAATCAGCCGCTTCCGGCTGGGCCGTACTCTCCGGGTACTGACACTTTCACGCTTGAGGAACGGCAGACGTTTGACGGCATGATTTTCCAGCCGAAAGCGTATAACGCTCAAGTGGTCATCAACGCGGCTATCACAGACCTGTACAACACACGGGGGCCGAGCCAGATTGTTGATGTGCTGAAAGAAAAGTACGGCAATGGCTCAAACTCGTTGGATTCTCAGGTAGCGGCAGACCTGTATATTCATGGCCAGGGATCGTCTTCGACTGTGGCCAGCAACCGTATCAAGGCGGTCAACGGATTCGCGGAAGCCCTGAACGACGGCTTTACCCCGGCGTGGAATGGTGACGTGTTCACGCTCTACGGCAGTCAGACGCGCAACAATGCGTCCAACGGCACTGTACTGAATAGCGTTCCGTTCTGGGGCGGCAATCCGGACGGAACATCAGCTCCTATCAGCCTTCAGATTTTGAACCAACTGTACTGGAACTGTAAACAGGGCAAGGGCGAAGGTAAGTTGATCGGCGGTCATCCGGACATGGGATTCGCTTCTGACTTCCTCTGTGGGCGCATCGCTGGATTGGTTTATCCGATGCAGCGGGCCGACGTGGATGTAGAGCACGTTGGGGTAGGCATGAAGGGTATCAAGGTCAACGGTGCGATCATCTTCCCTGACTCCTACTCGCCGGGTACGCAAAATGCGCGGTACATCCAAGATCAGAGCGTGTTGAGCCGGATAACCACGGGCACGATTACTAATCCTGTTTCTGTCGATTCAAACACGACACTGAGCAATTTCCCGTCACGGTCAGGCGGCGTCACGACTCTGACGGTCGGTGAAGTGTTTACATGGTGGAGAACTGACACATGGCGTTTCAGCTATCCCAAGACGGGAATCTACGCATTCAAGAATTCCGGCTTGCAGATGGCGATTGACGGCGACATGAAGGCGGATGTGATTCGTGCGGCGATGGTGTTCTGTACGCTGGTGCCGTCGAGTAACCAACAGGCATTTGGCTTTTCAGGCTAGTAGTCTAACGTTAGACACGGAGAGTTTAGAAATGTTCAATTTTACCGACAAGTCGCTTTACAACATCGCCGTGGCAAATGGTGGACTGAATAACATCAACGTGTCCAACCTGGGCCAAATCAGCACGATTGTTACAGGCATCGGCGGCGGCACAATTAGCTACGGCAGCTTGGACGACGTAGGCAAGCGTTGCTGGGTCGAAGCGGCCAATATCGGACTGGTGACAGTCACGGCCAACGGTACGCTATTTGGTGGTCTGTATCAGCTTGTCCAAGTGGACTCTACGGCGCTGGCGTCTAACGTGGCCGTGGGGCGTGTGGCCTATATCAAGAATACGGCAGCGGGCAACGCGGCCTATCAGGTTACAGACGAATCAGTGGCTACGGCCAATACAGAAGTGGCCGGAATTTTCCTGAACACCGTCACACCGGGTAACTTCTGCGCTATCTGTATCGGCGGAAAAGTCAATGTCAAGCTGAAGGCGACAATCTCCAACGGCGCAGCGGCAGAAGGCGACAGCCTATTCAGTGGCGGCGGCTCTGGGTCAGTCGATGACTTGACTACTGCGGTGACTTGGGGAACTAACTTGCTGGGCAAGTTTCTTGGGACTGCTTTGGCCGTTCCGGTCAACAACACAACCATTGCGATGCAGATTCGCGGAGTCTTGGGGATTTACTAATGGCCTTTCCTGATCCTACAGTAATGCCAGCAACGGGTATCGGCAACAAGAGCATGACTATTGTGTCGCTCCACGGCCCTACATCTTACCTAACGGGCGGCGTGATTGTTGGAGCGGCAACGTTCTTGTTGCAAAAGCTGGACTTTGTTGAGCCGATGGAACTAAGTACAGACGCTTTGTCGTTTGTCCGCATTGTATCTACGCCCGTGGCTGGTGGAGCGGCTACGGTAAAAGTTCTGTGGTTGGTGGCGGCTACGGGATTAGAAGTCGGGAATGGCACGAACTTGAGCGCCAAAAGAATCACGTGTCTTGCGCTGGGTAATTAGGAGAGAAAATGGCAGTTCAAACGGCAAATCTCGCTTCACTGAACGCGCAATTATCTGTCTCCGTAGATGTGGCGACACTTCCAAGTGTCGGCAGCGTGGGCGTCCAGATTTCAGGAAATTTTACCGGCACAATTTCCTTCTTTGGTAGTATCGACGGCAGTAATCTATTCGCCGTGGCTGCGGTGCCGATTACGGCAGCAGGTGGAGCGGCTGTAGCGTCTACGACTTCAGGTGGCCAGTGGGCAATTACTGTCAACGGATTCAATCTTGTCATCATTAAGATGTCTTCTTACTCTGCTGGAACTGCGGTAGTTTCTACAGACGTAACGGTGGCTCCGGTAGGCGTTCCGGCGTTCCTTTCGGCCTTGTCTCAAGGTGACAACAACGGTGGGCCTCCGCTAGCTTCAGGTTTGCCGTCGCTGTCCCTATTTGGATCGGACAATGACAAGAATTTTCAAGGATCAGACAACGCTCAAATTATCTGTACTGCCGTAGCAGGGCAGGCGTTTATCACGTTCCTTGACAATCCTTGGATTCAAGGTCTGACGATTGGACAGGCAATTCTCTTGTCGGCTGCGCCTAACAGTGCGGCCATAGAGGAAGTGATAGTAGGCACGAATAACACCCCGTCCACTGGTACAGGAACGTTCGTAGTCAATCTATTGAACGCGGTAGTCAATAACGGCTCAAACTACGGAACGTTTGATGTCTTTGGCGTGGATGGGCCGACGACTATCGGTATTAATTCTTCAGCGCCGGGATTGTCAGTACCAGGGCAGACGGTAACAGGGGTGAAGGGGGCGCTACAGTTGCTTTACAACCCCTCTGCGTCCGACTCTAAACGTCCTATTGTGCCGACGATCATGTCGAAGGGTAACCCGGGTGTTATGGCGGTACAAAATGTACCGGACGCCGTCGGGGCCAATGATCTTACGTTTATCAGGCAGTTATTGGAAAAACTCGTAACATTGCAGAGTCTCAATAACTTCCTTCTGGCACAATTGAAAGATGGCGGAACAATGGAAGTTCCTGCGGGGATATTCCCAGAGTCAAACGGCCAAATCAACTAAAGTTTTGTAGTTAAAAAAAGGGAGACAGGAGAAACATTATGTTAGCAGAAGTTAAAAATCTTACCACTGGTGCGGTTAGCACGGCCAGAGGTTCGTTTGATACCAGTGTTGTCACGCAGGACGCTCACGCTCGTTATCAGGAAGCTGTCATGCGCGGCAACGTTTTCATGGTCGCCAGCCAGTCCGGCGTTACGTCGCAGGCCGGGCTGTCACTCACCACGCCAGTGCTCACGCTTTTCAATCCGAAGGGCAATAACAAGGCTGCGGTTCTGCTTTGGGCAGGCGCGGTTGAAATCATTGCCACGGCTACGACTCACGTAGTTTGGCTGGCGGCAAACAACAACGTTGCTGCGGCTGCGGTCACAGGCACGGCGTCAACGGTGAC
>Ga0137401_10000010_pt1 | contig 56567 bp, 55 predicted proteins | sample CZOMad1_1_16fung_FD_108286 | JGI IMG/M metagenome (GOLD analysis project Ga0137401, IMG submission 108286) | Vadose zone soil fungal communities from Angelo Coast Range Reserve, California, USA - CZOMad1_1_16fungal (Illumina Assembly) | ecosystem: Environmental > Terrestrial > Soil > Vadose...
AATCACCACTTCGTCAGCCTGCTGGAAAATCCAATCGGGCACGGTCTCGCGCACGCGCAGCCCTGTGAGCTGCCAGATCTGGTCGCTGAGACTGGCTAAATCCTGCACGTTCATTGTGGTAAGAACGTCGATGCCGGCCAGCAGCAGCACTTGAACATCTTGCCAGCGTTTTGATCGCGGTGACCCGGAAGGGTTGGAATGAGCGAGCTCGTCCACCACACAAACTTGCGGGCTTAACTGCAGAATCGCTTCGACATCCAATTCTTCGGTGGCCCCTCCCCGCCCGAGGATTGGCTTCAGAGGAACCGTGCTCAATCCCTCGAATCGGTCGCGAATGTCACTGCGCCCGTGCGAATCAGCAAACCCGACCACCAGCTGCACGCCGCGAGCCTTCATCTCTCGCGCGTCGTCCAACATTTGATACGTTTTCCCGACACCCGCAGCATAGCCGAGATAGACCTTGAGACGGCCTACAACAGTTTGGTGAGTCATAGCAGTCTGCTTTGCGCCTAGTGCGGAAACACTCGAACGTCCATGCCTTCAGCAGCACGGATCAGACGGCTCACCGGCGTTCCCCACAAGCGCGTCCTCCAACCGTGTTTCATGCTGTGCCCGACAAAAATCTGCGTCACGCCGTGTGACCGGGCATATTGCACGATGGACTCTACCGGACCGTCTGCCTCCAATACGTCAAGCCGCGTTCCGGCATCGTGAGCGTGCGCCACAAGCTCGTCCATCTCCTTGAGATCTGCCGCGGAAGCCTTCGGCGGACGCACGTAAACCGTAAAGATATCGCAGTGAAAGCGCGACGCGCTCTGTCGCGCACTTGCCATCATGTGCTCGGCATTTGCACGCGAGGTCAGGCAGACCAGGAAGCGCTCATGAGTGCGCCCTGCCGGCTCGATATCGTGCGCCTGAAGGTACCGTTGCAATCCGGCATCAATGACGTCCGCAGATAAAACCAGCGCCATCTCCCGCAGGGTCGACAACTCTGGCCCCGCGTCTTCCGTGGGCGCATCGACGACCACAATCTCATCCGCTGTGTTCAGAAACTCCCGCGGAACCGTTTCTTTCACCAGCTTGCGTGTGAGTTTCTCCACGGCATCCCGCTGGTCATCGATGTGTTGCAGATTTACCGACGCGACAACGTTGATGCCATGCGCTAGAAGTTGCTCGACATCCTGCCAACGATGTGGGCGTCGGCCCCACAGGTTGTCGTAGGCCAAGCCATCAACGATGCAAACCTCGGGATGGCGCCGCACAATCGCTGCAATGTCGACCGCCGGAACGCCCTCCATGTCAAGAGTGGGGATAACTTCGAGCTCGCCCAAGATCGGCTTGATCTCGGCCTGCACCTCCGGTTGCACGGCGCCTACCACTACGTCCTGCCCGCGTTCCTTGCGCCGCCGCGCTTCGTCAAACATGCGGAACGACTTATCGACGCCCGAGGCGTATCCGAGAAATATCTTGAGCCGTCCCCGTGAGGTCGGAGCGGTATCGAGTCGAGTTGGATCAGGGCCGGCCACGCCTTGAGGATTGTAACGCCAACTGACATGCCTTGGGCGCTCTCTTGGATCCCAACCCGCAGGACAGATGTGATTAACGAAAAATCGCGATTGATTGTGCGCCCGGGATTCGATGGCCGGCTGCGGTTCAGCCTGCTTTGCGTTCGGAAGAACTTCCTAAGTAATGATTCTGCGGCATCTCTTGTGAATTCTTGCGCATCTCGTCTTCGCATTCCCTGTAAAGAACATGCAAACCATTCAGAGCATCGTACATTTCTTGATGCTCGGGGCTCCGTGGCCTGGCAAGGGTGGCTTCGATGCGGTAGATGATAGCGAGTCGAGCATCGCTGATGCGCTGCTTCAGCTTAGCGTGATCCACTTCCAGAACCGCGGCCCTGTAGAGTTCACGCCATTTTTCCGGGGGTGAGCTAGAGTTTGTCATACAGGCATCCGGAGAAGCCTCAGCGTCAGAGCCGGCCATTTCGGAGAGGGTAAGACGAATCTCCGGAAGTGTCGGTACGCCAGCGCACTTTAAGCCGCGCTATTTACCTGCTGGCGGTGTTTCGTTTTCCCAATCCTCAAGCTGGCGCTGCAGAATTTCGTAGCAGTCGCAGGCGGTTGCCTCAAGCTTCTTGCGGTCTAAGATGGTGACGCTTCCCCGTGTGTAGGCAATCAAACCATTCTTTTGCAATGTTCCCGCGGCCACGGTCACGCTGGCTCGGCGCGTGCCTAACATCTGCCCCAAAAATTCCTGGGTCAGTGGCAGGCCGTCCGCCCGAATCCGGTCCTGGGTCATCAGGATCCAGCGGGCCAGCCGCTCTTCTACTTCGTGGAGCCGGTTGCAAGCGGCGATCTGCGTGGTCTGCATAGCCAGTTTCTGACCAAAACGATGCAACTCCGTTCCGAAGTCAGGACATTGCCGCACCAGCTGTCGCAACACCTCGGCCTCACAGCGGTAGGCCGAGCCCTCGCCCTGCGTAATCTGACGCGTGGGACTGGTGCGATAACCCACCAACAAAGGAAGACCCACAAAGCCCTCGTTTCCGATGAGTCCCACCTCCACCGACTTTCCATCCGGCTGCATAGCCAGAACCGAAATCATGCCATTATTGAGAAAATATCCAGATTTAATGGTTTGGCCAGCTTCGTGCAACACCTGGTGAAGTTTTAGCCGCACGAACTCCAAGTTGGGCAGGATAATCTCCAAGTCTTTCGCAGAAAGACTCAGAAGAATCTTGTTGTGCACGGAATTGCCATCTCCGTCAGAGGGGGCGGTACGGGCTATCGTCTTTTTCGGCATCGGGGGCTCCCTAGCGAGATCGCTATCTGATTTCGCAAGGAACCGTTGCCCAGGAGGGGTCCAGTGGCAGGATGCTAGAAGAGACCCCCATAGCCTACTCTCTATTTGGGGGATCCGCGATGCCCCATATCAGGCACAGGAATGTACGGTAGCGTACAGTGTTCAGCGTATGGTGTCGGATGGCCTCAGCGGATAGCCTGAAATTCACCCTTCCCGTTGTCGGCCGGTCACGAATCACAGCGCAGTCGGCCACCCGCCAAGGGCCGGGATGCGGCATGGCATACACAATCCTCATCGTCGATGACAACCCCGGCATCCGCCGGTTGCTTCGTTCGTTTCTGGAAACAAAACCCGACTATGAAGTCTGTGGCGAGGCCGAAAATGGGCAGATCGCCCTAGAGAAGGTGGAATTACTGCATCCTGACGTCGTGATCCTGGATTTGCAGATGCCGGTCATGGATGGCCTGCAAGCCGCGCGCCACATCGCCGCCACCGCGCCTGAAACCGCCATCCTGATGCTCACCATGCACGCCTCCGAGCCGCTCCGAAGGGATGCGTTAGCCGGTGGAGCTAAAGCCGTTCTCTCTAAGACTGAGAGTGTGGCGCATAACCTGCTCGCGACTCTAAAAAAGATTTGCCGCCAGAGCCCCTCAAGGCTTGCTTCTTGACGTGCCACTAGCTGAACTCAATCAATCGAAGGAAAGGTTCGCTCTGTGCAAATCGAGCTGCGGAACGCGACTAAAAATAAGTTGGTCGCCGGTTCGGGCGCGGCCGAGAGTTCTGTTCCTTTGTTGGTTGTGCGGGATCCAGCCCGCGAGCCTCAATCGGGGCTTCAGTGGTTTACTGATTGGTAACTACCGGAAACACCGGATATAAATCCCGGGTTTTTTCCCGCAAAATCTAAGGAAGCTCCCGATGGGCCGCCCGCGCGCGGCCCCGACCCGACCAGTGTGCGGATGGCAGTGCGAATTCTCATCGTCGATGATCACGACATCGTGCGCCAGGGCGTGCGGACCATTCTTCGTAGCCGCGGAGACTGGGAGATCTGCGGCGAGGCAGAGAATGGCATCGAGGCCCTGACCAAAATCGCGATGCTCAAGCCTGACGTCGTCGTTCTTGATCTGAGCATGCCGGAGAAAGATGGCTTGGCCGTTGCCGCCGAGCTGCCCCAAACCGGGGTCAACTGCAAGACTTTAGTTCTCACCATGCACAATTCCGTTGGAACGGCCGCAGCGATCCGGAAGACGGGCGCGCAAGGCTATGTGGTCAAGTCCCACGCCGCTCAACATCTAATTCCCGCGATCGAGACAGTCCTCGGCGGCGGGGTATTTTTCAACGTCGATCCGGATTGGACCCGCGACGGCGAAAAAGTGGCCGATGCACCACCGGGAAATTCCGGGTCGGGAGCCCGCAAGAGCTAAAAAAGAACCCAAGCCAGTGAGTTACTCCGAAAATCTGCTCAGGTGGCACGGTAACCGTGATGAAAAAAAGAAACCCGAACGTTGAATCCTCTAAGACAAATGTGATGGAGCCCGTAGACGCGTCTGCCGGCGCCACGATGGCCTCACCCAGCAACAATGGACACGTGGCGGGAGTCGAGCCTGTCGCCGCGCTCCCCGCTATTCTGGCAAGCCTCCGCACGATGAGAGACGGGAATTTCTCCGTGCGCCTGCCCGGTTCATGGACGGGCTTGGAGGGCAAGATTGCCGACACGTTCAATGAGATCGTTGCCGCCAATCAGCATATGGCCACGGAACTAAAGCGCGTCGGCCAGGTGGTCGGTAAGGAAGGCCGAACACGCGAACGAACTCGCTTTCACGAGTCGCGAGGCGAGTGGGGAGAGATCGAGGTCTCCGTCAACACATTAGTGGACGACCTGCTTCGTCCGACGACGGAAGTCACGCGCGCCATCGCCGCCGTCGCTCAGGGCAACCTCACACAAACGGTCAGGCTGGATGTGGATGGGCGACCCCTGGAAGGCGAATTTCTGCGCTCGGCCGACATTGTCAACACGATGATTCAGCAGCTTGGGATCTTTACGGCGGAAGTAACCCGCGTGGCGCGGGAAGTGGGCACTGACGGCAAATTGGGCGGACAGGCGCAGGTGCCCGGCGTAGCTGGGACGTGGAAGGATCTCACGGATTCCGTGAACTCCATGGCCAACAACCTGACTGGTCAAGTACGCAACATCGCGGAAGTGGCCACCGCTGTGGCCAGCGGCGATCTCTCCCGCAAGATCACGGTCGATGTCCGTGGCGAGATCCTCCAGCTCAAAGAAGCCATCAACACGATGGTGGATCAGCTGCGGTCATTCGCGTCGGAAGTCACCCGTGTCGCTCGCGAAGTCGGCACCGACGGAAAACTGGGCGGGCAAGCGGTTGTCCCGGGCGTCGCCGGCACCTGGAAGGATTTGACCGACTCCGTGAATGCCATGGCTGGCAATCTGACAGCCCAGGTGCGAAATATCGCGGAAGTCACCACAGCAGTTGCGCGCGGCGACTTGTCGCGCAAAATCACCGTCGATGTGAAGGGCGAAATTCTCGAACTGAAAGACACCATCAACACGATGGTGGACCAGCTGAACGCGTTTGCGGGTGAGGTTACACGCGTCGCTCGTGAAGTCGGGACCGAAGGGAAACTCGGCGGCCAAGCCCAGGTTCCGGGCGTCGGCGGAACCTGGAAAGACTTGACAGACAACGTCAACTTCATGGCCAGCAACTTAACTGGCCAGGTACGAAATATCGCGGAAGTGGCAACTGCGATCGCCACCGGGGACCTCTCGCGCAAGATCACCGTGGACGTGAGAGGCGAGATTCTCCAACTCAAGGAAACGCTCAACACCATGGTCGACCAGCTCAACCGATTCGCGGGTGAAGTTACCCGTGTGGCGCGCGAAGTCGGCACCGAAGGACGCCTCGGTGGACAGGCGAACGTACCCGGCGTGGCGGGCACATGGAAAGACTTGACCGATTCCGTGAACTCCATGGCTGGCAACCTCACAGGTCAAGTCCGCAACATCGCCGAAGTCACCACAGCCGTAGCCCGCGGCGACTTATCGCGCAAGATCACGGTCGACGTGAAGGGCGAAATTCTGGAACTGAAGAACACCATCAACACAATGGTGGACCAGCTCAACGCGTTCGCTGGAGAAGTTACCCGCGTGGCCCGCGAGGTGGGCACGGAAGGCAAGCTGGGAGGCCAAGCCGAAGTTCCAGGCGTCGCGGGCACGTGGAAGGATCTGACAGACAACGTGAACTTCATGGCCAGCAACCTCACCGGCCAGGTGCGCAACATCGCCGAGGTTGCGACTGCCGTGGCGCGCGGCGATTTGTCGCGCAAGATTACCGTCGACGTGAAGGGTGAAATTCTTGAATTGAAAGATACCATCAACACCATGGTGGACCAACTTCGCGCCTTTGCTTCTGAAGTCACCCGCGTGGCCCGTGAAGTCGGAACCGACGGACGACTCGGCGGACAAGCGCAAGTACCCGGCGTAGCTGGAACCTGGAAGGATCTCACGGACTCAGTGAACTCCATGGCCAGCAACCTCACGGGACAAGTGCGCAATATCGCCGAGGTCTCGACGGCGATTGCGACCGGCAATTTGTCCAAGAAAATTACCGTAAACGTTAGCGGCGAGATTTTACTTCTCAAAGAAACCATCAACACAACAGTCGACCAGCTCAACGCGTTCGCCGGCGAAGTAACCCGCGTGGCGCGCGAAGTCGGCACCGAAGGGCGACTCGGTGGACAGGCGAACGTGCCCGGCGTGGCGGGAACGTGGAAAGACTTGACCGATTCTGTAAACTCCATGGCCGGCAATTTAACCGGTCAGGTGCGAAATATCGCGGAAGTCACGACCGCTGTGGCGCGCGGCGACCTGTCCCGCAAGATCACCGTAGACGTGAAAGGCGAAATTCTGGAACTAAAAAACACCATCAATACGATGGTGGACCAGCTCAACGCATTCGCTGGAGAGGTCACGCGCGTGGCGCGCGAGGTGGGCACGGAAGGCAAACTTGGAGGTCAGGCGCAGGTCCCGGGCGTCGGCGGCACCTGGAAGGATCTCACGGACAACGTCAACTTCATGGCCAGCAACCTCACCGGCCAGGTACGCAACATCGCCGAGGTCGCTACTGCCATCGCCACCGGCGATCTTTCGAAAAAGATCACGGTGGATGTCCGCGGTGAAATCCTGCAACTCAAAGAAACACTCAACACCATGGTCGAGCAGTTACGCTCCTTCGCCGCGGAAGTTACCCGTGTCGCGCGCGAAGTGGGCAGCGAAGGCCGCCTCGGCGGACAGGCCAACGTTCCCGGTGTCGCCGGCACTTGGAAAGATCTGACCGATTCCGTTAACGCCATGGCCGGAAACCTGACAGGCCAGGTGCGCAATATCGCGGAAGTCACAACGGCTGTAGCGCGCGGCGACCTCTCGCGCAAGATTACGGTAGACGTGAAAGGCGAGATTCTTGAACTGAAAAACACAATCAACACCATGGTCGACCAGCTCAACGCCTTCGCCGCCGAAGTAACTCGCGTCGCTCGCGAAGTCGGAACCGATGGAAAATTGGGAGGCCAAGCGCAGGTCCCTGGCGTCGCGGGAACCTGGAAAGATCTCACTGACAACGTGAACGTAATGGCCGCCAACCTTACCGAACAGGTACGCGGAATTGTGAAGGTCGTTACGGCTGTCGCGAACGGCGCACTCACGCAGAAGCTCACCGTGAACGCCAAAGGCGAAGTTGCGGCACTCGCCGAAACCATTAACAACATGACCGACACGCTGGCTACTTTCGCTGACCAGGTGACGACGGTAGCCCGTGAAGTCGGTGTAGAAGGCCGTTTGGGCGGCCAAGCCAACGTCCCCGGAGCGGCCGGAACGTGGAAGGATCTCACCGGCAACGTCAACCTGTTGGCTGACAACCTCACCAACCAGGTGCGAGCCATCGCCGAAGTTGCCACGGCGGTCACGAAAGGCGATCTTACCCGCTCCATTCAAGTCGAGGCGAGCGGCGAGGTCGCCGACTTGAAAGACAATTTGAATACCATGATCGGCAACCTCCGGTTAACGACCGACCGGAACACAGAGCAAGATTGGCTCAAGACGAATCTGGCACGATTTACGGGAATGCTCCAGGGCCAGCGCGATCTCACGACCGTTGGCAGAATGATGCTGTCCGAACTCGCTCCTCTCGTGAATGCGCAGCAAGGCATGATCTACCAGATGGAGACCGAGGACTCCGCCGGCATGGTTCTTCTGTCGGCATTCGCGTCCGACGGTCCCGACGGAAATCTCCGCCGCATACAACTGGGCGAAGGTCTCGTAGGCCAGTGCGCGGCCGAAAAGCGGAGCATGCTCATCAGCGATCTACCGGCACACACAGTTCCGATTCGTTCGGGCTTATTCGAAGCGGTCCCACGCAATGTGATCGTTCTTCCCGTTCTGTTCGAGGATAGGGTCAAGGCGGTCATCGAATTGGCCTCCCTAACCGCTTTCACACCGTCTCAGCTCGCTTTCCTGGAACAACTGACCGCCAGCATCGGCATCGTCCTCAACAGTATTGAGGCCACCATGCAGACGGAAGGCTTGTTGAAACAGTCACAGCAATTGGCTACCGAACTCCAAACGCAACAGAAGGAATTGCAACAAACGAACGAGCAGTTGGCGCAAAAAGCACAACAGCTTGCCGAACAGAATGCCGAGGTCGAACGCAAGAACCAGGAAATTGAGCAAGCTCGTCGCGCACTCGAAGAAAAGGCTAAAGAACTCGCGCTCACTTCGAAGTACAAGTCAGAGTTCCTGGCCAACATGTCGCACGAATTGCGTACTCCACTCAACAGTATTCTCGTTCTTGGCCAACAGCTCGGCGATAACCCCGATCAAAATCTAACGGCAAAACAGGTAGAGTTCGCTCGCACGATCCACGGCGCCGGAACAGACCTGTTGAACCTGATCAGCGACATCTTGGATCTCTCCAAAATCGAATCCGGCACCGTCTCCGTGGACGCGGAGGAAATATTCTTCGGAAGCCTTCTCGACATGGTGGTTCGTCCGTTCCGTCACGAAGCCGATAATCGACGGCTTTCCTTCGAAGTACAAATGGACCAGAATCTTCCCCGCAGCCTGGTAACGGATGCCAAGCGACTCCAGCAAGTGCTCAAGAACCTGCTGTCGAATGCCTTCAAGTTCACAGAGCACGGCGGCGTGAAATTGTCTGTGGTTGGGTCTGCGACGGGGTGGAATGCGGTTCATCCCATCCTCAGTAGTGCCGCTTCCGTCGTCGCCTTCGAGGTGTCGGACTCCGGAATTGGGATCCCCTCGGAAAAACAGCGCATTATCTTCGAGGCCTTCCAGCAAGCGGATGCCGGTACGAGCCGTAAGTACGGCGGCACAGGCTTAGGCCTCGCCATCAGCCGCGAACTCGCTGCCTTGCTGGGCGGCGAAATTCAACTGCGAAGCGAGTCCGGCAAGGGCAGCACCTTTACCCTCTACCTCCCGCAGACCTATGTGGGCCCGGTCGCGGCATCCGGACCATCCCACGATGGCAGAACCGCGGCTATGATCGCGCCGCTGCATCTCTCCTCTACCAAGATTACGGAGGTCGTGGCGGAACGCGTTGCCGACGACCGCGAGAATTTGCAGCCCGGCGACTTTGTGCTGCTGATCGTTGAGGATGATCCCCACTACGCGCGCGTCTTGTGCGACCTCTCCCGCGATTTGGGCTTTAAGGTTTTGGTCGCGATGAAGGGTGCCGAAGCTCTGGCCTTGGCGCGCGAATTTCATCCTTCCGCGATCTCTCTGGACGTCTTTCTACCGGATATGCTGGGCTGGACCGTCCTGAATCATTTGAAACAAGATCCCGGTACTCGGCACATTCCAGTGCAAGTCCTGACATTGGACGAAGACCGGCGCCACGGATTGGCGCGAGGAGCGTTCAGCTTCGTCACCAAGCCCACCACTGCGGAAGAGGTCGAGGCTGCTTTGTCCCGCGTCAAGGAATACGCAATGCCCCGCAATCGGCGGTTGTTGGTCGTTGAAGACAATGCAGCTGAGCAATTGAGCATCCGGGAGCTACTTGGCTCGGACGATATCGAGGTGACGGTTGTCTCAACCGGAGCCGAAGCACTAAAGGCCGTCCGAGAACAATCCTTTGATTGCGTCGTACTGGATCTGACCCTGCCCGACATCTCCGGATTTGAAGTGTTGGAGCAGTTCGGAGAAGACGAATCACTTCGCGATCTTCCTGTGGTTGTCTTCACGGGCAAGGAACTCTCTCCCGAAGAAGATGCTCGGCTTCACGACTTGGCTCGCAGCGTCGTCGTTAAGGGCGTGGAATCTCCAGAACGATTACTGGATGAGACCGCGCTGTTCCTACATCGTGTCGTCGCTGACCTCCCGCCTGAAAAGCAGAAGATGCTCGACCGCTTGCACCGTTCGGACGACGCTCTGGTTGGCAAGAAGGTGCTGGTTGTCGACGATGACGTACGAAACATTTTCGCTTTGAGCAGCGTTCTCGAGAGGCGTGGAATGTCGGTATTAACCGCTGGCACAGGGCGGGAAGCCATTGCCATTCTTGACTCCACGCCAGACGTAGCCATCGCTTTGATGGATGTCATGATGCCGGAAATGGATGGCTATGAAACTATGCAAGTGATTCGACAGAACCCGGCTCTTCGTCGTCTTCCCATTGTCGCCCTCACGGCTAAGGCCATGAAGGGCGACCGCGAAAAGTGTCTCGAGGCCGGCGCATCGGAATATCTGGCGAAACCAGTCAATACGGACCAGCTTCTCTCTGCTTTGCGCATGTGGTTGCATCGTTAGTTGTTTTGTTCCTTTGGTGGGTTTTAGCGCTCGCAATGAACCGACACAGAGATGAAAGACAACTAAAATGAGCCGGGACGAAAAAGTCAGTATCCTCATGGTGGACGACCAGCCGTCCAAGCTCTTGACTTACGAAGTCATGCTGGCCGACCTTCGGGAAAATCTCATCAAGGCTCACTCCGGCAAAGAGGCTCTGGAGATCCTGCTAAAGACCGATGTCGCCGTGGTGCTGATGGATGTCAGCATGCCAGATCTGGACGGATTCGAGTTGGCGGAAATCATCCGCCAGCACCCGCGATTTCAGCGAACCGCGATCATCTTCGTATCCGCAATCCATCTGACCGACGGAGACCGCCTCAAGGGATATCAGCGCGGTGCGGTCGACTATATCTCGGTACCGGTAATCCCGGAAGTGCTGCGGGCAAAAGTTAGCGTCTTCGCGGAGCTGCACCGTAAATCGAAACAGACAGAAGCCCTGAACGCGGAATTGCGCTATCTTTCGAACCGTCTGATCGCTGCCCAAGACCAGGAGCGGCGCCGCATTGCCCGAGACCTGCACGATGGTCTAGGCCAAGAACTTGCCGCAGCCAAAATGATGATCGACGGGCTGCTCACTCAAGACTCGGCCGACGCCAAGAACGAAACGGCAACCCAGGCATCTCAGCTCATTGACGGAGCCATTCAACAGATCCGTACCCTATCCCATCTCCTACATCCTCCATTGCTGGACGAAGTTGGCCTGCAATCGGCGCTACGATGGTACCTGGATGGACTGACCGCTCGCAGCCAGATTCAAACCTTTCTCAACGTCCAGCCCACGGAGTTTCCAAGACTCGGATCGGAATTGGAAACGGCCATTTTTCGTATCGTTCAAGAGGCTCTTACAAACGTTTTTCGACATTCTGGCGCGCAAAAGGGCTGGGTTTCCGTTATCCACAAGGACGGCAAAGTGGAGATCGCTGTGCGAGATGATGGCAAGGGCGTCGACGACAAGATGGGTGAAATACGGAACGGGCGCGCCGGCGTCGGCATCGTCGGAATGAGGGGGCGCGCCAAGGAACTAGGCGGCGAGTTCAGGGTTGTCAATGCCCAGCCCGGCACATTAGTGGAAGTGATGATTCCCTGCTCTCCCTCTTGCTCTTGAAGCATCGAATCGACGCCGGTCTATTCTCCGGGACAACGAATGCAGCATCACTCAGGCTTAGCCTTCGCCAGTTTGAGCGAAGAAACCCAACGGTGATTCCGTTTCCGATTAACGGAACACAACCCTCCGTAATACATCGTTCGCAAGGTATCCTACGCTCGCGGCTCCGAACCCTCAGCGGCTTGTGAATCCAATGCTAGCCTCAGGTTACGAACTCCTTCGATACAGCATATCCCTTTCCCATTCTCAGGCGACCGATGGATTGGTTTCTTGACGCCTTAACCTCACACTGGGAGTCGTCGCATTAAGCGCGCGAGTAGTTCCGCGCGACTAGTTGTAAGATCAGCAACCTTTGGAGGACTCAATGGTGACTGAAACAACCCGAGATTGCGCTCATTCCGCATGTGGTTGTCTTGCCGAAAGCGGGAGCGAATACTGCAGCCAATCCTGTCAAGACGCAGCCAGCCTCACGGAAGTCTCTTGCAAGTGTGGCCACCCCGATTGTGCAACGCAGGCTTTGTAGCGGATGGAACATCTTAGTCTTACAGGAGGATCTATGAGAGCCATGATTCTTGCTACCTTGGGCTTGGCCCTTAGCCTTGGTCTGGCATGCTCGACCAAAGCGACAGACAACGTTTCCTATTCTGACAGCGTCAAGAAGGCCTTGGAACAATCAGAATTGACTGATGTCAGCGTAAGTGAAGATCGCGACAAGAACACTGTTACTCTCGGTGGCACCGTTCACTCTGAAGAGGCCAAGATGGAAGCCGCTGAAATCGCTAAGGCAGCGGCCGGCAGTCGCACGGTAGTCAACGAAGTCAGCGTCCAACCCGCAGGAGACGAATCGGCGGCCAAGAGCATCGCTTCGAACGAAGACTCGGCGATTGAGAAGAACTACAAAGCCGCGCTGATCTCTAGCGGCCTCGACAAGCAAGACATCGACTACGCAGCCAAGAACGGCGTCCTAACACTTAAGGGACACGTAAAGACCCCCCATCAGCGCGAGGAAGCCCAGCAGGTTGCCTCCAACGTGCCCAAGGTGCAACAGGTGCTGAACCAGATTGACGTAAAAAACAACTGACGAGTTAATGTAACGAACAAGACCCGCCGGACTAGAGAATTACTGGCGGACCACGCAGAAGGAGACACCAATGGCCAACAATTTTCGGAAGCTCACGAAGGCGCTAGTGTTGACTTGTGCGTTCAGCAGCATCGTTGTCGCCCAGGAACCTAGCTCTGATAAGCCGCCGACCGCCTCTGACAATTCAAAACTCAACCAGCAGGACCGCAATCCGGGCCGGGTGACTGCGGATCAACAGAAAAAAGAGGATACGTCTCTCAGCATAACCCGGGAGATCCGCAGAGAGCTCATCGACGACAAATCGTTATCCGCCTATGCTCACAATGTGAAGATAATCACCCAAAGTGGAACAGTGACATTAAAGGGACCCGTTCGCACAGACGAGGAAAAACGCATTGTCGAGGCAAAGGCAGCGTCAGTCTCTGGTAAGGCTATCAAAAGCGAGTTGAGTGTGGTGCCAAAGAAGTAGGCCTACACAATCCAATCACGAATAACTTAAGGAGACCATATGGCAGGACAAACGGCAGTGTTCGGCATTTATTCGGCATACGCGAGCGTGGAATACGGCGTTGACGCTCTCCGAACTGCGGGCTTCCGCAATTCAGACATTTCTGTGCTGTTTCCGGAGAACGCGGGAACCAGGGATTTCGCACATGAAAAAGGCACCAAGGCCCCAGAGGGCGCCTCCGCAGGAGCCGGAGCGGGAGCGGTGCTCGGCGGTGCGCTGGGATGGCTCGCGGGAATCGGAAGCCTCGCCATTCCTGGCGTGGGCCCGTTCATCGCCGCCGGGCCAATTGTCGCGTCCCTAGCAGGGGCTGGCGTGGGAGGCCTTGTTGGCGGCCTTGCGGGCGCCCTGATTGGCATGGGAATTCCGGAATACGAAGCGAAGCGGTATGAGGGCCGAGTGAAAGACGGCGGAATTCTCCTCTCCGTTCACTCCGATCGTTCCGACTGGACAAAGCGTGCCAAGCAGATCTTGGAGGAGACGGGCGCTCAAGACATTTCCTCCACCTCGGAAGCGCGCTCAGAAAAACGGAATGTTCGCTCCGTTGCCTAATCCACTCCAGGGGCGCCGGGAAGACTCCCGGCGCTATTCTTGTCTGCCCTCTACAAACCCCGCGTATCACTCGCGCTAACCAACGATTTCCGGGCTCTCATTGGCGTTACGGAGTGATTCACCTCAGTCGAGTTCAGCCGAATAGAGAGACCGGCCATAGCCCACGAAGAATCGGGGTGCTAATCGGGAGCCCTAGGCTCTGATTGTACCCAAAAGGCTGAGGAACTTAGGCCTCTGTTTCCAGCGCGGGCAGTCAGTGTTCGTTGTCGTCTTCTGCGAAAACCGCGCTCAACCTGCGATAGTCCAAATGCGTACGAGCCGGCTTCTCTGGATGGTCGGCTGCATCTTCCACTCCTGCCACGGCATCCGCCTCAAACGCTTGCCCGGAATCCGCCAGTTCTTCTATACTCTCGGAAGCCACCTCGGCTTGTCGCGAGAGCCCCTGAGATCCGCCGGACTGGCCTGCACTCGAGTCGCCGGCGTCCAGCCCTTCCTCGATTTCCTTGATCGGAATGCCGTCTAGCCCTAAGACTCTTCGCTTCATACATTTTCCTCGATTCAAACGTTGGGAGCGTTCTGTAAGTGCAATTCATACACGGGAATAACGCAGCGCACTTTTGCGGCTCTTCGGTTGCTTCGAGGGCCGCGGCAACCGTGTAACACCCGGAATGGCGTCGGTTGGCTTATAAACTGTAGTTGCATTGTCAAAAATGAGAACCAACACATCCGAGACCGGGAAATATTCAATCGCTGTGTCGGTCATAAACTCAACTGCGGTCGTCGTACCCCCCAGATACTTCCCTTGCAAGTGACGACCGTCGCGAAGCTGAATTGAATCAGCGCGTGCCATCGCGCAGAAGAGCGCCGCCAACACAATCCTTTTGCAGATGCTTGCACAAATTGCTCCGGACATATACCCACCTCCGTCCGCCCGAACACTCATCGCGTCGCTGAGGTTTTAGTAACGCCCCGTCGATAGCAGACTCTGCAATCCTAGGATCCTTGAGACGTCTGAACCATCCTGTACTCTCTGTAGTGAATCAAGACTCTTTCCGTTATTTGCCCTACGGAAGTGCATTCGCCAATGCGGCGAGTTATTGGACGGGCGCGAAGAACGTGCCTCCTCCAAGAAGGGTCTCAACACCGCTAAAAAGCTCTCCGACATCCCCTTTGGCCAATATGCCTCGGATACCGGCGCGCCGGGCTGTTTCACAGAGCTCGTTTGTCAAATACATCGTCCACATCAAAATCGCTGTGTCAGGACACGCACCGGATATTTCCCTCGCCGCTTCGATACCGTTAAGACCTGGCATCAGGAAATCGAGAACAACCACGTCGGGATCCAGTTCCCGACTCTTGTCCACTGCCTCCTGGCCGTCCCTCGCCTCGCCGCAGACCTCCCAGTCTTCGTGGGTTTGCAGCAGCCTCTGGAGCCCGCCGCGTATGATCGCATTGTCATCGGCTATCAAAATCCTGGTCATCATCATCTTCTTCCTGAGTATTTCTGTTTCTACTCTTTTCTCCGCTTCCATTTCCCGAGAGACCTTCTGCCAATGAGACCAATGCAAAATGCGGACGGCTTTCAGCCCCACTCTAAATCGCTCAACTTTATCGTAGGTTTCGCGCTAGCAAGAAGCCATACCACGCATGCTGTAGGGGGTAACACCAAAGCCACTACTGAAACCACTCAAGCATTTTCGTCCAACTGCTGCACTCCTGCCTTAGGCCTCTGTTCCAGTCCTTGGAATATGGCTTCTGGACTGAACGAAGCTCCTGGCTACCATCGACGCCGAGCTAGCAATCTTGCTCCCTGCCGCCGTCGCTTTTGCTCGGACTGCGCTTCGGGTTTCGCTCCCAGCAGAAGGCGCTAGAAGGAGTCCGAGGCCAGCCCCAATCCCGAGGCCAGCCAGGAAACCTGCGACCTGCGGGCCCCGCGAGGGCTTCCCTCTCAGTGCGTCTCTCGCACTCTCCATCCGATGCACGGCCTCGTTGTAGGTACTACCCGCTTTGTCCGCGAAAGATTCGGCGCGGTCTTTTATTGACTGGCCTATGGACTGACCAATTCTGGCCCGCACTTTGGGCTCCGTCAGCAATACCCCTAGCCACGCCGCAACCCGGGTCCAATTCTTGATCTTTTCGATGGTTTCTCGATTTCTCATGGGTGCCCTTTCCTTCGGCCTTCTTGTTCACTCAAAGTAGCCGTTGGGATTGAACTTTGGATATCGGATGTGTCATGTAGGGTCTCCAAGAAGATCGGGGGTGTCTGGTAGTCCTGGCAGATTTGTTGGGGATAACGTAACCACCCTACCCGCTTTGGCATCCAAGGGGCACATCAAGGGCTCTCATCCGCTGGAGGCGGTGGCATGCCATTCCGCATATTGGTAGCCGACGATCACGAAGTCGTTCGACGGGGTGTCTGCTCTTTACTAAAGAGCCAGAACGGGTGGGAAGTATGCGGCGAAGCCAGTGATGGACGGCAGGCCATGAAGGAGGTCTCTGCTCTGAACCCTGATGTTGTGATTCTCGATATCGGGATGCCAAACCTCAATGGCCTGGAAGCTACGCGGCAAATCCTGAAGAAACATCCGAATACCAAAATCCTCATTCTCACTTTGCACGGATCGCGCGAGGTCGTTCGGGCCGTCCTGCATTCGGGGGCTCGTGGTCTTCTCCTCAAGAGTGAGGCTGCCGGCAACTTGGTAGCTGCGGTTACCGCGCTACAGCAAGGCGCAACCTATTTCGCTCCGAAGCTTGCTGAAATCGCGGATCTCGCGTCCGGCGACGGTCTCAGCCAGCCCGGCGCAAGTCAGCTAACCCCTCGAGAGCGGGAAATCGTACAGCTCCTCGCCGAGGGAAAGACCTGCCGGCAAGTTGCGGAGGCTCTTGGCTTGAGCATCAAGACTGCGGACACACATCGCTCAAAGATCATGCGGAAACTGAAGATTCACTCGATTCGAGACCTCGTACTCTTTGCGATTCGCAACAATATTGTCCAAGTGGGCGACCCAGGCTCCGGTCAGCCTTAGCTTCCCGGAAAATAGCGGAGGCTACGAAGCCCCCCGCCCCCGATTGTTAACCATCCGCGTGAGCTAAGCCACGCACACCCTGTCTTGGCCCAGTCTCAGATGGATTGTGAGTGTCCCGAGGAGCCAACGTAGGTTGCGCGCGGGGCATCCCGCATGAGTCCTGCCACGGCAGACCTGGGAAAATTTTACGGCAAGTAATCGGATGAGCTACGGGAACCACCTGATGTACCCGGCCTGCCAAAACGCCCTATCTTCCCAATGTGAAGGCTAGAAATTCAAACCCCATCCAGCAGAACCTGTCCTGAAAGGAGCTCTTTGTGAAGACTCAATCGGAGATAGCTGTGCGACGCCGTGCCGACGCCGAACTCTTGCGCTTAGCGCGGGAAGGTAACGAGGAAGCATTCTCGAGCTTGTTTCAGGCCCACAAGGCCAAAGTTTATGCCCTGTGTCTTCGGATGACTGGCAATACCGGCGAAGCCGAAGACCTCACCCAGGACGCATTTTTCCAGGTATTCCGCAAGATCGGCAATTTCCGCGGCGAGTCAGCCTTTTCCACTTGGCTGTATCGCGTTACGATGAATACCGTTCTGATGCACTTCCGGAAAAAAGGAACGCGGAATGTTTCGCTCGAGGAGCCGGTCACCCGAACACCCGGCGCCCCTAAGCGTGAATTCGGCACGGATGACGAACGCCTCTCCGGTTGTGTTGACAGAATCGTTCTGGCGCGAGCGATGAAAGAGTTGCCTTCCGGATATCGCACCGTATTTCTGATGCATGAGGTTCGCGGCTATGATCATCGAGAAATCGCGGGTTTGCTGCGTTGCTCCATTGGAAACTCAAAATCACAGCTTCACCGCGCCAAGGCGAGAATGCGGGAGCTGATGACTCTAAGGGCGCGACCGGAACAAGTTGCGGCGTCGCCTCTACCCGATCGCGTGAGCTTTGCGGAGGCAGGCTCCGCCTCCTAAGCTCCAGAGCGTTCGCTTCTGCTTGCTACGCCGGATTACCCGGCGGCAAGCAGGTCGAACCGCTTCCGTGGCCAGAATGCTACGGAACCAGAACGCTACGGAAAACGACAAGGGCATTTTGGTAAGTCTGCTTTCGTCTTGGAACTACGGGATTCACCGGATGGACACCTCAGCGTTTCTCAGGCATCCTAAGGTGCAACTCGGGTCAAATAGGCGAACACCCTCCCCCCGTTTGCCATGTTTGGTCCTCCGGGCAGGCGAGCGTCTCGAGGCGATGGACGCTCGCCTGTCCGTTGCCCACACTCGGGGCGCGTTGTTTTCGGCAGTTCCGCTCGTTCTTCGCTGGGAACGGCATTTCTGGGTTTTGCGCCCAGCGGGACGCAAGTGCGAATATGGCGTCCCTTTAATCTTTTAAGTAAAGCTCCGTCAGGGCGCACGTCTCACGTCAACACAGGGCTGCCGCTTAGTTGCTGCAATACCTCATAACATTCGCACGCGCACTCCTCAAGGCGTTGATGATCGACCACTCGGACCACACCGCGAGAATAAGTCATCGATCCACTCTTCTGCAGAAGCCCAGCTGCGATGCTGATGCTGGGCCGGTCCGTGCCCAGCATCGCTGCTAGGAAGTCGTGTGTGACCCGAAGCACCTCTTCATTCGTTCGGTTTTGCAGCATCAGTAACCACCGCGCCAGCCGCTGCTCCACGCTGTGCAATCGATTGCAGGCCGCCAACTGCTCAGCCTGCAATGCTTGCCCCGCGGTCTGCTGGCCTACGATGAATTGAAAATGCGGGATCTCGCGCAACAAGGGTCGCAATTCGTCGAGCTGAATTCGAAGCCCCTCTCCTCCTTGGAAGAGGACGGCGCTGTGAGGGCTTCGCTCCAACTCGAAGATGCTCTCGGCTCCGACCAGCCCTTCGTTGCCGGTCAAACCCACCTCCACTTTTTTCCCGTCTTTCATCGCGACGATGAAAGAAACCAGTCCGGTGTTTGGAAAATATACAAACTGCGGAGGTCCACCGGCTTCGTGGAGATAGCTTCCGGGCAGAAATCGCACCTGCGACAACAAGGGCCTTAACATGCCAAATTCGACCTGAGGCAGCGAGGCGATGATCCGGTTGGCAATCCGCTCGCCGTCCCTGGTTTTTCGATGCTCGCCGACAAAATCAAGGGCTGTTGCCGGAGGGCGATGTCTTGAGTTCATAGCCACGCTCCTCAGATGCGGCCGCGCTCTGTAAGATCTCGCTTCTACATAGAATCGGCGACGGTGTCTTCGCGGACGGCGTGGCTGTTTCTTGAGGTGTCGGTGGGGCTATCTTGGGGAGCTGCGTCGCCGTCTGACCTACTGGGGAAGCTGGATGCGGTGGCGGTCTGCGCCTCGGGAGAGGAGGATTGACTTGAGGGCGTTGCCACTTGCGGCCCTGCGATGGCGGCCTCGACATTCACAATCATGCTCCGGGCTCCCGCTGAGACCGCTATAGCGCCCCCAACCATCATCACGAAGAACGCCGCAATCGTGTTTACTCTCATAGAGCCTCCGATCAGGGACTACTTTCACCCTAGGGACTAGGGTGACCACAGGCTATCCCGTGAAAACCTTACTTCACCTGGGGGGATTGGGTAGGGGAATTGAGCCTGAGTTGTCGCCTCGCAGGGGCGCATCTGGAGGGCCGCTCAGTTGTTTCACTTCTTGATGGGGTTCCCGTCGAATCGGTAGCCGAGGCTAAGATACCACTGGCTGTAGCTGGCCTGCGTCCCCCGTACAGAGGTGTAGCCGCTTTGAAAATAGGAATGGCGTCCCAAATTCATATCGAGCGACGAATCCACAAAAAAGGACTTGTTGTTCACCGTGAAGGGAGACGCCAAGCTCTGACTACCAAACTGTGTATCCCACATCATGCTGTCTCCCAGATGCCGGGACAGGGTTAAGACCTTGTAGTCGCCACGGGCGAAGCTGCTGTCGAATTTGGAATAGCGAAAATCGGCGCGCAGTCCCGTTCGCCCAATCCCATCCCACGTGACGCCTTGCATCCAGTTCAACGTCCTCTTTGCGTCTCCCGTCTTATCGCTTTGTCCTAGCGTCGCGTACAGGAAAAAGTGTCGAACTGGCTCGACACGGGTCCCAACACTAAAGCCCTGGTAGAGAAGTTTATCGACCAGTCCCGTGCCAACCAATTGTGTTGCCGCAGTTGGCACGTCTCGAAAATAATTGTGGTAGACATCGAAGGAAACTCGGCGGGAGGGCTGGTAGTGGACGGTGAGATAGCTGCGGCTGATGCCAGGGCCGGGCGTGATGCCGTTGGTCGTCAGGCCCTGCGGCGCGTCCGCGATCAAGGAGTGGTAAACAGAAATGGAGTTCTTGTAAGAAATCCCGTTCTCGAAAAACACAAACGGCCGATCCAAATCCCACTTGATGCTGCTTAAGGCGATCCCGGCCGTGCTTGTGTAGTGCACGGAATCAAAGCTACCGCCCTCAAAATTCACAAAGGTTCCGCCAATTTGGCGGTCGGGGTTGTAGCTCCATGACGTCGGGTCGGGAGTCGAGCCGGCGAATGCTCCCACGGTGACTCCATTCGCAACACGCCGTCCAAAATAGCCGCCGTCGATCGTATCGAGGCTGTTCGCCCAAGGAACATAGAGGCGGCCGAATCCTGCCACCCACTTCGAATTCGGGTTGTCGTAGTCCAACTCCATAGTGTAGGTCTTATTCAGTACATCTCGCAAAGTCTCCTCACTCGTGCGCGATCGTTGCGTGATGCGGCCCCGCCAGTATCCTTGCAGGTTCCAATAGGTCCCGCCGATTCTGGTGATATCCGCGCGCACGGACAAACCGACCTGGGAGCTGGTGCCAATACTGCTTCCGCGGCTCGAGATTCCGCTGTAGTCCAAGCCAATCCGGGCGCGCACCCGGCCCACATCCAAGGGGTCCTGCTTGGGCATTTGAATTTGCAGCCCGGGCGCAGAAGCCTCGGCCAGCGCAAGATTCGGTTTGCGGTCACTCTTCAAAATCGGTTTGGTCGCTAGTGCTTCGCTATCCTCAAGCGATAGATACGCCCAGTCTCCCGGTTTGACCGGTCGCTTCGCTCCTCTAACTTCCGTGACCGCGGAGTTTCCTGCCACCGAGAGCACGTGCAACTCAGCGACCGGCGCAAACTCCTCGTCTGCCGACAGCAGGCGCCCTTTGCCCGACGCCCGCACGGACAACTTCATACCTTCTTGCAGGCCCGCACTTCGGCCCCCCGCCAGGTAAACAGCGCCCTCCGCAACGTATTTCACTCGGAAGCCAATCCTGACGCGTCTTCGATCGCTCGTTGGAATTATGGCCATGGGTGTGGCGGCCGCTTCATTCAACGTGGGGGGTGCCACAACATTCGCCTCAGACGGTGAAGAATGACCTGCGCTGGCTGCGCCGTTCCCCGATGGCACTGTGAGCGAAATCGTGTTCCCCAGTTTCCTAAGCTCATAGGAGGCAGCGCTTCCGAGGTCTACGACGATGCGCGTCAGCAGTGGCGCCGCACTTCGGAGCCCGATCCGCAAATCCTTGACCGCGCCGCGATTGACGGCGACGTGCTGCTGTTTCGCCTCCGTCAGGGTATTCGGAAGTTCTAAAACCAGGCGGTCTGGATTGGTCGCTGTCAAGACCCGTGGAGACACCTCTCCCGTCAGCATCACCTCGATCTTCACGCCGTCGCCACTGGGCACAACATTGACTTTCGAGATTTCCGCAGGCCGCATTACGGCGCCATTGGCCAAACTCAGAGACAAGCACAGCCAGAGCAGCATGAGCTGCCAGAAATACCTCATACGAATGATCCTTTCGGACTCGGCTTCCGTCCGGAGTTGCGTCTATTTCTTCTTTTGCATGCCAGGCCGTGCTGCTGTGACCCAGTTATCCATGATGCTGTGGCACTGAAGACAGTCCATCGAGAAACCCTGTGCCTGATGATTCGGAGATTTGGTTTTCCGAAAATCGTCGAGATGACAACTGACACACTCGGTCGACAGCCCTTGCCGGTTGAACGGTCCCACCGTCCCTACCTTGTGACACGAGTAGCAGTCGACTGCCGCGTGCGCCCCAATCAGCGGAAACCGGTCCATGTGCTCATTGACGTTGTGAGTGGATACCTGCCAGCCACTGTCTCGATGACACAGGTCACACTGCGCTCCGTTCTTGCGGCGGTGAATATCGGCATGGCAGTCCTGACATTGCTTGCCTGCATTCATGAACACTAGATCCGTATGGCATTCCTGACACTGCACTTTCGCGTGCAAGCCGCGCAGCGGGAAGCCAGTTTGGGCGTGTTCAAACTCAGGCTTCGCCCGAATCGGAGTCCATGCTTGCGAGGTGTGGCAGTTTTCACACCGTATGTTCAGGCGCCCATGAGGATTCACCGTCGTCACGGATACTCCGGACGATTCACCTCTGGCTAATCCGGCGCAACCAAGAAGCAACGACGCATAGATCATTGGCGACACAAATAGCGTGAGTCGCAAAAACACCTCTCCCCGACTCTTGAATTCAAGGCTGTGAGATTTCGCGCTGGGCGGACGTTCAAGCGTAGGATGCCGGCACGAATCTAGAACGCGACTTGCTCGTCTTCTTGGACAACTTCTAGACTCATTGCACCACTCCACGCGCAATGTACACAGGTCTGAGAAGTACGGTCTCAGTAGTACACAACCCGCGTCAAGGTTAGACGTCCTACGATGAGTGGTCCGTTTCGTACTCAGAATGCATACCGATGCGTGACGGAGTGTCGGCCATGTAAGTTGCGGCGTTCAAAAGCGGACGACTACCTAAGATATTCCCATCGGGTGAAGTTTTTACGCGAGAGACCTCTGCGAGGGCAACACATGGTGTGAGCAGAGCGCCCCGAGCGGAGTCGAGGACCTGCCGGAGCTTGGCGGGGGGACCGCTTTCTACCTCAACTTCCCCCATCCACACCAACTTTCCCCTTCTCATTTCGGAGCCAGCCCCCAAATTCCAATTTAGTTGTTGACTTAACGCAACACCGACCGCACCATATCTAGAAGAGGGTTTCTACAAGCGAAACACTCCACATGGAGCTAACTCCTTTGTCTTCCGGATTTTGCCTGTAAGTCCTTTAGACTCAAAGATTTTGCTTCCTTCACCGCGCATCTCATTGATTCCAAAAGACCACGGGGGGAGGGGGAGGGGGGAGGATAACTGATTCGACAACCCATGTCGGCTTCCTTCTTCCCCGAGCCTTCCCCGAGAAATAGTTTGACTTAAGAACGTTCCGCTCTGAGAATTATTCCAGGTGATGGTTGCATAGGACCGTCGCGCTGGGTGGGCCCCGTGAGTACGAAATCTCTTGCCGGGGGTGCGGTTTGGGCAACTTCTTCACAGATGTACTTCAGCGGGATGAGCGGTTTCATTCTCGTAAACCATTGAACGACTTGGACTTGCTGGAGCCGGTGACGCGGTCGCTGGTGCAGCAGGTGATTCAGGAAGCGGGTACCTTGGGTATCTCGCTGATGGCGTTTGAAACCTATCGCAGCCAGGACAGGCAGATGGATTTGTTCGATCAAGGCAAGTCGCAGTTGCACACGGTGGGAGTACACCACTACGGCCTGGCTTGCGATTTGGTTCGAGATGTTTGCGGGGCGCCGTCGTGGGAAGGCGACTTTTCGTTTCTGAAAGTCATTACCCGGCGGCACAGACTGATCTGGGGCGGCGATTGGGGGACGCCTTGCCAGCCGCATAAGCTCTACGATGCGGTGCATGTACAGCGCTGTAGCGTGGCGCGGCAGGGAGCGTTGTTTCGTGGGGAATGGTATCCGGATGACGACTACGATCCCTACGCGGCGCCCCCCGACTCGGACCCCAACGAGAATGGGTCGATTACGTTGATGGCGAGCGCTGAGGTGGGGCGGCAAAGACCACGTGGAGTCGACTTCAAGACCACACGGACAGGAATGTCCGTGCCACACGGGCTTTTAGTCGGCGGCGCGGGAGGGTTGGACCAAGCCAGCTTGGTCGAGGCTGGACTTTAGGTCTTGGGCTAGCAGGCGGTGGAACAGGTATTCCCCGCTCTCTCGTCGAACGGAGAGGCGGCCGGCGCCGTAGGCGCGGGATTTCAGGCCCCGCTGGACGGATGCGCAAATGCCTTCGTCTTCGTCCTGCACGCCATTGCTCACGCTGACGCTTTCGGTGTTGTGCGCCTTCGCGGCTTCGCTGATGTCCGCAAAGTAGAAATCGAAGATGACCTGGCAGTGGTCCGTGTCGATGGGCAGCACCAGATTCGTGTCCATGTAGCCGGCGTAGCAGTTGATCATGAAGTTCGGATAGAGCCAGTAGTAGTAAGCGCGGTCGCCGGTGCGCGTGGCGGAAGTCGCGGCGTCTTCCGTGGATGAAACCATGGGGCTGGACTGCAGGCAGTAGCGGCCATCGTTTTCAATGGTGTACTGCGTGTAGTCAAGAACGCTGCTGAGGCCCTTGTGCAGATGTGGGACGTGGTAGCCTCCGTCGAGGTAGTTGTCGACGTAGACCTTCCAGTTGCATTCGAGTGTGTACGTTTTGCGCTGGAAGAAGCCCAGCTTGGAGACTTCGAGAGGCGCAAACCGCGGCACGATGGAACCCAGGAATTCTTTGAGCGGAACGGCGTGCGGGTCCAGATGGACCGGGTCAAGATGAACAAAGACGAAGTTGTCCCATGTGTCGACCGTCACGGGCATTAGGCCATTTTTCGCAGGATCGAAATTCTGTACTCCGGCAAACTCAGGAACGCCCTTCAGCGCGCCGTCGAGGCCGTAACTCCATCCGTGATAGGGACAACGAAGAATCGTCGCGTGGCCGCAAGGTTCGGTCATGACCGCAGCAGCGTGGTGACGGCAGACGTTGAAGAAGGCTCGCAGCTGGTTGTCCTGACCTCTGACAACCACGATCGGCTCACCCGCGACGTTGGCGGTGAGGTAGTCGCCGGGCTTGCCGACTTGATCCGCCCGTCCGACGATCTGCCAAGTGCGGCTGAAGACGGTTTTGCGCTCGAGGGCGGCGATGCGGTTGTCGACGTACCAAGGCGCAGGGATGGTAAGAGCTTCAGCGAGCGGGGCACGGTCGTTGTAGGAATTCAGGATTTCGGGTACGGTAGGTTCGGTCATAAGGTTGGGTCTTCGAGCGTCAACGTAGCAGAATCATACGCGGGGACGAAATGGTGCTCAAGTATTTCGCCAAGCAGCATGATCTGCAACGCGTGTCATAATTGCCGCCATGGAGCTGACGGCGCGCAACGGCACTTCGGAGCTAACGGCATTGACGCTCGCCGAAGGGTCGCAGCTTGTCCGCACAAAGAAAGTATCGCCGGTTGAACTAACCGAGGCCTGCCTCAGCCGGATTGAGCGGCTCAACCCCACGTTGAACGCTTTCATCACCGTGACCGCGGACACAGCTCTGGACGAAGCGCGAGCGGCGGAGGCGCACATCCAACAGGAGTTGTGGCTGGGGCCGTTGCATGGCATCCCGATTGCCCTAAAGGATCTGGTGGATACCGGCGGGGTTCGGACCACGGCGGGCAGCAATCTGTTCCGGAATCGCTTGCCTCTGGTGGACGCTGAGGTCGTGCGACGGCTCAAGGCGGCAGGCGCGGTGTTCCTGGGCAAGCTCAACCTGCACGAATTCGCCTATGGGGCGAGTTCTGTGGTAAGCGCGTTCGGCCCGGTACGAAATCCGTGCGCGACGGAGTATTCGGCAGGTGGTTCTTCTTCTGGATCAGCCGCCGCGGTTGCAGCCGGGCTCTGTTACGGAGCAGTGGGTACCTGTACGGGAGGCTCCATCCGCCAGCCGGCCGCGTTTTGTGGCGTCGTAGGACTGAAGCCCACCTACGGCCTGGTGAGCTCGCAGGGGGTGGTGCCTTTGTCCACCTCTCTGGATCACGTGGGTCCCATGGCACGCACGGTGGCGGACACTGCGCTGCTGTTACAGGCGATGGCGCCGGATGGTTCGACAGATTTTTCTGCCGAAGCTGGGACCTCGTCTTCATTCTTGCGAATCGGCGTGCCGCGACAACATTTTTATGAGGCGTTACACCCTGAGGTTGAGGCGGCTGTGGAGACCGCTCTCCTAATCTTGAAAAGAATATCGCGAACGGTGCAAACGGCGGATCTCGAGAACGGTCTGTCGGCGATCAACAACTTGTCCAACCTGTTAACCAAAGCAGAGGCGTATACGTATCATCGGGAACACGTGGCTGCGACACCCGAACTGTACCAGCCGGAGACGCTGCGTAGAATTCGCAGCGGAGCTGAGGTTGGCGAGGATACTTATCGCAGGGCTCTGCAAGAACTGCAAGATACGCGACGCTCGGCAACCCGCATATTTGAAACCGTCGACGTACTCGTAACGCCCACGGTTCCAGTGCCGCCGTTCAAGATTGCCGATCTCCTGAGCGACCCGGAAACACTGCGGAATAAAGAGCAGCTTACCTTGCGCAATACGCGGCCCTTCAACGTTTTGGGCTGGCCAACGATCTCTGTACCTTGTGGGCGGACCAGCGAGGGGTTGCCGATCGGCTTGCAGATCAGCGGTGCGCCTGGAGCAGACGCGACGGTGCTGGCATTGGCGGTGGCCTACGAGCAAGTTGCGAGTTGAGAGATGGAGAGCCTTTACGACCCTCACCATCACAACTACGTGTAGCTATTGCGGATTGGGTGAAAAAGGATAGCCATGAATATTGAGTCGCTGCGCACATACTGTCTATCGTTTCCCAAGGCCACAGAGAACATTCAGTGGGGCCATGATCTTTGCTTCAAGGTAATGGGCAAGATGTTTATGGTGGCTGCCCTGGAGATCGAGGCTAGGCCGAGACTGTGTTTCAAGTGCACGCCCGATTCGTTTGCGGAACTGATCGAGCGGGAGGGGATGGCTCCGGCGCCGTATGTGGGCCGGTATCAATGGGTCGGACTGGAGTCGCTCGACACACTCGGAGTCCGTGAATTGAAAGAGCTGATTGCGAAGTCGTATGAGCTAGTGACAGCGAAGCTTCCAAAGAAAGCGGCGAAAAAGAAAGCGGCTCCGCGGATGAGGCGATCAAAATGAGGTGTCTCGCAATTACCGAATTCGGACACTTTCATAGAGCCGGATAATACGGCCCTCCGGCACGCCCAGGGCAATGGCCGATGTCCGCATGGCCTCATGGTGCTGGTAGCTTGAAGGAATGAAACAGGCATCGCGCCAATCGACGTCTTTGAGTACATCCGGCGTGTGAACTGTAATGCCTCGCCAGGTTCTACTCTGTTTCAGAGGATCCAGATCGACGAGAAGGAAGCGGCGCTCTTTGCGGCGAAAGAGCGACGTGAGCTGGTAGAGCGTTTCGGTATGGAAGCCGCTGCCCCAGAGGACATAGTTCGAGCAGGCGCTGAACTGGCTAATGCGCTTTTCCACCTCGCCCTGGGCTTGATACCAGCGTTCCAGATGCGACGCTAGGAGTTGATATGCATGTTCGTCTTTTTCCATCGTAGGCGCCGCCGAATTCTCTGGAATAGGTGTTGCGATGACGCGGTAGCCGTTGTACTCCGTGAGTTCTTCGGCCTGCTGAATTTTCCATCCGCCGCCGGTCATGCAGTTGCGCAGACTGGCGCGGGTAAAGTGCGTGAGGTGCAACGGCGGGAATGACCCGTTGATGTCGTTGGTAAAACCCAGCTCCATCACAGGCACTTCGAGGACAAGTTGCGTTTTTGCGTGCGAGATTTTGCGAAGATTTCGCAAGGCGGCGGCGGGTCGGCCCAAGTGCTCCAGCACATGAAGCATAAGAACAACGTCGGGCTGCTGAGCACATTGGAAGGTTTCGAACTCGCCGAGGATGTACTCAGTATTCTCTCCCGCGTAGTTTCGGCGAGCTTTGGTAAGAGCAGGCTCGTCGATGTCGACGCCGATCTTTCTCAAGTCAGCGGGCAGCTTGCCCAGGAAACGACCGTCGTAGCAGCCCGCATCGAGCAAAACTGAGCCGCCACGCAACAGGTTGTGGCGGTGCAGCCATGCGATGGTCTCGTTGTCGCGGCCCGCGGACGCACCATAGGAGCAGCCTGCTTCGGCTAAGACGACCTGAAAACCATAAGCCGAATACGAGGGGTTTTGGAACACACAGAAACAATCAAGACACTGCGCTTCGCTCAGGTGGAAGCGCTTCGGAAGATCAGCAGAATCGCAATAGTACTGCAGGTCCCTTAGTGTCTGGAAGGTGCGGTAGCGCGTTGAGGAGCAGACGGGGCAAGGGCGCTCTTCGGCGGTCTTGGGAGAGAAGAAGTTCTGGTCGAAGGTATCGACGGCTTGCCATTGAACCATGATCTTGAGAACTCCTTGGGATTTCTCTTACAGGGAAAGCAGCTTCTTGAGGTGGCTGAGATTGGGAATGCTATAACGCGCGTCAAAACCCTTCTTCGCGCGGACGTCTTTGTGCATGCCGGTGAGAACGCGGACCGTAACGACGCCGAGCTGGTTCAAGTTTACAAAATCTTTGGCGGGGTTGTCGGCGACGTAGACGAGGTCGGTCCAGGCACGTCGTTCCTGCTGGCGGATGAGATTGAAGCAGTACGTAGAAGGTTTGGCATGTCGCAGGCCGTAGCGATGAGTGAGCAAGACCTTGCAGAACCAGCGCTGGAGACGTAAAGATTCGGCTTTCTTTTGTTGAGCGACTTTGTGCCCGTCCGTCACCACATACAGGGGATATTTTTTCAAGGTGGGTAACAACCTTTGCGCGTCAGGATAGAGGTGGAGGCGGGGCGTGTGATGGCGGTAGACCCGGACGCAGTGTTCGACCAGACTTTTTGGATTGCGGTCATGAGAGGCAAGCCATTCGTTGAAGATGGCGCCCCGGCCCTGGCGATCGAGGATATTCAACATAACGCGGAAGCTCGCTTGACGGCTCCAGCCGAATTTTTTCTGGCCGAAGAGAGCGACTGCGCGCAGGCCGCTCTCCACGTAGGTGCGCTCGGGATAGAGTGTGTCGTCGAGGTCAAAGATGAGCACCATTTAGAAAGTGGAACCATGAAGATAGATATCGCTGGGCACACGTACTTGGCGGACTTCGCCTGCAGCACGGGTGAACGGATAGTTGTTCACATCGACGCCACTTGATTCGAGCAGGCTCCAATAGAGACTATCGAGCCCTACCGCGATCGAAGTGGTAGAGGCACCGCCGAAGCGCGTATTGCATTCGATCACCCGAAGGCCATTTTCACCCAGGATCGCTTGCAAGACGATGGGGCCGCGCAGTTGCAGAACCTGGAGAACTCGTAGGGCAATGGCTAAGAGGGCATTATCGTGGAACGTGGTTGTGACTTGGGACTCGCCGTCAATGACCTCGTCGCGCCTCCGTAGGACGAGGCCCTTGATTGTGTGCGAGCGATCAGCCCAGGCGTCGACGCTTATTTCTTGTCCCGATACATATGGCTGATAGATCGGGTGCTCCAACTGGCGAGCGTGTTCGAGAGCGGCGGTGCGATCGAGATTGAGGCCGATTTTGCGGCCGCCGGCCCCATAACGCTCTTTCACCACGAAGGGGCCGTTCCCGAGCGCGTCGGGATGTTCCGCGGCTGGGATGAACGGAAGACCTTGCCCGGTTCCAAATTCCGCGAAGGCTAGTTTGTCGAGGCATGTGCACACGGCCTCCGCGGCTGACACGATGACGTCGATTCCCTGCTGAGCGAATTGCTCTCGTTGCTCCGCCCAGAAAAGCAGCTCGCCATCGCGCGATGGAAAGATAGTGCGGATGTTGCGCTCGCGGCAGGCGGCGATGAGTGCGTGCGCCTCGCCGTCTGCTATTCGGGGCATCTTCCAGAATCCGTCAGCAACGTAGCGAGCGAGGGCGTTGCCGTCGATATCGCCGGCAATGACCTTGCAGTCAGGATGCAGTTTGTGAGCAGCGTCCTGTAGGGCGCGCACCATGGGGACTTTCTTCGAGGCGCTGGTGATCAGAACATGCCTGGGAAGCTGCGCGGGCTTCTCTTGCGCCGGCCGCTTGGCTTTTTCATAAGCGATGATCTCCGGAATCGCCCGTTCCAGATCGTATACGGGCGACCAACCGACGCCCGCACCATAGGCGGACGTATCGGCTTGCGAGGCCTCAAAAGGAATATCCGAAGATGCTTCATCGGCACGCATCTGCGGGAAATGCGAACGGAGAATTTCAACGACTTCCTGCACGCGGCGGCCGCGACCTGTCCCAAGGTTGATGATCCCAGTCACGCTGGATTCCGCCAGCCGGATGAGACCCTCGGCGGAATCCTCGGCGTAGATGTAGTCGAAGATGCCTTCGGGGCGGAAGACGCTGATGGGCTCCCCAGCGAGAAGGGCGCGGACCCACCGCGAAATCACATCGCGCGAATTGCAGCCATAGCCACGAAAAATGCGGGCACAGGCGCTGGTGAAAGCGGCACTTCGGAAGCCTTCCAGAAAACGCAGTTCGATCTCGTGCGCCAGCTTCGCCATCCCCGTCAAGTTGCGAGGAAGGATGGGGTCGGATTCCTTGAGCGCGACCGCGTGAGCCTGTGGGGTTGCGAATTGATATAACGCCGGGTCGTAGATGAGATAGCTGGAGGCGAAAACAACACGGTGCAGGCTGGGCAAATCCTTCGCCATGGTCATCAGGTGGTGACTGAGGCGGACGTTGTGCGAGAAGTTCTCTTCCCAGAACGCATAGGACTCCGTGGACCGCTCGAAGGTGGCGGCGAGATGAATGAACGTATCCGGGGCAAAAGCCTCCAGCTCACCCTGGGAGAGTGTGTTGAGATCACCCTGCCGATAGTAAACCGAGCTCGGATACCTCTCAGGGCGCGGCTTGAGATCGCCTACGAGAACTGTGGCGCCGCGGGCGACGAGACGCGGAATCATCTCCAGCCCAATGACTCCCGCGCCGCCGCTGACGAAAAGTCGCTCAGCCTTCATCCCTCGGCCTTATGAGAGCGATCGCGATGAGAGCGGCCGCGGCCGTCAACGCAGCCATGAATCACCGAATCGACGGGCTGATCCTGAATTCGCACGTGATCTTTCAGTGTACCCTCGAGGTGAAATCCGGTCGATTCCAAAATCGAAATGTGATGAGCACGCGTTGCATAGGTCTCGGTGAAGAGACGGTGGAGTTCGAGATCATCGAAAGCAACGGTCTGGATGAGGCGAAGAAAGGTCGAGAAATATAGTGCGTAGACATCGTTGGCTTTCGCCAGATGAGGCTCCAGCAAAAAGGAAACCTCTGCGCGGCGATGCTCCCAGGCAACGTGCACCAGACCGCCATAGCCAATAAACCTGCCGTTATCAAGATAGGCGAAAAGGACGTTCCTAGGCTTGGGACGTGACATGTCGGGCCAAATGTTAGCAGCGTAATAAGCCGTCTGTTCGTCAGGCGTAATCGGCGCTGACTGGCGGAGAACGTCCATTTGAGCGTTTCGACAATTGCGGATTGCTTCAATGTGCTCTGGCTGCACGGCAATCAAAGAGAGGACCCCATGTCGGACCATAGGTTTGGAGAGACAGGCATAGACCATTTGGCGTGTGATCTTGGTTTGCAAATCTGGGGTGCAATCAACGATTGCGATAGAATTCTAGCATTTTGATGGGTTGGCGAATCCCGCGGCAGGATGAAATCCTATGACATTGTCTGACGGCTACACGGATTTGCCGCCCGGCAAAATCGCCTCGGTTGTGACGTTTCTGGAAATGCGCAAGAAGCCGATTGCCGCGCAAGCTGATGCGCGCACGGGCCTTTCCGTTCGCCTAGAGAAGCGGCCATCCCTCGATTGGTATCGGAAACTGTATCGCGCGGTCGGGCAGGACTGGCTTTGGTTCAGCCGTCTGCGAATGCGCGATGAGGAGTTGGTGGAAATAGTTCAGGATCCACGGGTGGAATTATTCGCGTTGTCCGATGGCAAAGAAGACAAGGGCCTGCTGGAACTCGACGGCCGCGCTGGCTCCGAGGTGGAGATCGCGTACTTCGGTTTGACTCCTGACCTCGTCGGGAGAGGGGCAGGGCAGTATTTGATGCGGCACGCGCTTGCGGCAGCCTGGGAGCGCGATCCGGAGCGAGTCCGAGTGCACACTTGTACGCTGGATCATTCGCGGGCTTTGGCGTTTTACCTGAAGGCCGGGTTCACTCCCTACAAGCGGTCCATTGAGGTAGCAGATGACCCACGCCTTACCGGCGAAGTGCCGAGGACAGCCGCGCCTCACATCCCCTTGATCTAGGTCGTCATCCGCCCAATAGGGGCGATCTTCAAGCTTTGACGGCTGTCTATTTCCGCCAGCGATCCACTGCATACCACCAAACCAATCTAACGCATTCGTCAAAGAACGTCTTTGCCCACTGGCGGTGGTGCCACCAGCGCGCGCCGTATTGGGCCGGATCGTAGGCTGCCGCAGCGCTAAATTGAACCGTCGGGATTTCGTGCCGGAAAATGGCGAGAGCGCGGCGCGTGTGGAAATCGGACGTTACGAGCAAGACCCGCTGAACCCGGGATCCGTCCTCGCCCATGGTCTTCAAGCAGGCTGCCACGTTCCGCGCCTCATCGCGCGTTGACAAGCCTACAATCGGGCAGGCCGAAAGCTGCTGGGCCTCCGGCAGGGCGCTCAGATACTGCTGGGCAAGCTCGAGTTGGCTCCAGCGGTAGATGCGGCTGCCGGCAGGGGCGTCGAGGAGCAGGCGGGGAGCCAACCCTTGCGCGAGCAACTGCAGGCCCTTCGCGGGGCGTTGTTCGGTCTCGCCGGCCAGGACAACTATGGCGTCGGCAGCGTGGGGTTCGTCCAGCACCAGCCACGATCCAGCCTGACGACCGAGCAAGAGGCCAACGATGACCAACAGGAGCACCCATCGAACGCGGTTGCCCTGCGACTTAGGCATCCAAGTCTCCTGATTCTAAAAGGGTTACTTGCGTCATGTCGGGCCCGGGTTTGGACCTCCCCCGTGTGCTAAAATTTGCCTTCAAGGTAGAAAAATCATCCTTATGGCCACGCAACAGGTTACACCTGTCTCTGAAATTCTCGGCAAGATTCAGTCCCACCAAGCCAAGATCGGCATCATCGGGCTCGGCTACGTTGGTTTGCCGCTAGGCCTGCTTTTCAGCGAGGAGAAGTTCCAGGTTCTGGGCTTCGACATTGACGCCAATAAAGTCAATGCCCTCAACAACGGAAACTCCTATATCCACCGGATTCTGCCCGCCGAGATTCAGCAGGCGCAGCAGAAAGGTTTTTCGGCAACTTCGGATTACACGCGGCTAAAGGAAGTGGACGCTGTTATCATCGCCGTCCCCACGCCGCTAAATGAATACCATGAGCCGGATTTGAGCTACATCACCGCCACCGGCGGAGCCATCGCCCCGAACCTCCAAGCGAATCATTTGGTGGTCCTCGAGAGTACGACCTACCCGGGGACGACTGAGGAAGTACTGCTGCCGATCCTCGAAAAGGGCAATAAGTTTGGCCTCAAAGCCGCTCGGGACGGGGTCAACAACGACAAAGTCTTCTTCCTGACGTTTTCTCCCGAACGCGAAGACCCCGGCAACACCAGCGTGGCTCGTAAGGACATCCCCAAGGTTGTCGGCGGTCTGGATAACCAAGCTGGCGAGTTGGCCGGAGCAATGTACAATGCCGTCTTCCGGCGCGTGGTGCGAGTATCGACGCCAGCGGCGGCGGAAATGACCAAGCTTCTGGAGAATATTTACCGGTGCGTTAATATCGCGCTGGTCAATGAACTCAAGCAGTTGAGCATGCGCATGGGCATCGATATCTGGGAAGTCATCGATGCAGCCGCTACCAAGCCGTTCGGGTTCCATCCCTTCTACCCAGGGCCGGGCTTAGGCGGGCACTGCATTCCGGTAGACCCGTTCTACCTGTCGTGGAAAGCGAAGGAATTCGACTTCCGCACCAAGTTCATCGAGCTTGCCGGTGAAATCAACGTGGGTATGCCGTACCACGTGATCGCCTCGGTCGCCAAGGCCCTCAATGGCAAGAAAAAGGCTCTCAATGGCTCGAAACTCCTGATGCTGGGTATGGCGTACAAGAAGGACATCGATGATCTCCGCGAATCTCCTGCGCTCACGATCATCGAACTCCTGCAAAAAGAGGGCGCCGATGTTTGCTACAACGATCCGTACTTCCCTACGGTCGGCCGTGGCCGCAAGTACGACTTGCAGATGAAGTCCACACCGCTGACAAACCTGGGGCAATACGATTGCGTTCTAATCGTGACCGACCACAGTGATTACGACTATAAGAACATCGTCGCCGAGTCACAGTTAGTGGTGGACACGCGCAACGCGACTAAGGGCATCAAGTCGGCGAAGATCGTGCTCTGTTAATAACGCTTTTTGAGCAGGTTGCAATCTCCACCTAGAACATTGGGCCGTGCCTAGACCAGGCTCGGCCCATTGGTTTGCAGCCCAATTAATGTGAAAATTTTGCGTTTCACAGGACGGGCTTTGATACCATTAGAGGCAGACAACAAAGACAGGCGACTTCAACCGCTCTGAAATCAGCGGCTTAAGCTTGCGTTTTCACCAGGGCGATTGGCCGTAATCGTGCATCTAAGTTGCCCAGTGGAGAACTGTTCTCGGGCGCCTTAGCCGTTTCGAGGGTGCTTGAGGCCCAAGTGAGCCATCGGGCTCAGCCTGAATAAGGCATCACGGCCTTCATCTTCATCATCTGAGAACCATTATGTCCCCAGTTTCTCAAGAACCGCTTTTTTCCCTACTCCCAGATTCCCGGCCGCCTTGGTGGAAGATGGTATTCACCTTGGGAGCTGAGGTGGCGATCGGCCTGATCGTCGGTTTGTTGGTACTGATTAGCCCTGTTGGGAATGTGGATGCGAAGAAGTTCATCACCTCGATCACGCTGGTGGATAATCCGCCTCCGGTGAACCACGAGCCGCAGCCGATTCGCAAACTGACTCCGCCGCCGCTGCCGCCAATCGAGGAAATCAAGACTGCGCTCAAGATGCCGGCACCGATCCTGCCCAAGCCCAAGATCGAAGAAGATGTTACCGCACCTAAGATTGAAGTGGCTTCGAAGCGTCCCGTCATCGACATACCGCCTCCGAAGATGCCAAGGGAGATGGTAAAGACGAATGTGCTGACGACCGGAAGCTCAGCACCGCCGACCATTGCGCGTGCTCCCGAGAAGGTACAGACGGGCGGTTTCGGAGATCCGAACGGAATTCCGACGCGGGACAGCAATAGCAAGGCTGCCGTGAATATCGCGAAAGTGGGTTCGTTCGATCTGCCCAACGGCGGCGGTTCCGGGAATGGCACCGGCGGTGAAAAGGGTCTTAAGGGCGTTGTCGCAAGTTCGGGCTTTGGGAACGGCGTAGCCCAAGGCGATGGCAGCGGTCGGGTGTCGGCTTCGCGGGTGGGATCGGTCCAACAGGGTGGTTTCGGCGATGCTGCCGCAGCAGCCCGCAACGCCCCGAAGACGCAGGTTGCGGCCGTGCCGCACACGACTCCGGTGGAGGTGATCTCCAAGCCCACCCCGGTGTATACAGAAGAAGGACGCAGGCTCAAGATCGAGGGTGAAGTTGTCCTCATGGTTTCCTTCGAAGCGGCGGGTAGAGTTCGGGTGGTCCAGGTGGTACAGGGTCTGGGACACGGACTCGACGAGGCAGCGGTTCACGCTGCGGAGCAGATTCGCTTCAAGCCGGCCACGCGCGACGGCCAGCCGTCGGATTCCACAGCGAAGTTAAAAATTGTCTTTCAGCTGACTTAGGCGGCTAACTTAAGCACAAGAGATCAGCGCACATTCTTTTTCTTTAGGAACAAAATGCAAATAATGCGATTGATGATTACCACTTTCGGCGCTGCTTCCCTTGCGGCGGGATTGGCGTTGGGGCAGACCGCGCCGGTTGCCGCGAAGCCTTCTCCTGCCGTTCCTGAGACAACACAGGCCGCTCCGCAGACATCCACCCCCGCTCCAGCTACCTCGACCGCGGCGACTCAACCGCAGGACGCGACCGCACCGTCGCCGGCACCTCCTCCGAGCACATCGTCGTCTGACGTACCCGCACCCGCAGCGTCACCGGCCACAACCCCTGCGCTAACAGCACCCGCGCCTGTCCGAACCGGGCCCCCGCCTTCGTTCGACCAAGTCATCGACCTCGTCGTGGATCGCGAGAATCGCTTCGTCGAGCAAATGCAGAGAATGCACCCTCTGGTCGAGACCTACATCCAGAACATGAAGCCCGATCCGGAACTCACGAGCGTCCCGGAAAGCGACGAATACTTCCTCGGACGCATCGACCTAAGCGAGGGCCAGACGAAGGATATTACCTTTAAGACCCAAGTCAGCATATTCCACCGTTCTCTTGACCGCCTGACCAGCATTTACTCGATGAAATTCCTGCCACTGGGCTTCGCCCAAATGGTAATTCTGGACACAAATTTCGACCGACGGGACTATGACTTTAAGTTTGTGCGGCGCGAATTTCTTGGAGAAGTCCGCTGCCTGGTGATGGACGTTCAGCCCAAGGCAAAGGCGGGATCGGGAAAATTCATAGGGCGCATCTGGGCCGAAGACCAGGGCTACAACATTGTCCGCTTCAACGGCACCTACAGCGCCTCGTCCCGATTTGCTTTCTACCTGCACTTTGACAGTTGGCGATTGAATATTCGTCCGGGAGTCTGGCTGCCTACATACATTTACAGCGAAGAATCGGATCTCAAGTACCGTTTCGGCCAGAAGTTGAAGTTCAAGTCAGACCCGCCTCTGGGGCTACGACACCTCAGCGCTGGATAACAACTCCGAATTCTCTGAGATCATGGTCGAATCCTCGGATCAGGACGTACGCGACAAAAGCGAGGTTCGTCAGGATGCTTCCCCGACGGAAAGCCAACGCGAATGGGAGCACCAGGCCGAGCGCAACATCACGGATCGTCTGCAAAAGATCGGCCTGTTAGCCCCTCCCGGAGAGGTCGAAAAAGTACTGCTCACCGTCGTCAACAATCTGGAGATTACGAACAACATCGACTTGCAGCCGGAGGTCAATTGCCGGCTGCTGCTAACTACTCCGCTCGAATCGTTTACGATCGGCCACACGATCGTTATCAGCCGCGGGCTGCTGGACGTCCTACCCGACGAAGCTTCCCTGGCCATGGTGCTCTCGCACGAACTTAGCCACGTTGTACTCGGCCACAAGCTGGACACGAAGATGGCTTTCAACGACCGCTTGTTCTTTCCCGACGAGAAAACCTTTCAAACTCTGGAATTCACGCGCAACCCGGAAGATGAGGCAGCGGCCGACAAGAAGGCCATCGAATTGCTGAACAACTCGCCCTATAAAGACAAGCTCGCGGTGCCTGGATTATTTCTGCGCATGGTGCAATTGCGCGCCCCCAATCTGAAGCAGTTGATCAGATCGCACCTTGGGAACAGCTTGCATGACAGTGGCTATCGCCTGGAAGCCATAGCGCAGTCGGCGCCAGCATTGGACTTTGAGAAGCTCGATCAGATCGCGGCTCTCCCGCTGGGGGGACGCGTCAAAGTCGACGCTTGGACGAACAAGGCTGCCCTGCTCAAGTCCAAACCCGTGGCGCTGGTGTCGGCATCAGAGAAGATGCCCTTCGAAGTCACGCCTTTCTTCCCCTATCTAACCCGCTATGCAGCAGATGCGCAGCCGGAGAAGGCTGCGGTGGCGCCGGGGAATTAACGGGCTTGAACTCGCCAAAAGCGAAACCTCCGTTGCATCTCCGCGGCAAACACAAAATCCGAGGCAAAAAACTAGGCCAGAGCGCCGAAGCAATCGCTTCAGTCTCCGGCCCGAAACTTTGTGTAAAACTGGCGCGCGACTAACCGATCGCGCTGCCTACCTGCGAAAAGATCGTATTCGCGTTTGTACCGATCAAGCGCACGGTGCCGATGACGATCACAAGGATTACGGCCAGCATGACCGCGTACTCCGCGATGTCCTGCCCTTGCTCATCTTGCCACAACTTCTGAAAAAATTGTCTCACTGTCGTTCTCCTTGAGGGCACCGCGAACGGACCCTAGTTTTGCTGCTATCCAGCCAGCGCCCCATGCGCCGAAGGGGAACCCAGACCGCGCTTGCCTACAGCTTTGTTTACATAGTATTCACGACATTACAATAAGCCTATGGCCCGTGTGTGCCATAGGGAGTAACTTTGGTATATAGCTTTGTTTTCAGGAAGTTACGGCTAATGAATCGGAATCAGCGGGAGCCCTTGATTCACCGCAAACAGCGCCAGCTCGAGCCTCGTAGAGACGCCCAGCTTGTCGAAGATATTGCTCAGATGGTGCTTCACCGTGTCCTCACTAATCTTGAAATGCTCGGCGATTTCCTTGTTGGCGAAACCCGCCACCACTGCTGAAACGATCTCGAGTTCACGCGGCGTCAGCCCAAACTTTCTTTGCCGCGCTTCCTGCGCCTGCGTTTGCATCAACGTGCGCAGATACTGCACCAGGTTCGTGACCTGCTCGCGGCCCACCCAGTATTCGCCCGCCATCACAACGCGCACGGCTTGAATTAACAATTGCGTCGCTGAGTCCTTCAGCACGACGCCGCGCGCGCCCAGCTGCAGAGCTTCGACGATCTGACTCTTCTCTACCGCCGCCGTCAGCAAAATGATGCGCACTGACGCACCCAGAGATCCCAACTCGCGGATGGCTTCAATCCCTGTCTGCTGCGGCATCGAGAGATCGAGCAGCAACAAATCGGGCTTGTGCATCTTCACCAGCTTGACAGCTTCGGCGCCGTTGGACGCTTCGGCAATTACTTTCAAGCCGACTTCCGCTTCGAGTAAACGTTTCAGGCCATCGCGAAAAATGGGATGATCATCGGCCAGCAGGATGCGAACTTCTTGCGCACTAGGATTCATAAGTGGATTCGGGCTTAGAGGTAACGCTGACTTCTAGACGGGCTCCTTCACCGGGACTCGATTCTATCGTGAGTTCGCCCTCTATGAAACGTACTCGTTCTTTTATTACCCCTGGACCTTTTCGGGTCGCTTCCATCTCGTTTTGAGACATGCGGCCAGAAAAATCAAAGCCACGCCCGTCGTCTTCGACAGTCAACTTGCAAGAACCATTGGTTGCGCCCAGCCGTACGAACACGTGTTTGGCCTGGCTGTGCTTCCGCACGTTGACCAGAGCTTCTTGCGTGATGCGCGCTAGTTCCCGGCAAACGCGTGGCGGTTGACCCGCATCCTCCACTTCGGAAAGGAACCGCGCCTGAATCCCAGTCTCGCGCTGAAACCGCTCTACCGTCTCTGCCAGAAAACCCGGGAGCCGCTTGCCGTCTACATCGAGCGACTTCATCTGCTGCATCAGCTCGCGCAGCTTCAGCACCTCCTCGCGCAGCAATCCCTGAATACGTTCCAGATCACCCGCGAAGGAACTGGCCTTGGTTTCGGCCTGGCGGCGCAGGAGATCCACTTGCATTTCCATGGCAATCAGCGATTGCACGGCGCCGTCGTGAAGTTCGCGCGCCACTCTTGCCCGTTCGACCGCGCCCGCGCGCTGTCGCAAGCGGCGCAATAGGAAGACGTTGTAGACGGCCGGGCCCACTTGGTCGAGCAATTCGCGCAGAAACCGTAATTCTTCTTCGCCGCCTGAGAAATTGGCCGGGTCGTCCAGAAAAATGCGGCCCGTCCACTCGGCGCCAAAGCTGAAGTCAACCCCGGCCATCGAGCGCGCTCCCGTCTCCGCCCCGAGCTGCGCAGCAAAATCGCCAGGTAAGGTTCGCAGCCGGTTGCCATTCTGATCGATACCGGTTGCCGACCACCGACTACCGGAACTCTCCGCGTACCAAACCACGGCTGGCGTTTCAAAGAGAAAGCGTTCGCGATCCAGTACGGTTGCGTTGAGCCACTGGAACCGGGCGCCATCCGTCAGGACTCCGGCAAACATACGGAATCCCTTGCTTTCCAGAGCCGCGATACGAACGTTGCGGGCCTCATAGAGTTCGCCAATATCCCGCAAAACGGCCTGCAGAGTCGCTGTCATACCCGCTTCGACGCGCGCCTTACTTAACATGTTGGTGATGACATTCTTCTCAGCGCGCAAACGCTTTTGCTGCTCGCCGAGATATCCCAGCAGCAGCGCCATGACGAGCAGGGCGATGGCGCGTTCAAATAGATGACTGGAATCAAGCTCCGGCGGAATGACCCGCACCAGATGCAGGCGGGTGAGCAGAAAAGCTTCGGCGACCGGCAAGATTACGGCAACAAAGCCCGTGGCCACCGTCTCCAGCAGGCCCCAACGGTAAGCTGCCGCCAGCAAGGAAAAGAAAAAGAAGAGAAAGAACGAACTGGTACGCGTGCTGGAGAAAACGGCGATCAATGCTGGCCAGGTCGTGTCGATGGCGTGAACGAAGAAAACAAAGACTTCCGATGACCCTCGCCGGTAGCGGAAGAACAACATCACGGCGACAGAAAATGCCAGGTAGACGGTGACCACCAGATAAGCGATAGGGCTATACGAGCCGGCGTCCGCCGCGCGGAACGACATGGCGATCAAGGCCGCAAAGCCGAGGAACACACGCGAGGTGGCGAGCCAGCGCTCAATGCGCCGCCGCTCCTCCGGCGTCGCCGTTGCTCGTCGGTGAAAGAACTTTTTTGGACTCCGCAACGCCCCAAACAGCCGCATCGTGTAACGCGCCCCAATCTCCGGGCACTATTATGCCATTCCCAGGGTTTTTGCAAGAGTTGGGAACGAGCTTGATCGATCACCCGGGTGGTAACTGCTACTGGCCTTCGGTCCAGGTGACTTGTTGAAAACTAGGTTCTTGTTGCGATTAGGGAAGTGTAATAAAATCAGTCGCCCGCAAACCAAGACCTCGCCGAGGACTGAAATTAGGGAGGACGATATGAGTGCCTGGAGTCAGTGGGATGGACCATCGGACTATATCTGGGTAGTGATCTGCAAGAATCATGAGTTCCACAGCAAGAAAAATTCCTTCAGTGGCTATAAAATCCCGCTGGGAGAGACCGATGCCTTCGAGAATCCTCCCGACATTGACGGCGAATTGAAGGTCCGGTGCGACGCGTGCGGCCAGGAAAACACCTATGCGCCCGAAGACTTGATGCGCCTGCAGATGCAAGTCGCCGCTAACTTTAAGGCTCACCCGCTGTTTACTTAGGGATTTCGATCGACAACACTGTCGAGGAGACAGCGCGTTAGATGGCAAGGCTGACTCCGCGGAACCAGAGTTGGCCCGCGCAACGCTTCCGACTCGTTCGCAAGAATCTGAACCGGTTCCGGAATTGCCCATCCCTCGCGGTTGTGGTAAAACTCAATCGCGATGTATACCCTCACACAAAGAATCGTCTTTACCGGGCTAACCCTGATTGGATTGGGCGCGGTCGCTCTCGCCAAGGAACCCCCTCCCCAGATCATGGTCTGGCCGCCTACCGGTCCCTCAGTCGTACGTTTCAGTTTCGGTAGGTTTAAGGAAGTCGGTTCCCTGGGCAACCAACGCAGCTACCTCATCGACACGTCCGCCGAAAATCTCTGGGGAAAGAAGATCAGCAGTGCCGTCTTTTCCCTCTACCTCTTCGACAAAGGTAAGGCCAGAATCGGCGAAGGTTGGATCTCGGTGAGCGACCTGGGGCCCGGACAAACGGCCAAATTCCAGACCACTGTAGGCGCGTCGGGCACGCCTGTCGCGTTGGAGATCGCTCCCCGCTCCCTGCCCCTGGAGTTGCGTCCCCTCGCTCCTCCTCGAACCGTCTCAATCACGGTAAATTCAGTTCCGCAAGGGGCGACGGTTAAGATCGACGGGACCGAAGTCGGAACGACACCAAAGATTGCAAAGCTCACAGAGGGCAAACACACGCTGGAGTTTCAAAAAGAAGGTTTCAATAGTGGAACCTACCCGTTGGAAATCGGCACGGACGATGCCTCCGGTGGCAGCGTGAGTTATGAGCTGGGTACTTCCGCGCACGACACTCTGGAAATGCGTGACGGCGGCGTAGTGACGGGGGACTTGGAGTCAATCTCCGCGACGGATGTGATCGTTCGGATAGCTGGAAAAGATCAGCATTTTGACCGCAATCAAATCAAACGCGTCTTGCTCGTCGAACGCGACCCGCCGAAACCGTAGTTGCCTGTTGTTGGCAATGCTTGCTAACAGTGCTAGAATTGTCGGAGCGGAGCAACCTGAGGAGTTGAGGCGATGCCAACCCGAAACGTAAATCTGACCGCCGAACTCGATCGCTTCGTCCTCAAGAGAATCAAGACGGGGCGCTACGAGAACGCCAGCGAGGTTGTGCGCGCCGCGCTTCGCACTCTCGAGCGCGAGGAACAGCAATACGAGGCCAAGCTGGCCGTATTGCGCGCCGCCATTGATGAGGGCGATGCTAGCGGCATTGCCGAAGGAGATGTGTTTGCGCGCGTGCGGAAATCCCTGAAGCTCCCCGCCGCTCCGCGCCGGCCGTGAGTAGCTTTCGCTTCTCGCGAAGTGCCGAAAAGGACTTGCGAAACATCGCGGTCTATACGCTCGACTACTGGGGCAAGGCACAAACTGGCCGCTACCTCAGTGAACTGGCCGCGGTCTGCCAGACTCTTGCCGACAATCCCGGACTGGGTCGCGTCTACGTTCACGTACGCCCCGGATTGCGCCGTCTGGAGCATGGTAAACACGTGGTGTTTTACCGCCAGGAACGCGGCGGAGGTATTTTGATTACCCGCATTTTGCATCAAAGAATGCTGCCCGAAATTCATACCATCGACGACTAGCGGGTACCTGCAAAGATGAGTCAGGACGCTGAAACCGTCCGCTTCAGCTGCCCGCAGGCTGCGTAAATGTCCCGCCCGCGGGGTTTGCGGATAAACGCCGGCACTCCACCTGCGATCAGAATGTCCTGGAACACCAGAACGCGCTCGGGCTCTGGCATGACATAAGCCACTCCCGGCCCGGGATTCCAGGCGATCAGATTCACCTTGGCCCGGATGCCACGGACGAGGTCTAAGACTTCCCGGGCATTCTCCGGAGCATCGTTCACGCCGCCGAGTAGGACGTACTCAAAGGTCAACTGTTCCCGCTTGCGTAGCGGGAACTCGCGCGCGGCCTCGGTCAGCATCGCCAGATTCCATTTGCGGTCAATGGGCATAATCCGCGCACGAGTCTCGTCATTCGAGGCATTGAGAGAGATTGCGAGCTTCGGCCGCACGGTCTCCGTTCCCAGAACTTTAATCCTCGGGACCACCCCCGCGGTCGAGACCGTCATTCGCGACTCCGGGATGCCGCAGCCTTCCACCAGCAACCGGACGGCCGTTATGAAGTTGTCGTAGTTGAGCAGCGGCTCGCCCATCCCCATGAAGACCAGGTTGATACGATCCTCCGGTGGTGTAATTCGCTCGCCGCCCTTCGAAACGTCATTCAACACCACACACACTTGCCCAACGATCTCCCCCGCCGAAAGATTTCTCTTAAGCCCTAGCAGCGCCGTCAGGCAAAACTGACAGTCCACCGCGCAGCCAACTTGGCTGGAAACGCAAATCGTCGCTCTTCGCCAGTTTCGACTATCCGGCACCACAACTTCCTCGTCGCCCGCCTCGCTTCCATCTCCCGCTTCCCCGCCGTCGCCTTCCGGCATCCACACCGTCTCCACACTCTGCCCATCCGCAAAGCTCAGAAGATAACGCACGGTCCCATCGCTCGAGACGAACTTGTTCTCGATCTTGGGCAGCCCAACTCGGAGGCCCTGCGACTTCAAGGAGTCTCGAAAATCCGTCGGCAAGGTCGTCATGTTAACGACGTCATCCACACGTTGCGCGTATAAGGCTTCGAAGAGCTGCGTCGCCCGATAGGCCGGCTCACCCGCGTCCGCCACAATTCGCCTAAGTTCTTGAAAAGTAAGGCCTAAAAGCGGCATTGGAAGTTTGGAAATCATACTGAGAAAGGCTCGCATCCTGCTGATTCTAGACTACATCAGACAACGAGAGGACTGAAGCAAGCAGTTTCGAGCCTGTTGATCTGGCACAGCGGCAAGAGATTGATTTTAAGTGTCTTATCTCGAACTTGCAGAGTGCTCGGCCTGTGTACAATAGAAACAGGCCTGATCTCCGGCTCCTTCCTGAACTGTTCTGAAAAGGCGTTGCCAACGACATGACTGACGGACCACGCAACATTCGTCGCGAGGTATTACCGAACGGACTCACCGTCATCACGGAGGAGATGCAACACGTGCGTTCGATTTCAGTTGGCATTTGGGTGAAGACTGGTTCGCGCGACGAGGATGCACAAGAGAATGGCATCTCGCACTTCATCGAGCACATGTTGTTTAAGGGAACCAAGCATCGGACGGCCGAAGACATCGCCCGCCAAGTGGATTCTCTTGGGGGCAACATGGATGCCTTCACAGCGAAAGAGTGCATTTGCTTCACTGCCAAGGTTTTGGACGAACACTTGCCGGCAGCAATGGATGTTCTCAGCGACTTAGTGTTGAATCCGCTATTTGAGGCCACGGACATAAATCGCGAGCGTGGCGTTATCCTCGAAGAGATCAAGATGGACGAGGACAACCCCGATTACCTCGTACACGAGATCTTCACGCAAAGCTTTTGGAAAGACCATCCGCTGGGCAAGCCGATCCTGGGTACGAAAGAAACCGTCAAGCGCTTCGAGCAGCCGGTGGTTTCTGAGTTTTACGGGCAGCGCTTTTATCCCGGCAACATGATTATTGCGGCTGCGGGGAATCTGAAGCACAAGCAGTTCCTCGATATGATCCGCAAGCATTTCGAGGGCATGAAACCAGGATCGAACGGCCACGTCAGCACCGCTCCGAAGATCGTGCCCCGCATTACCATGCGCAACAAGAAGGCTCTCGAACAGGTGCAGCTCTGCGTGGGCGTACCGGCGTATCCCATCGCGCATGAGAAACGGTTTGTTTGTTACGTCCTGAACACCGTACTCGGCGGGGGTATGAGTTCGCGGCTCTTCCAAAATATTCGCGAAAAACAAGGGCTGGCCTATTCGATCTACAGCGATCTAAATCCCTATCGCGATACGGGCTGCCTGTCGGTGTACGCGGGCACGTCACGCGAGTCGGCGGTAAAGTTGGTGGAATCGGTCGTCGCGGAATTCCGTAAGCTCAAAACAGAGAAGGTCCCCGCTGACGAACTGCGCCGCGCGAAAGATCAGCTCAAGGGCAGCCTCGTGCTCAGCTTAGAGTCGAGCATGTCCTGCATGTCCAACCTCGCGCGGCAGGAGATGTACTTCGACCGGTTTTACGGGATCGATGACCTGATCGACCTGATCGAAAAGGTCACTTCCGAGGAACTGCTGGAGCAAGCGCGAGAATTCTTCCAGGGCGACTCCATCGCCGTGACGGTGCTAGGGAATTTGAACGGCCTGAAGCTCTCGCGGAATCAGTTGGCCTGTTAGCCCCCGGACATTCCAGGACTGTCAGACAAACCTTATCGGCGGGAAAAGCAAAGCGTCCTCTAGCGCTTCCAACGCAAAATAGGTTTGCGGGCAGCCGCGGTCTCGTCGAGTCGGGAAATGCGTGTGTTGTGTGGAGCATCGAGAATTGTCTGGGGCTCCTGCTCGGCCTCTTGAGCAATACTCTTCATGGCTTCAATGAACAGATCCAGTTCCTCCTTGGACTCGCTCTCCGTCGGCTCGATCATCAGAGCGCCGGGGACGATGAGCGGGAAGGCAGTGGTATAGGGATGAAACCCGTAGTCGATCAAACGCTTAGCAAGGTCCATGGTCTTGATGCCGTTCTTGTTCTGTAATTTATCGCTAAAGACGACTTCGTGCATGGAAGGCGTCGAATAAGGCAATTCAAAAGTGCCTATCAGGCCGTTGCGGATGTAGTTGGCGTTGAGCACCGCATCTTCGGTCGTCTGGCGTAGACCGTCCGGCCCGTTCGCGAAGATGTAGGCGAGGGCGCGCACGAACATGCCGAAATTGCCATAAAAGGCACGCACTCGTCCAACCGACTGCTTGCGGTCGTAGTCAAAACCGAGCGTCCCGTCCGGCTTCGAAATCAGAACAGGTGACGGCAGGAAAGGCTCCAGAATTTGCTTGCAAGCCACCGGTCCTGACCCGGGGCCGCCGCCGCCGTGGGGCGTTGAGAAGGTTTTGTGCAGGTTCAGATGCATCAGATCGACGCCGAAGTCACCTGGCCGCGCTTTGCCGACCAGAGCATTCATGTTCGCGCCATCCATGTAGAGGAGACCACCTTTCGCGTGGAGGATGTCGGCGATCTTATGAATCTCCTCCTCGAACACGCCAAGAGTATTGGGGTTCGTGAGCATCAGCGCCGCCACGTCTTCGTTCATTTGAGACGCAAGGGCTGAGACGTCGACCGTGCCGCGTTCGTTGGACTTGAGGTTCTCGACCGCATAGTCCACCATCGCGGCTGTAGCGGGGTTCGTCCCGTGAGCGGAATCTGGGATCAGAACTTTCTTTCGGGCGTTGCCTTTGGACTCGTGGTATGCGCGGACCATCAGGAGCCCTGTCATCTCGCCCTGTGCACCGGCGGCAGGCTGGAGCGTGATGGTGTCCATGCCTGTGATCTCGATGAGCGCATCACTCAGTACTCGGAGAATCCGCATCGCACCCTGAGAGATTTTTGCGGGCGCATAGGGGTGAGCGTTGGCGAGGCGATCCATACGAACAACGACTTCATTCACGCGCGGGTTGTACTTCATGGTGCAAGACCCCAGCGGGTACATGCCTAGATCGATGGCGTAGTTCCAGGTAGAGAGCCGGGTGAAATGGCGAATGATTTCGATTTCACTGACCTCGGGCATTTCCCCTAAATCCTTACGCGCGGACGTACCGAGCAGCGCATCGACATCCACTTCTGGAACGTCAAGCGGAGGCAACTTCCACGCGGCTTTCCCGGGTGAGGACTTCTCGAATATCAGGCCCTCATTCTGGTTGACGTGACGGGTCGCTTTGGTGATGCTCACTGCGCCACCTCCTGCATACGGGGCTCGTTGGTCTTGGCGGTTTCTTCGTATTCGGAAAGCAGACCGCAGACCGTATCAATGGCGCTGCGCGTAGTCAGTTCCGTGCAGCACCAGAGCGCGGCGTTCCCAAGTTCCGGGTAAATCCGTTTCAGGGGAAAACCACCGACAATCTTGTGCCCGAGTAGACGGCTATTGATGACAGCCGGATCCTCTGCCGTCTGCACGACGAACTCGTGGAAACGCGGCGCACCCCCAAAGAGCACTTTCGCTTCCCTGCCAAAGTGATCGGCCGCGTACACGGCTTTGGCCAGATTCTGTTTCGCTAACTCGCGGAGCCCCACGCGGCCGTAGACAGTCATGAAAATATTCGCCATCAGAGCTACAAGGGCCTGGTTTGTACAAATGTTGGAGGTCGCCTTCTCGCGCCGGATGTGCTGCTCGCGTGTGGCCAGCGTGAGGACAAAGCCACGGTTTCCATTCTTGTCGGTGGTCTGTCCCGCTAAACGGCCAGGCAGTTGGCGGACAAATTTCTCGCGCGTTGCCAGCACGCCGCAGTAGGGGCCGCCGAAGCCCAGTGGCACGCCAAAGGATTGGGCTTCCATAGCGACGATATCTGCCTCTGCCGGAGGCTTAACGATGCCAAGAGAGACGGCCTCCGCGATCGAAACCACCAACAGGGCGCCCTTGCTGTGAACGAGGTCTGCGACAGCGCTAACGTCCTCAATAGTCCCGAAGAAGTTCGGGGACTGAATCAGCACGCACGCGATATCGTTGGTGATGGCCTGTTCCAGTGCTCGAAGATCAATACGGCCGTTCTCGGCAAAATTCACCGTGCTCAAGGGCAATCCCTGATGCGTGGCATAAGTCTTAACGACCTGCTGATACTCAGGATGCACGCTGCGTGCCATCACCGCGGAACTGCGCCCCGTAACGCGTACGGCCATCATGATGGCCTCTGCGGCCGCCGTTGACCCGTCATACATTGAGGCGTTCGCGACTTCCATGCCGGTGAGTTCGCAAATCATGCTCTGGAATTCGAAAATCGCCTGCAAGGTGCCCTGCGAAATTTCGGCCTGGTAGGGGGTGTAGGCAGTGAGAAACTCTCCGCGAGAAACGAGCGAATCAATGATCACGGGCCGGTAGTGGTGATAGGCGCCCGCGCCGAGAAAGACCGTGTAGCCTTCACCGTTTTCGCGGGCGCGCTGCTGAAACCAATCCACAATCTCGGATTCCGCCATCTGGCGCGGAATCTTGAGGTCGCGCTGCAAGCGGTATTCGGCAGGAATCGGAGAGAACAGATCGTCGATGGAACCGGCGCCGATGGCACGAAGCATAGCCTCGCGATCACCGGGAGACTTCGGAAGATAACGCATAAATCTAGTTTAGACGATGTTGGAGGCTTGGCCGATTCATGCCGGCGTCAAGCGTCCCGAGCGGCCAAATTTTGACGCAAGGTTGCCCCTAGAGGCAACGATCCGATAGCATCGGCGACCTTGCTACTTCGCAGCCTCTTCGGCCACGAACTTCTCGTAGTCGGCGGCCGAGAGCAGCCCGTTGAGTTCACCGGGCTTGCTCAAAGTGATCTTGAGCATCCAACTTCCGTGCGCATCCTGATTGACTTTCTCGGGCGCTGTGGCCAGCTCTTCGTTGACCGCGGTCACGGTTCCCGAGGCGGGCGCAAAAAGATCCGACACAGCCTTCACGGATTCTACCGATCCAAAAGTCTTCCCGGCGGCAATATCGGAACCTACTTTGGGCAGGTCGACGAAGACAATGTCGCCGAGTGAATCTTGCGCATATTGCGTGATTCCGATGGAAGCTGAGGTGCCGTTTGCCATAACCCACTCGTGCTCTTTGGTGTATTTGCGATCGTCGGGATAAGCCATCGTGTCCTCGAGTTGCCCCTCTGGGATTTGAGCGCGAGCGCCCGTAACTTCTAAACTTTTGGTCTTTTGTAAAATGGAGTCGCCACGATCTGCGCGGCTACGCCTTGGCCGCGAACCTCCACCTGCACACTCGTTCCGAGCGCGGCGAACGCCGGAGGAACATAAACCAGCGCGATGTTCTTCTTCAGAAACGGGGCGGGCGAACCGCTAGTGACGTAGCCAACTGCCGCGCCCTGCATGTCGAGCACCCGGTAACCATCGCGGGCGATCCCTCGCCCCGTCATTTCCAGGCCGGCGAGTACTCTGGCTGGCGCCGCGCCTTTCGCCTGCAGCAGAGCATCGCGCCCAATGAACTCGGGCTTCTCCAATTTGCAGTACCGGTCGAGGCCGGCCTCCCATACGTTGATGGTGTCGGAGATTTCGTGTTCGTAGAGCGGCATCTTGGCTTCCAGCCGCAAAGTGTTGCGCGCGCCGAGGCCGCAGGCAATTGCGCCCCATTCCTTGCCCCCGTCGAGAACCGCATTCCAAACCTTGGTGCTCGTGGCCTCGTCGGAAGCAATGTAAATCTCGAAGCCGTCTTCGCCGGTGTAGCCGGTGCGTCCGATAAGAATGTTCTTCAGTCCGCATACCGTGCCGTGCGTGAACCAATAACCCTTCACCGCCGCAAGATTCGCATCGGTAAGCTTCGCCAACAGCAAATGCGCCGTCGGCCCTTGAATTGCGATCTGTGTGTAGTCGTCGCTGAGGTCGGTCACACGGCAATCGAAATCGCGTGCGTTGTCGCGCACCCAAGCAAAGTCCTTTTCGCGGGTGCCCGCGTTGATCACTAACAGGTAGTCGTCCTCCGCGAATCGGTGGACAATGACGTCGTCGACAAAAGTCCCCTGCGGATAGAGCAGCGCCGAATACTGCGCTTGGCCAATAGCCAACCGCGAAGCATCGTTCATGCTCACATGTTGCACCGCAGCCAGTGCCTGCGGACCGGCAAGACGAATGTCGCCCATGTGGCTGACGTCAAAAATCCCCACACCGGTCCGCACCGCCATGTGCTCGGCAACAAGACCGCCCGTGGACGGATACTCAACGGGCATATCCCAGCCGTTGAAGGTGACCATCTTCGCGCCCATACGGCGGTGGATGGCGTTCAACGCCGTTTTGCGAACCGCGGGTATGCTCTCAACAACAGACAAGACGACCTCAATCGGGTAGATGGCTGGACGGCCGGGTAAGAACTTATAACCGTATCATGCGCTTTTTTCCGCGGTCAACGCGCCGTTGAGGAAAAGCGGGTCGATGAGAAACAGAACTCGAAACGGTTACGAAAGACACCGCCCGTCTCCCCATGGATACTGGCGATCTCAAGCAGCCTGGGATTAAATTCTAGGCATGGCGACAATGAACTCGCGCTTCACCTGCCAGCAGTGCGACAGTACCGAGGACAAGTGCACCTGCACGAAATACTGTTGCCTGTGCAGCGGTCTCGAGGGCGTACGGCTGTGCGGCGATGGATTGTTTTACTGCGAGCCCTGCCGCGAGGCCTGCGACTATCAGGCGGAAGCGCGTCTGGGCAGTTAAACCACCACGGTTTCCGCGTACTCTCCGAACACGCGGCGCATCGTATCCGAGATTTCACCCACGGTCGCCGAAGCCTCCACGGCTGTCAAGATCCGAGGCATTAGGTTCTGTCCTGAGCGCGCGGCGTCTTCCACCCCCTGCAAACCCTCCCGCCAAGGCTTCTTGTCACGCCGTGCGCGCAATACCCGCAAACGCTCGATCTGTTGCGACTCCAACGCTTCGTCAATGCGCTGCAAAGGAATGGGCTTTTCTTCCTCGACCTCAAAGCGATTCACTCCTACGACGACTGCCTCGCCGTGATCGACCGCCTTTTGGTATTCGTATGCGGCGCTCTGGATTTCCTGCTGGACATACCCACGCTCGATGGCCTTCAGCATGCCGCCAAGAACTTCGATCTTCTCCAGATAGGCCAGAGCCCGTTCTTCGATTTGGTTGGTCAGCGACTCGATATAGTACGACCCAGCAAGTGGATCGATCGTATTCGCCACGCCCGATTCGTAACCGACGATCTGCTGCGTCCGCAGCGCAATCCGGGCAGCTTCTTCCGTAGGCAGTGCCAAGGCTTCGTCAAATGAATTCGTGTGCAACGATTGCGTCCCGCCGAGTACCGCCGCCATTGCCTGCAGCGCAGTGCGGACAATGTTGTTTTCAGGCTGTTGCGCCGTCAGCGTCGACCCCGCCGTCTGCGTGTGGAAGCGCAGCACCCAGGCTTTAGGGTTCTGAGCTTTGAATTTCTCCCGCATGATGCGCGCCCACATGCGCCGGGCGCACCGGAACTTCGCCACTTCCTCAAGGAAGTTGCTATGGGCGTTGAAGAAAAACGACAATCGCGTCGCAAACTTTTCTACGTCCAGGCCAGCCAGCACCGCCGCCTCCACATACGCAATCCCGTCCGCTAGAGTGAATGCGACTTCCTGCACGGCCGTCGATCCCGCCTCCCGCATGTGGTAACCGGAAATCGAGATCGTGTTCCAATCCGGAACGTTCTCATTCGTCCAGGCAAACATGTCCGTAATGATGCGCATAGCCTGCGACGGCGGATAGATATACGTCCCGCGCGCAATGTATTCCTTCAGCACATCGTTCTGCACAGTACCCGAAAGTAGCCGGACATCCGCGCCCTGCCGCCGCGCCACCGCCACATACAGCGCCAGCAGAATCGAGGCCGTCGCGTTGATCGTCATCGACGTGGAGATTTTTGTCAGATCGATCCCGTCGAGGAGGCGCTGCATGTCTTCGATCGAATCAATCGCGACGCCGACTTTCCCCACTTCTCCCGTAGCCAGCGCATGATCCGAGTCCAGGCCAATCTGTGTGGGCAGATCGAAGGCGACCGAAAGGCCCGTCGTCCCCTGGGCAAGCAAATACTTGTAGCGTTTGTTCGATTCCTCGGCGTCGCCCATGCCAGCATATTGACGCATGGTCCACAGCCGGCCGCGATACATCGTTGCCTGCACGCCGCGAGTGAAGGGGTAATGACCGGGATAGCCAAGCTGAACGGCGGCATTGAAGCCCGGCAGGTCGCTAGGCGTATGCACGATTTCCGGGATCACTTTCTGCGGTGGGTTCTCGGCCATAGGTAACCCTTAGGCCCGTTTCCTTCGTGCCCGCCAAAATGACGAAATCCCGAAGTAGGCAAAGAGAACGGTGAAGATACCGGCCGCCCAAATCTTGTTCGGATCGCCGGAGCCTAAGCCATATTTGCGGTATTCGTGCAGCCCTGCGCCCGCGCCCACCACCCCTAAACACAAGAAAATAAATCCAGTTACCTCCAGCCAGAGTACATGCAAGACTTTTCCCACCGAAGCCACCGTGGCCCGTACTCCGGACAACACCGCCCCACCCACGCGACTGCGCCTGGCTTGCCCAGCGAATGTCCGCACCAACCACGCAATTTTTTTTGCGCTGGAGACACTTCCCATAGGTGAATTTTACCAAGCTCCGGGCTACAATAAGCCACTTGTTTCCGCTCCCCCGGGCGGAACGAAAATCGGGCTCCAGCATCTAAACGCTATGTCTGGACCGCGTGTTGTCTGGAAGATCGCAGCGCTTTGGTCTGCCGAGTTCGGCGCCTTAGGTCTCTGCGCAGTGGTTTTCCTCGCGGCTCAGGGCGTCTTCCTTGCGACTCTTGGCGTGGACGTCCACTGGACAGGTCGGTAACTATGGAGGGAGCGACATGGATCAGCAACTGAAACGGCTCATGAAAGACCTCGGGGAAGCCATCAATGAATCGCTTGCCGACTCGGACCAGATTTCCGACGTGGTTTCCCGCATCAAGGACGGTGGCTACGATATATTCCTCGTCCTCGAAGCTACGATCGGGCTCACAAAGCAAGGCGAAAAAGGTGGGGAGAGCGAAACAACTTCGGTCACGATGCGCACCAATTCTTCGCTCACGCTTGACGACCAGGACCAGAAATTCCTGAAGTCCTTGCGCATTAAGGTTGAGGATTTAGAGTAAGTCCGTGTGGCGCGGGCGCTCGCCCGCGAAAGGCCTACGATTACCCTGCCTTACAACTCCCGCTTTGGCGGAGCCTGATCCGCACCCACACGTCCCACCGCGATCTCCGAAATAAAGTATGCCTCGGCCCGAATCGGCGCTCCGGCTTGCCGACGCAGCATGGCCAACTGCCCCGCATGCGTGATCGCGTCGACGATCGGCCCCTGCACCAATCTCTCAACCGATTGCAGTGCCGCATCCGATGCCAGGAACTCGTCTAACCCTTTCAGCGTCGCAAAGAAGCGCTCGCTTTCCGGCACGAGAGGCAGCGGCGTCGCCTCGCGCCATTCTTTGTTTCCTTGCACCATGCGCAGCGCCCACTCCATTAAGTCGCCCATGTGCGCCAGCACGCGCACAGGCGTTTTCACGCCACCGGGTGCCTGATAATCGGCGAAGCTTTCGGGCGCTCCACGCAGCGCTTTCGCGGTACGGTAGGCCAGCGTGGCCAGTAAATGACGAATCAGTTGGCGTTGCGGATCAGAAGGCACAGTGTTTCTCTCCTCAGCAAAGAGCCGGAACTCGAGAATACCATCCCGGCTATAAGCCGAGGCCTACCCGCCCGGTCGCTACGGTTCTTGTTTCGCGACCGGGCGAGGCATTGCCTCATCGCCACGAAGCGGCCTTACTTCACCACCTGCAGATTATTATCGACCGAGAAGATTCCGGGCACGCCGTTGGCCCGAATCCCCGCAACGTTCTTATCGCTCTCGTTGTCGACGACTCCTTCGAGTTTCACGTGGCCAGCGTTCACGATAATCCGGATCGGTTTGTTCACCGGCATCGCATACCTCTCCAACGAGGGATACCCATAAATTGCCCGGTACAGCCGCAGCCGTAACTGATCATCCATGGGCGAGGGTGGGAGCACTTCAATCTGATTGTCCACTTTCTCCACGCCTTCAATTCCCTTCACAACCTTTTCGGCGTCTGACTTCAAAGTTGGCCTCGTGACCGACCCGTATAGCGTGACGTTGTAGCCATCCACTTTGAAAGCAAGGTTATCGAAAACGTCCAGATACGGCAGCATGATCAACTCATGCCGCACTTCTTTCTGAACGCGCTGCACTGCCTTGTCCGACGGCTGGGTTTGGGCGAAGGCTCCCGCAGACACCAAACAAATCAGCGCCCAGGCCGCGATACCCGCAATAACCCCAGCTCCCTTGAAAGACTGCTTTGTGTTCCGTAACATAAATCCCTCCTGCAAATACTATGTTCCTGACACTTATTGGATGCCTCGGTTGGCAAACCGGTTGCTGGCACCGTAACAGTAGTATTCCAGGCTTGAGGAGATAGCAAATGCAAAAGAGAATGGGCCATCGAAAGGGCGCCAGGCTATTGCTGATCGTTATTGGAACTTAGGAACCTCGACAGGCGGGCGGCCCTCGCTACCTTCCCTCATTGCGCTACCATGTGCCATGGTCTTTCGCTTCACACTAGGGCTGATGGGATCGACCTTGTTGGCTGCCCTCTTTGCGACGGTTGCTTATGGGCAGCAAGAGCCTGGTCCAGTCGCCTTACTCCAAGCCGCCCGTCGGAACTATTCGCAGACCAGCCAATACCACTTCGAGGTGCGGCGGTCGGAGGACTTCAAGGGAGAGCTTTCGGGCAACTGGAGCGATTCTTTCCAGATCGCAATCGTCGGCTCGGACGGACGATATCGATTCGAAGCTCGCGGCCCACACTACTCGTGGGTGCAGATTTCAAACGGAAAGACTGAGTGGCTTTACAACGCTCTGAGCAAAGAGTACGTCCGAAAGCGCGCACCAGGCGGTGGTCAACCGAGTCACTTTGGTAAGGATGTCCTGTCCTATGAACAGAGCCAGCTCGTTGATGCTCAGAGTATACCCGAGCACATAGTCGACGAGATCGGAGCAGTCCGCGGTCCCGAACTTGTTCGATCCGAAGTGCTCTCTCTCGGCAGCGGCAGTATTGAATGCTTTGTCATTCACGGCGAGGGGAAATACAGATCTGGTTGGGAGCCTGATACAAGTTGGGAATTAACACTTTGGATTGAAAAGGGATCACACAACGTCCGCAAAATCGAGGAGCACTGGAAAGGTCGATTGATCAAAGGCGATATGTCTTATTACACAAGAATTAGCGTGGAGCTCTACTCCGTTGTTGATCTCGGAACTCCAGCTGTGCCACAGAGTCTCTTCGAGTTCGAAGCCCCGCATGCCGCAAGGCTAGTGGCACGCTTCGACCAACGGCATGCCCTTCCAAAACCGCGGCGATCAAAGCTGATTGGGGAAGTGGCACCGGACCTGACATTGCAATCTACGGAAGGAGGCCTGATACACCTAAATTCTTTTCGCGGCACGCCAACGTTGATCGAGTTTTGGGCCACTTGGTGCGCGCCGTGCATTGAAGCCTTCCCCGAGTTGGAGCAAATATACACAAGAGCAACGAGTCAAGGCATCGTCGTCATAACGGTTGATGAAGACAGTCAGCCTGAGAAGGCTGCCGCATTCTTGGCGACTCATCGCAAATCGAGCTGGTCCAACTATCATGATGACGGTGAGATAAACCGATCTCTGCCTGGCGAGGGACTGCCTCAATTCGTCCTCATTGATGCGGGCGGCAAGATCGTGTATGCAAACTCAGGATTTGACGGACCCGCGCTGCGAACAGCCATTGGTCAGCTTGTTCGTGCACACACGCCTTTGGAAAAGAAGCCAAGGAACTGATTTCTTCTTGGCGGGTGGCCGAGCCTTTGCGCTTGATACCTGCCGATACCACCCGAGATTACGTTTTGGCAAGGAAAGTCAAAACCAGCGAAAGGATCGGCCACCCGCCCAAAGGTAAAAGAGGGTGGCCATCGAATGACGCTAACGGTTGTTGATCGTTATTGGATCCTAAGGACTCGAGTCGATGTTGCTCCGCCTATGACGCTTGTTGCAGGTCAGTAAAAAAATCGCAGCGACGTCGCGCTGACATGTGGAAAGCACTTCGTACGCAAACCCTGAAGGAAACTCTCAGCCTTGAGGCGTTCCGTCTAGCCCTAGCTCTTTCGCGACCCCCTTCAGAGCGTCGATGCAGAACGCGATGTGACCGTCCAAGTCGACGCCTAACGCCGCTGCTCCAACGACGATATCTTCTCTGTTAACGCTGCGCGCGAAAGCCTTGTCTTTCATTTTTTTCCGCACAGACTTCGCCTCGACCTCAGCCAGCGACCTACCCGGCTTCACTAGCGCCACGGCTGCAATGAACCCGGTCAGCTCGTCGCAGGCAAACAGCGCTTTCTCCATCGGCGTGTCGCGCGAGATGCCCGTGTATTCGGCGTGGGACAAGACAGCGCGACGAATCTCGTCGGAATACCCACGAACCTTCAAGATTTCACTGCCCCTATACGGGTGTTCTTCCGGGGTCGGATAGCGCTCGTAGTCGAAGTCGTGGATCAGACCAACCAGCCCCCAAGTCTCCTCGTCGCCACCAAACCTCCGAGCACACGCTCGCATGCAGGCTTCGACGGCGAGCGCATGTTTCCGCAGGCTGTCCGATTGAGTGAACTCAGTTAGTAACCCCCACCCTTCTTCCCGCGTTTTCACTGAAAAATGCCTTCTTTCTCGAGATTTGCTGAAACGGAGTTTCGCTTTACGTTCTCTGTTGCATAGGAAATTCGTGCCATTTATCCACCGTATTTGTTCTTGACTTCCCCGGCATCGTCCCGCAAGCTACGTGTTATCTGCACGTTAGCGTCACGACGCGCAGCGCTCTGGTCTCCCAAAACCTGAATGGCCACGATACTGTCTCCCGTAGACTCACGGGAAGTGGTGCGCTGCGATAGTTGTCAACTTGTGCAATTCCGCACATCCAACGACCTATG